>Ga0194060_10002191_pt1 | contig 13951 bp, 14 predicted proteins | sample SepL225m_MetaG_FD_163427 | JGI IMG/M metagenome (GOLD analysis project Ga0194060, IMG submission 163427) | Anoxic zone freshwater microbial communities from boreal shield lake in IISD Experimental Lakes Area, Ontario, Canada - Sep2016-L222-5m | ecosystem: Environmental > Aquatic > Freshwater >... | reverse complement strand
TATAGCAGACCGAGATTGCGCCCAGGGCGCCGGCAGGGGGGCGTCGAGATGATGGATACCGGACCGCTTGTATGAAAGAATCGTCGGGTGATCCATTTGATTGTGAGCGTGGCGCTTGGGGTGGTCCCGGCGCTGTCGGCCGGAGCCGCGATCGGGTATGCCAGGACGTTGCCGATCGAGCGGCCATCGCTGACGCGGCAGGCCCCCTCTCCAGGAACGTCGGCGGGGCCGTCCGGAGCGGCCGATACGCAGGTCGGCAAGCAGGCCAACAAACAGGCCGGCAAACAGGTCGGCAAGCAGGCCAACAAACAGGCCGACAAGCCGGCCGACACGCCGGCCGACAAGCAGGCCGAGGCGTACTACCAGTTCATCACGGGCCATCGGCGTGGCGCCGAGGGAGACGCCGACGGGGCCAGCAAGGCGCTGCGCCTGGCGATGGAACTGGATCCCGCCTCGTCTCAGATTCCGGCCGAGTTGGCGGAGTTGCTGGCCAGGCAGGGTCTGGTCACCGAAGCGGTTGATCTGGCCGAGGCCGCCCTCAAGACCAACGACACCAACTGGGATGCGCATCGGCTGCTCGGCATGCTCTACGCCGATCAGGCAGAGCGCGCCCAGGCGCGCGGCACCGACGCGGCGGACGCGTCGAGGTGGCAGCGTGCGGTCGATCATCTGGAGAAGGCGCTCAGCGACAGCGATTCCGACATGACGACGGGGGTGCGGCTGACGCTGGCGCGGATCTACCTTCAGCGCCAGCAATACGACCGCGCGATTGCCGCGCTCAAGCAGGCGTTGGCCGACTCGCCCTGGCTGAGGCAGGCGGTGTCATTGCTGGTCGAGACGTACACGGCCGCCGGCAAGCCAGCCGAGGCCGCCGCGCTGCTCAAGGATGCGGTGGAGGAAGATCCGTCGTTTTATCCTGCGCTGGCCGACGCCTACGACAAGCAGCAGCGGTACGCCGAAGCGGCGGTGGCGTTTGAAAAGGCCTCCGAGCAGAATCCGCGTGACGTCGAGTTGAAGATCAAGTGGGCGGCCGCGCTGTTGAACCGGCCCGAGACCGCGAGCGCCGAGCGGGCGCGCGACCTGCTGCTGGAGGTGACCAGGACGAATCCGGCGGCGGGCTGGCCGCTGTACCTGCTGGCGCGGGCGCAGCGATTTCTCGAAGATCTGGACGGGGCCGAGGCGACCGCCCGACAAATTCTCGCCCTCAACCCCTCCAGCACGTCGGGGGCGCATGCCCTGGCCCAGGTGTTCGAAGCGCGCCGCCAGTTTTCGAAGATCGTGGAGACGCTCGAACCGGTGATGGCGAAGGCTCCGCAGAAGGGCCACGAAGTCGACGAGGTGTTGTTGCTGACGCACATCGGCTTCGCCCACCTGGAACTGGGCCGGGGTCCAGAGGCCGCCGCGGTGTTCGATCGCGCCATCCAGTTGAACCCCGACGATGTGGCGCTCAAGACGTACCGGGCGCAGGCGACCGTGCTCGCCAGAAAATACGAACTGGCCATCACGTTGCTGCGCGACTTACGGGCCGGCCGGCCAGGCGACCCGAGATTGGCGCGGCTCGAGGCGGACGCGCTCCGGGGCATGGGTAAGTTCGACGCGGGCGTGGCCGTGCTCAAGCCCCTGGCGGATGCGGCTGGCGCCGGGTCGAACGGCGTGCTGACGTTATCGGAGTTCTATGCGGCCGACCATCGGTATGCCGACGCGGCGGCGCTGTTGAAGACGGCGGAGCCCAGGTTCCCTGACGATCTCAATCTTCGCTTCCAGTACGCGGCCATGCTGGAACGACTCAAGAAGCACGACGAGGCCGAGCGGATCCTGCGGCAGGTGATAGCCGCCGATCCGCATCACGCCCCGGCGCTCAATTACCTTGGCTATACATTGATCGAGCGGGGCCAGCGGCTGACCGAGGCGCTGGGCTTGATCAGGCGGGCCGTCGCGCTCGATCCGTACAACGGGGCCTACCTCGACAGTCTGGGATGGGCGTACTTCCGGCTGAAGCAGTTCGAGGCTGCCGAGACGAATCTGCGGACCGCGGCCGATCAACTCGTCGGCGATTCGGTGGTGCAGGACCACTTCGGCGACGTGCTCGCCGCCAGAAACAGATTTGCCGACGCGGTCGAGGCGTGGCGGCGTGCGCTGGCGGGCGATGGCGAAAGCATCGACCGGGAAAAGATCGAGCGCAAGATCCGCGAGGCTCAGCCCAAGGCCGGCAAGAAGTGATGCGCTGATGCAGACCCGTGCGGGTGTCGTCGTGGTTGCGGCGTGGGCCGCGCTTGCCGCGGCGTGTGCCACCGTGCCTGTGCGCGTCCCGCAAGGGGGATCCAGCCCACTGGCCGCCTCCGATGCCGCGCCGATTGTCGCCCAGGCCGTCTCGACGTGCCGCGGCGTCCGCACCCTCACCGCCGAGGTGGGCGTGTCGGGGCGCGTCGGTTCGCGCACGCTGCGTGGACGGGTTCTGGCCGGGATCGAGCGGCCGGGCGCGATCCGGCTCGAGGCGCCGGCCCCGTTCGGGGCGCCGGTCTTTATCCTGGTGGCGCGTGGCAGCCAGTCGGTCCTGTGGTTCCCTCGCGACAAGCGTGTCTTGAGGGATGCGGCGGTCGCCGACGTGATCGAGGCGCTGACGGGCATGCATCGTGGCGCCGACGACCTGCTCGCCTTGCTGTCGGGGTGTCTGGTGGATGGCGGGAGCGACGAGTCGTTGGAGGCCCGGCGATTCGAATCGGGATGGATCGTGGCGCCGCTGACGGGCGGAGCCGAGGCGTTTATCCGGCAGCAACAGCAGCGGTGGCGGATCGTCGGAGGGAGAGCCGGCGGCGTCGGCCTCGGCACATCAGGCGAGACGCCGTGGAGGGTCGGCTACGAGGAATTCGCCGCAGGGTTTCCGGCGCGGGTGCGCGTCGATCAGCCGCCCGACCTGGATGTGACGTTCCGCGTGTCGCAACTCGAAGCCAACGTCGCGATCGATCCGGCGGCGTTCGACCTCCGCGTTCCGGCCGGCGCCGTGCCCCTGTCGCTCGATCAGCTTCGCCAGATGGGGCCGCTTGCCGATCGCGCGCCTGGCACAGGGGCAGGGAGTCGTTGATGAGACAGACACGCCGCATCCGCGTTCGCGCTCACGCCAAGATCAACCTCTCGTTGCGCGTCGCCAAACTGCGGGATGATGGCTACCACGAGCTTGAGACGGTGTTTCAGGCGCTGGCCTTGCACGACGGGCTCACCGTCAGGCTGCACGACGGACCGTTCACCATCACGTGCGACGATCCTGGGGTGCCCACCGATTCGCACAATCTGGTCTGGCGCGCCGCGCAGTGTTTGTGGGAGCGGTGCGGGCGAGGCGGAGCGGTTCGGGGCGTCGAGATCGCGCTGGCCAAGCAGATTCCGATGCAGGCCGGTCTGGGCGGAGGCAGTTCGGACGCAGCGGCGGCGATCGTGGCGTTGGCCCGGCTCTGGGCCGTCAAGCCGGGCATCGATCTGGCGGCGATCGGGGCGGAGGTTGGCGCCGACGTGCCGTATTTCCTGATCGGCGGCACGGCGCTCGGGCTGTCGCGCGGCGACGATTTGTATCCACTGCCCGATCTGCCCGTCTATCAGGTTGTGCTGGGACTGCCGGCCTTCGGCGTCTCGACCGCCGAGGCGTACGGGTGGTTCGATCGGGACGCCTCCGCGTCGCGCGTCGCGGGTGGCGGTCGCGCGGTCGCGATTCCCGCCTGGCCGGGGCGCCCGCTCGCGGTGCACAACGACCTGGAGGCCCCGGTGGTGGTGCGCCACCCTCAGATTGGCGAACTCCGCGACCTGTTGGTCAAAGGGGGGGCGTGCGCTGCGGCCATGACGGGAAGCGGGTCGGCCGTCTTCGGGCTGTTCGCGTCGGAGGTCCGCGCACGGGCTGGGGCTCAACGGGTGGCCGCGGCCGGGTTCGTGGCGCTGATGACCGAAACGATCGGTCGCCGGCGTGGTCTCCGGGCGGCGGTTCCTTCGTCCCGGCCCCGCCTGTCGCGCTGACCCTTGTGCCGGAAGCCGCCAATCGTATACACTTTTTGTTTGCGTCATCGCCGCTGAGCCACGCCGAACGGTTCACTCCTTGCCACGCGATTGCGATTGAGCGCCCAGCGGACGGGCAGGTGTCGGCGGGCGCAGGCGGGAAGACGACGGGGCAGACGCGGCGGGGCACGGCGGGTCGGGGTATTGGGGCGTCGCCAAGCTGGTAAGGCACGGGACTTTGGATCCCGCATCCGAAGGTTCGAATCCTTCCGCCCCAGCCAGCCTGGTTGTAAGGGAAGCGCGAAGCCGAAGGGCCATGCCGAGATGAAAATCTTTTCGGGCAGTGCGCACCCTGAACTGACGCGGGAAATTGCCGAGTTTCTTGGCCTCCCGGTCGGTCAGGCCAAGTTGCGGCGGTTTCCCGATACGGAAGTCTCGTTTCAGATCGACGAGAACATCCGTGGGACCGATGTGTTTGTCGTGCAACCGACGACGCCGCCGGTCGACGAGCACATCATGGAACTGCTCGTCATGATCGACGCGTTCCGCCGATCGTCGGCGGCCCGCATCACGGCGGTGATTCCGTATTACGGGTATGCGCGGCAGGACCGCAAGGACAAGCCGCGAGTGCCGATTTCGGCGAAGTTGGTGGCCAACATTCTCGGGGCGGCGGGCACCAACCGCGTGCTGACGATGGATTTGCACAAGGCGCAGATTCAGGGGTTCTTTGACATCCCGGTCGATCACCTGTTTGCCGCGCCGGTGATTATCGACCATCTGTCGCGCCAGTCGTTTCCGAAGCTGACCATCGTGTCGCCGGATGCGGGGGGCGCCGAGCGGGCCCGGGCGTACGGCAAGCGCCTCGGTGCCGACCTGGCGATTATCGACAAGCGCCGGTCGCCTGACGACGGGCACGCCGAGGTGATGAATGTGGTCGGCGACGTGGAAGGCCGGACCTGCATCATCCAGGACGACATCGTGGACACGGCCGGGACGATGCAGAACGCGGCGCAGGCGTTGATCGCCAACGGCGCCGAACGGGTGTGGGCGTGCGCGGTGCACGGATTGTTTTCGGGCCCCGCGATTCAGCGGATCGAGCAGTCGGCGATCGAAAAGTTCGTCGTCACCAACACGATCCCGATCACCGCCGAGAAGGCGAAGTGCGGCAAGATCGTGACGCTGTCGGTGGCGCGGTTGCTCGGGCAGGCGATCCGCAGCATTCACGAGGAAACGTCGGTGTCATCGTTGTTCGTGTAGGGCGCCCGGGCCGGCTGGGCGCGCAAGGTGCGAGAGGCAAGGATAGAAGGTATGGAAGCCAGACTGGAAGCGGTAAAGCGAGAGACGTTCGGCAAGAATGAGGCGCGGCGCCTTCGGGTGACCGGCCACATCCCGGCCGTGCTGTACGGCGGCGTGCTGGTGGACGGCAAGCCCAAGGCCACCTCGATTGCGGTGGACCCGAAGGTGTTGTCCGCGATTCTGCACTCCGACTCCGGCGTCAACACGTTGATTGGGCTCAAGGTGGGCGACGAAGACGTGCGGGTGCTGGTTCGCGAGTACCAGCTCGACCCGGTCACCCACAAGATGCTGCATGCGGACTTCTACCGCATCGCGATGGACAAGCTCCTGACGGTGACCGTGCCGGTGGTCTGCAAGGGCGAGCCGAAGGGCGTCAAGCAGCAGGGCGGCCTGCTCGACATCGTGCACCGCGACATCGAGATCGAGTGCCTGCCGGCCGACATCCCCGAGCACATCGAGATCGACGTGACCGAACTGATGCTCGGCCAGGCCATCCGCCTGAAGGACGTGGCCACCAATCCCAAGTGGAGAGCGGTGAGCGAACTCGACATCATGCTGGTCCACGTCGTCGCGCCGCGCGCGGTGGTGGAACCGACCGCCACTGATGCGGCGGCGGTGGCGGCGACGCCGACCACGGCGGCCGAGCCCGAGGTCATCAAGAAGGGCAAGGTCGAGAAGGAAGAGAAAGACTAGCCGCCGCGTTCGGGATCCGGACACCTGCCGTGAAGCTGATCGTCGGTCTTGGCAATCCGGGGCGAAGCTACTACGGGACCCGGCACAACGTCGGGTTCGCCGTGGCCGACGAGGTGGCGCGCCGGATCGATGCGGCCTTCGAGCACGGTCGGTCCAATGCGTTGACGGCCAAAGTCGGGCCCGGCACCGCGGGCTGGATGCTGGTGAAGCCGCTCACGATGATGAATCTGAGCGGCGAGGCCGTCGGGGATCTGGCGCGCTTTTACAAAGTCGAGCCGTCCGACATCCTCGCGGTGGCAGACGACGTCAATCTCCCGCTGGGCCGGCTGCGGCTGCGGGTCGGCGGATCGGCGGGCGGACACAACGGGTTCCGCTCGATCATCGGATGTCTGGGATCGGAACTGTTCCCGCGGGTGCGGGTGGGTGTGGGGCGCGGCGATCCGCGCAGGGATCTGGCGGACCACGTGCTCGCGCGGTTCGACCCGGACGAGGCGGAAGAGGTTGCGCGAGCAATTGCCCGGGCTGCTGACGCGGTGGAGACGTTCCTCGCGGAGGGCATTGAGGCGGCCATGAATCGGTTTAACCGGGCGGATGATTCCGCCCCCTAACTCCTTGCCATCACACCGAAACCCGGACCGAGCTCGAAGAGCGGAGTCGGGCGGAGGGGGATGGCCGTTCTGGCCAGAAGGAGCCGCATGAGTCAGAAAAGACTGTACGAATTGATCTACATCGTGTCGCCGGATGCGACCGAGCAGGCGGTCGCCGAACTGCACACGCAGGTCGAAGCGATCGTCGCCCGGTTGCAGGGCGAGATGGTGAGGACCGAAAACTGGGGACGCCGGAGACTGGCGTACCGCATCGGCAAACACCGCGAGGGCACCTACGTGCTCGAGGTGTTCAACGGCACGGGCGAATTGACCAAAGAGCTGGATCGCCGCCTCAAGGTCACCGACAGCGTCATCCGGCACTTGCTGGTCCGGGTGGACGAAGATCTCAAGGTCGCCGAACGCGATCGGGCCAGGCGTCAGGCCGAGGCCGACAAACGGGCGGCCAAGGGCTTGCCGCCGCTTGGTCAGGGCCGTCGCCGCTCAGGCGACGACTCGGGCGATGACGATGACACCGATCAGGCGGAGGCATAGCGATGGCTGAGGAACGAGGATCTCGATCCGGGTCCGGCCCCAAGGGCCGTGGCAATTCGCGGGGCGGAGAAAAGGGCGGCCCGCGCCGCTCGATGTTCCGGCGCCGCAAGGTCTGCAAGTTCTGCACGGACAAAATCGATCATATCGATTACAAGGACGTGAAGATGCTGCAGCCGTTCATTCCCGAGCGCGCGAAGATCATTCCGCGCCGGATCTCGGGCGTGTGCGCCATGCATCAGCGCACGCTGCAGACAGCCATCAAACGGGCGCGGCTGCTGGCCCTGTTGCCCTACGTGACAGATTAGGTGGGTCGCCATGGAAATCATTCTTCGTGAACACATCGACAATCTGGGGCGCCGTGGCGAGGTCGTCAAAGTCGCCGACGGCTACGCCCGCAACTTCCTGTTGCCGCGGAAGCTGGCGCTGCCGGCAAACCCGGCCAACATGAAGATCGTGGATCGGCAGCGGAAGATTTCCGAGGTCAAGGAACAGGCCGAGAAGTCGGCCGCCGAAGCGTATGCCGTCCGTCTGACGCATGCCGACATCGTCATCGCCCGCCGGATGGGCGAGAACTCGACGATGTACGGATCGGTGACCGCCGCCGACATCGCCGACGACCTCAAGGCCAAGGGGTTCGAGGTCGACAAGCGCAAGATTCAACTGGATGAGCCGCTCAAACAGGTGGGCGACTTCACCGTGCCGATCAAGCTTCACCGCGACGTCGTGGCGCAGTTGCGCGTCAAGGTGAGCCCGCTGGCAGTGGCGGCCGAGTAACGCCGCGCAGTCAGTCGTCAGAGTCACGGGAAAAGAAGCGGGACAACAACGACGCAGGCCGGACCTTCGGGCCGGGCCTGCGTCTGCCCGTTGCTGATTCTCGATCCGGCCGCCCGACGCCGATTCCGGTCGTTTCCGTAGGCCAGACCACGCTCCATGCCCGACCCGATCATCGACCGCACGCTCCCGCACAACCTGGAAGCCGAGCGAGCGGTTCTGGGCGCCATCCTGCTCAACGCCGAAGCCATCCATCACGCCGTCGAGTTCATCACCGACGCCGACTTCTTTCGCGACGCCCACCGCCGGATGTTCGCGAAAATGATGCTGCTGGCGGAGCGCAGCCAGGCCATCGATTTCATCACCCTCAAGGAAGAACTTGGGCGCACCGGCGAACTGGACCAGGTCGGCGGGCCGGCGTACATCGCGTCGCTGATCGACGGGCTTCCGCACGGCATCAACGTCGCGGAGTACGCCCGTATCGTCAAGCAGAAGGCGTCGCTGCGCGCGCTGATTTACACCGCCAACCGGGTGCTCGCCTCGGCCTACGCGGCCGAAGACGATGCCGAGACCGTCATCGACGATGCCGAGCGCGAGATTTTCAAGATTGCCGAAGGGGCCATCCACGACGGCTTCGAGTCGATGAGCAAGCTCGCCACCGCCAGTTTCGCCGCCATCGAACAGGCGCACGCGAGAAAGCAACTCATCACCGGCGTGCCCACCGGCTTCAAGGAACTCGACGAGATGATGGCCGGGCTGCAGCCCTCCGATCTGATCATCGTCGCCGCGCGGCCGTCGATGGGCAAGACGAGCCTGGTGCTCAACATCGCGCAGTACGTCGGGACCAAGAAGGGGATGACGGTCGGGTTCTTCAGCCTGGAAATGTCGAAGGGGCAACTCTTCCTGCGCATGCTCACGTCGGAGGCGGCCATCGACGGCCACCGTCTGCGAACCGGGTTTCTGGGCGAGCGCGACTGGCCGAAGCTGACCGATGCGATGTCGACGTTGAGCCAGTCCCGCATTTTCATCGACGACACCGCGTCGATCGGTGTGCTCGAGATGCGCGCCAAGGCCAGGCGGCTCAAGGCCGAGCACGGCCTCGACTTGATCATCATCGACTACATCCAGCTGATGCAGGGGCGCGGCCGGTTCGACAACCGGGTCACCGAACTGGGATCGATCTCCCGAGGACTGAAAGCGCTGGCCAAGGAATTGAGCGTGCCGGTGGTGGTGCTCTCGCAGTTGAGCCGGTCGCCGGAGAATCGCCCGAACAAGCGGCCGCAGTTGTCCGACCTGCGCGAATCGGGCGCCCTGGAGCAGGACGCCGACGTCGTCATCATGATCTATCGTGAAGACATGTACGAGGAGACCGAAGAAAACCGGGGCGTGGCCGAACTGATCATCGCCAAGCAACGCAACGGCCCGACCGGGTCGGTCAAGCTCGCCTTCATCCGCGAGTACACGCGCTTCGAAAACCTCGAGTGGAAGCCGCCGTCGTGATTCGCTCGACCGTTGCGCGCATCGACCTCGACGCGCTGGTTGCCAACTTCCGCAGTATCCGCGCGTACCTGGCGGGCGACCGAGTTGGCACAAACACTCCCGGAGTAATTGCGGTCGTCAAGGCCAACGCGTACGGGCATGGGGCGGCGGCGGTGGCGCTGGCGGTGGAACGGGCGGGCGCCGAGATGGTGGCGTGCGCCGACATCGAAGAAGCCGTCCTGTTGCGCCAGGCCGGCGTGCGCTGCCGGGTGCTCGTGTTCGGGGCGCTCAGCCTGAGCGAACTCGACGGAATCTTCGAGCACGATCTCACCCCCACGTTGTCCTCGCCGATCGCGGCGCGCCAGGTGCAGGCGGCCGCCGAGCGCCGGCGCGTGCGCGTGCGGTGCCATCTGAAGATCGACACCGGCATGAACCGGCTCGGGTTTCGCCACGACAATCTCGACCGCACCATGCCGGCCATCGCCTCGGCCGCCCATCTCGACATCGACGCGGTGTATACCCATTTTGCGACCGCCGACGCGCCCGACGGACCGCTGTTCGCCGATCAGCAGCGGCGATTTCTCGCCGCGCGCGCACGGCTGGCGACCTACGGCCTCCGGCCGCGCCTGACCCACGCCGCCAACAGCGCGGCCATTCTGGCGGCGCCCGACACCTGGTTCGACCTGGTGCGCCCGGGGTTGCTGATGTACGGCGTGTCGCCCGACGGCGGGCCCGCCGCCTTGCCCCTCGAACCGGTGATGCGCCTCGACAGCCGCGTGGTCGCCGTCAAGGGCGTTCGCCCCGGCGAGATCGTCGGGTACGGCGGGCGCTTTACGGCTGGTCAACCCACCACGATCGCGATTGTGCCGGCCGGCTACGCCGACGGCCTCGACACTCGGCTCGCCGGGCGCGGACACGTGTTGATTCGCGGTGAACGGCAGCCCATCGTCGGCTCGGTCTGCATGGACATGATGATGGTTGATGTGACGGGGACCCCGGTTGCGCCGGGAGACGAGGTGACCATCGTCGGCCGGCAGGGCACCCGATCGATTGGCGTGGCAGACATGGCGCGCGCCATCGGCACGATTCCGTACGAACTGTTGTGCCGCGTGGGGACGCGGATCGAGCGGATCTATAATCGGGCGACATCGTGAAACCACCCAAGAGCGTCTTCGTGTGCCAGGAGTGCGGGTCGCAGTCGCAGAAGTGGCTGGGCCGGTGCGTCGAATGCAACGCGTGGAATTCGCTGGTCGAAGAGCGCCCGGCAGCCGAGGCGCCCGCGACCGTGACGAATCGGTTCTCGTCGGCTGCCGCCAACACGGCCCGGCTCTACAGCGACATCGAAACCGCCAATTCGCCGCGCATGACGACGGGCATCGACGAGTTCGATCGCGTGCTCGGCGGTGGCATCGTGCCCGGGTCGCTGGTGCTGTTGGGCGGGGAGCCCGGCATCGGCAAGTCGACGCTGTTGCTGCAGACCGCGTGGTTCGTCGCCCAGGCGTCGGGGCCGGTGCTCTACAGCTCCGGCGAGGAGTCCGAGCACCAAATCAAGTCGCGCGGCGAGCGGCTTGGTGTGGGCGATGCACCGCTGTACCTGCTTGCCGAGACCGGCCTCGAACGGGTGCTCGAGGAGATGGCACGCCTCCGGCCCGCGCTGGTGATCGTCGATTCGATCCAGACCGTGTTTTCGCTGCGGATGCAGTCGGCACCCGGCAGCATCGGCCAGGTGCGCGAAGCCGCGACCCAGTTGCTGTTCGCGGCCAAGGCCCAGAACGTGCCCACCATCCTGGTGGGGCACGTCACCAAGGAAGGCAGTCTGGCCGGCCCGAAGGCGCTGGAGCACATCGTCGACACGGTCCTGTACTTTGAAGGCGAGCGCCATCACGCGCATCGCATCGTCCGGGCGGCGAAGAACCGGTTCGGCGCGGTCAGCGAGATGGGTGTATTCGAGATGACGGCCACCGGACTCAAGCCGGTCGCCAATCCGTCGGCCTTATTTCTGGCGGAACGGCCCGGCGGGACTCCCGGGTCGGCCGTGTTCTGCTGCCTCGAGGGGTCGCGCCCCATTTTGGTCGAGGTGCAGGCGCTGGTCAGCACCAGCGCGTACGGGTATGCCAAACGGACCGCGGTCGGGCTGGACCAGAACCGGTTGTCGCTGCTGCTCGCCGTGCTCGAGAAGCGCGCGGGCATGCAATTGGGGGGCGACGACGTGTTTGCGAATCTGGCCGGCGGGATGAGCGTGGACGAACCGGCGGTCGATCTGGCCGTGGTGGCCGCGGTGGCCTCGAGCGCGAGAAATCGAGCCGTGGGTGCCGGCGTGGCCGTGTTCGGCGAGGTCGGTCTGGCCGGCGAAGTACGGGCGGTGACCCAGGCCGCCCGTCGCGTCCGAGAGGCGGCGCAGATGGGATTCAGCCGCTGCGTGATGCCCGCCGCCAACGTGGATCGGAGCGACCCCGGCCTGGCCGGCGTCAGTTGCGAACTGGTCGGCGTTCGGACCGTCCAGGAGGCGCTCGATCAACTCCTTGCGTAATCAGTCCCCGGCACCGTTATAGTTAGCTGGACGGCCGTCACTCTGACCGGCGACCGCTGACTCTTTATACTTTTTCATAACGGGAGGCCTTATGGCCTGGGTCCTATTGGTTCGCTTGCTCTTTCTGGCGGGCGTGTCGTTTGCAGCCGGAACATTCCAACCGCTGGCGGGTGCCGGGTTGGCCGTCAACCTGGCCGGCGGTATCTTGTTGGGGGCACTCGGGGTGGCGCTGGAGTGGCGCCTGCACGTGGTGAGCGTGACGCGCCTGCTCGGGGCTCTGATTGGCGGGTCCATCGGCCTGCTGTTCGCCAACGTCCTGGGCGCGGGATTGTTCTGGTTCGGCACCACCGACACCCGGATCGAGTTCCTGCACAGCTTCGTGTATCTGGCGCTGGCGTATCTCGGACTGGTGATCGGAGGCCGGCACGGCGAGTGGCTGGAACCCACCAGGCTGATTACGCTGTTCCGGGCCGCGGGGCCGCAGCGCCGCTACAAAATCCTCGACACCAGCGTGATCATCGACGGCCGGATTGCCGACGTGTGCGAAACGGGCTTTCTCGATGGCACCCTGGTCATTCCACAGTTCGTGCTGAAGGAACTTCAGCAGATTGCCGACTCGAGCGACACGATGCGCCGGAACCGCGGGCGCCGGGGGCTCGACATCCTGCAGAAGATCCAGAAGATGACCGGGGCCGAGGTGATGATCTCGGACATCGACTTTCCGGAGGTCCGGGAAGTCGATCTGAAGTTGATCGAACTTGCCCGGTCGCTGCAGGGCAAGATTGTCACCAACGATTTCAATCTGAACAAGGTGGCCCAACTTCGCGGCGTCGACGTCTTGAACATCAACGAGCTGGCCAACGCCCTCAAGCCGGTCGTGCTGCCTGGCGAAGTGATGAAGGTGTTCATCCTCAAGGAAGGCAAGGAATTCAACCAGGGAGTGGCGTACCTGGATGACGGCACGATGGTCGTGGTCGACAACGCCCGTCGTCTGATCGGCAAGACGATCGAGATTGTCGTGACGAGCGTGCTGCAGACGACGGCCGGCAAGATGATCTTCGGTCGGTTCATCGAGGCGGGCGGAGCACCGGTTCCCGCCGTTGAACGCGACGAGTCGTCGCGGCGTTCGAAAAACGCTCCCCAGCCGGCAGGGGTGCCAGCGGCTGGTCCCAGCGGCCCGTGAGCGTGCCATCGTTCCACTGGTGGCGGACGGTGTTTTTTCTGATCCCCGCCATCACCGTGTACTCGATCGTGCTGGGCACCATCTCGATCGCCTCCAGCGTGTTCGATCGCACCGGGCGGTTTGCGCACGGATGTGCGCGGTGGTGGTCGCGCCTGATTCTGGTCACCACGGGCGTTCGCGTGGATGTGAGCGGGCTCGAGCGGTTGACGCCGGGCGCGCCCTACGTGTTTGTCTCGAACCATCAGAGCATCTACGACATCCCGGTGATCTTCTGGTCGCTCCCGTTTCAGTTGCGGATTATCGCGAAACAGTCCCTCGGATCGTTTCCCTTCCTCGGCTGGCACCTTCGGCGCACCGGGCATCTCCTGGTGGATCGCCAACGTCCGGGGGCCCCGACGATTCTGCAGCGATGGCGGCACCTGCTCGAGTCGGGTCTGTCGCTCATCATCTTTCCCGAGGGCACCCGCAGTGCGGACGGACGCGTCGGGCGGTTCAAGGCGGGAGGTTTCCTGCTGGCGATGGAGGCCGGGGTGCCGATCGTGCCGCTGTCGATTACGGGCACCCGGTTCGTGATGCGGAAAGGGTTCGTGACGACGCGACCGGGGCACGTCACGCTGACCGTGCACGAACCGCTGGCGATCTCGCCGGGGCCTGAACCGCCAGGAACCGCCGCGGCGCGGGCACTGGGCGTGCGCGTGCGGGCCGTGATCGAGGCCCGCGTGCTGGCCGACGACACGAGGATAGGGCAATGGCCGACGACATGACCGTCTCGCACGGGCGGTCGCACCCGAGGCGCGCCGATGTGGCCGACCGCGAGGCACCGGTCGACCGGGGGTGGGTTCGGGCGGGCGACCGATGGATGTGGGTGGCACGAGATGCACG
>Ga0194060_10002190_pt1 | contig 13952 bp, 9 predicted proteins | sample SepL225m_MetaG_FD_163427 | JGI IMG/M metagenome (GOLD analysis project Ga0194060, IMG submission 163427) | Anoxic zone freshwater microbial communities from boreal shield lake in IISD Experimental Lakes Area, Ontario, Canada - Sep2016-L222-5m | ecosystem: Environmental > Aquatic > Freshwater >... | reverse complement strand
GTTGTTTTTCACAAGGCCAGCGGCTATACCGCTTTCGCCAAGGAGCAGGAGCGCCGGCTCAAGGGCATTTTGGTGGTTAGAAAAGACAGTGCGGTTCTCAAACCGGCGGATCTGGCTGGCAAGACGGTGGTTTTCCCGGCGCCGGCGGCCTTCGCTGCCAGCATCCTGCCGCAGGCCGAGTTCGGCCGTTTGAAGATTCCGATCGAGACCCGGTTTGTAGCATCCCATGATTCTGTTTATCGTGCCGTGGCGTCGGGCTTGCACGAAGCCGGCGGCGGCATTCAGCGCACGTTTGAGGCAATGCCGACTGACGTGCGTGAGCAGTTGCGTGTGCTGTCCGAAACACCGGGCTACACGCCGCATGCGCTGGCTGCGCATCCACGCGTACCAGCGGCCATCGTTGAGCGACTGCGCATGGCGATGGCTTCGCTGGCCGATGATGAGATCGGGCGCGCCCTGCTGGCGCCGCTGGCGTTCAAGGGCTTGGTGGCGGCACAGGACCGGGAGTGGAACGACATCCGCGCGCTCGACATTAATCTGCTGGCGCGTTACGGCAGACAATGAGCCTGCGCCCATTCAATCCAAAGCTCTGACACATGCGCTTTCGCACCAAAACCATTGTTGGCGTTGCCTTGATTGAAATCGCCCTGCTGGCGCTGCTGGTGGGCAGCACACTGTCCGTGCTGCGCGGGTCCAATGAAGCCGAATTGATGCGCCGGGCCAAGTTGGGCGCCAAACTGCTGGTGGTTGCGGCCAAAGACGCTGTCATTACACAGGACCTGGCCACGCTTGAGGGTCTGGTGGCCGAAGTCATGACTTCAGGCCAGGTCGAATATGTGCGTATTCTCGATGCCACCGGTGTTGTGCTGGCGCAGCGCGGCGACCCCAGGGTACTGGCGCGACCCTTCCATGCGGAAGATGCAATTGCGCAGGTGCTCGACGGTGTTCTGGATCAGTCGCAAGCCGTGTTGGTGGGCGGCATCCGCCATGGCGAGGTGCAGATCGGGGTCTCGACCAATTCATTGCAGGTTCTGCTGGGTTCAGCGCAGCGCTGGGCGGGGGGAATTGCCGCACTGGAAATCCTATTGGTCGCCCTGTTTTCCTGGTTGCTGGGTACTTATCTGGTGCGTCAACTCGGCAGCCTGCGTCAGGCCAGTGAGCGCTACGCTGCCGGTGACTTCGGACACCGGGTCAGCGTCAAGGGCAACGATGAGCTGGCGCAGACGGCCATCGCTTTTAATCAGATGGCCGGACAGCTCGATGAAAGCCGCGCACTGCTGGCGGCCGAGAGCGGCAAGACGCTGGCCGCTTACCAGGAAGCGCAGAAATTCGAAAAGCTGTTGCGTGAAGCGGTCGGCAGTATTGCGCTGGGTTTCACCATTTACGACGATCAGGATCGGCTCGTTCTGTGCAACGAGGCCTACCTGAATTTCTACGCCACCAGTCGCGACCTCATCGTGCCGGGCAAGACCTTTGAGGAAATCGTTCGCCGGGGCGCTGAACGCGGGCAATACAGTGCTGCCCTGGGTGACGTCGATGGCTGGGTGCGCCAGCGCGTCGCCAAGCACCAACAAGCCAACGGAGAAATGCTTGAACAGCAGCTTGATGACGGGCGCTGGCTTTTGATCGTTGAACACTGCACGCCGAGCGGCTACATCGTAGGCAATCGCATCGACATCACACGGCGCAAGCAGATGGAGCAGGCGCTGGCGGCGAGCGAGCAGCGCTGGGAACTGGCGGTAACGGGTGCCAACGATGGCATCTGGGACTGGAGTCCGCAAACCGGTCAGGTCTATTTCTCCGAGCGCTGGAAAACCATGCTGGGCTACAGCGGCGACGAGATCAGCAGTTCGGTGGACGAGTGGACCTCGCGCGTGCACCCGGATGACCTGGCGTACACGATGGCCGAGGTGCAGCGTCATCTGCGCGGGGAGAGCGACTTCTATCAGAGCGAACACAGGATGCGTTGCAAGAACGGGGACTACATCTGGATTCTTGATCGTGGCCGCGCTTCTTTCGATGCGCAGGGTCAGGCGCAGCGCATGCTGGGCTCGCACAGTGACATCAACGAACGCCGCGCGATGCAGGCACGCGAGCGCGAGTACGCCGACCAGCTGAAAGCGATATTCGAGCTCAGCCCGGACGGCTTTGTCTCATTTGACGGCGCGCATCGCGTCAAGTATGTCAGCCCGGCGTTTACGCGCATGACCGGCTTGCAGGACGCCATCGGTCTGGATGAAGCGGAATTCTCGGCCTTGCTGGCGCAGACCTGCGAGCCGACGGCGAGCTTCCCCGGTATGGTGGCGCTGCGCGTCAGGCAGGAAGGGGCGGCCGCGGCAGAATCAGTTGCGAATCCGGAGCGCCAACTCAAGATCGAACTTGCGGGTGTACGCAAGCGTGTGCTGGAAGTGAGCCTGCGCGAAAAGAATGCCCTGGACGTGACACAGATTCTGTACCTGCGCGACATCACCCATGAGACCGAAGTTGACCGTCTCAAGAGTGAATTCTTCTCTACGGCGGCGCATGAACTGCGTACACCGATGACGAGCATCTATGGTTTCACCGAGTTGTTGCTGTCGCAGCAGTTCGATGAAGCGCAGTGGCGCGATTTTCTGCGCATCATCTTCAAGCAGATTGAGTTGATGGTTTCCCTCATCAACGAACTGCTCGACCTGGCGCGGATTGAAGCAACGCAGGGCAAGGATTTCACGATGACCCGGGTCGATGTGGTCGATCTGTTGCAGGAAATTGTCAAGGGCTTCAAGGCCCAGGATGGTCGCGCTGCGCCAGTGGTGCCGCAGCTGGCACCGGCGTGCTGGGTGCTGGCAGACCGCCAGAAGTTGACGCAGGCGGTTTTGAACGTGCTCTCGAATGCTTACAAGTATTCACCCGAGGGCGGCGTTGTTACGCTGGAAATCGTGCGGGCGCAGCCCGCTGGGACATCGATCAACCATGGCGCCGTGCCAAAGGTGGGCATTCGCATCAGCGACCAGGGCATTGGCATGACAGAGTCGGAACTGGCGCATGTGTTCGACCGCTTCTACCGTGCCGATGCCTCCGGCAAAATTCCAGGCACAGGTTTGGGTATGAGCATCGTGCGTGAAATTGTTACCCTGCTCGGCGGCCATGTGAGCATTGAGAGCACCGCCGGTGTCGGCAGCATGGTGACGATCTGGTTGCCGGCGGCTCTTTAGCCCACTACTGCAGCAACGCTGCCAGCGCCGCCAGGGCGGCGGTTTCGGCCCGCAGCACGCGCGGGCCCAGCGTGACGGGCGCAAAACCGCACGCCAGCGCTGCGTCTTCTTCGGCGCTGCTCAGGCCACCTTCGGGGCCGGATAGAAAAGTGATGACGCCGACCGGTTGAGTCAAGCTGTTCACGGTTTGACGCAGACCCTGTGCACCCGCGCGCAGGGACAGCAGCAGCGGCATGTCGGTCGCTGCGTTCGCCCAGGCCTTGCGCCAGTTGGCAAAGGTGGCTACTTCGTGAATCAACGGCACGCGGTTGCCACCGCATTGCTCGCAGGCCGCAATGGCCACGCTCTGCCAATGCGCAACCTTTTTCTGCGCTCGCTCGTCATTCAGGCGCAGGACGCTGCGCTCGGTCATCAGCGGCTGGATGCTGGCCACGCCAAGTTCCGTGGCTTTTTCCACCAGCCAGTCCATGCGTTCGTTCGCCGGCATGCCGACTGCCAGGTGCACGACCTGCGTTGCTTCGCGCTCAATGGCGTGATGCAGTCCGACGCGCACCTGGACGTCGCTGCGGCCCATGCGCTCGATGCTGGCGTCGAACTCGCCGCCCGGTCCCGCCATGGTAGGACCGCTGTTGAACAGCGTGATCGTGTCGCCTGGTTGCAGACGCAGGACTTGGACATGGCGCGCGGCGTTGGCCGGAAGGTCCAGTACGTCGCCAGTCTGTAGCGCTGTCGGGCAGTAAAAGCGTGGCATGGTGGCAGCGATTTAGCTTCTGCCAAAGGTGTAGCCATTGACCGGAACAATACCTTCGGCGCGTTCGATCAGGCGCAGCAGGGGTTTGAGTTCGCGGTAACGCTCGCAGGTGGCGCGCATGTAGTTGATAAAGCGTGGCGTGTCGGCCAGGTACTGGGGCTTGCCGTCGCGCAGCGTCAGCCGCGCGAAGATGCCAGCGACCTTGAGGTGGCGCTGCAGGCCCATCCATTCAACGCCGCGGTAAAACTCGCCAAAGTCGCTGCCAACCGGCAGACCCGCTTTGCGTGCTTTCTCCCAGTAGCGTACCGTGATGTCGAGGCAGAAGTCTTCCTCCCAACTCAAGAAAGCATCGCGCAGCAAACTCGCAATGTCGTAAGTGATGGGGCCGTACACGGCGTCCTGAAAATCTAGCACGCCCAGACCGTTAGGCGAGATCATGAGGTTTCGCGGCATGAAATCGCGATGCACGTAGACGCTGGGCCAGCGCAGGTTTTCCTGGATGATGCGGTCAAACGCTTCGTCCAGCGTGCGGCGCAACTCAGCTTCGACGGCAATGCCGCGATGGCGCGCCAGGTACCAGTCGGGAAATAATTCCATCTCGCGACGCAGCAGTGCTGCGTCGTATGCCGGCAGCACGTCGGGTCGGGATGCCAGTTGCCATGTGATCAGGGCGTCCACCGCCTGAAGGTAAGTGGCCTGGTTGGCCCAGGGGTCGTCGCGCTGCATCGCCTGCATCATGGTTTGCGGTCCCAGGTCGGTCAACAGCATGAAGCCCTTGGACTCGTCCCACGCCAGCACCTGTGGCGCGTGCAGGCCGGCCTCTTGCATCAGGCGCGACACTTTGGCAAAAGGTCGGCAGTCTTCTTTTGCGGGTGGCGCATCCATGATGATGCGGCTACCCTCGCGGGAATCGATGCGGAAGTAGCGTCTAAAGCTTGCGTCCGCCGAGGCGCTGCGCAGCGAGGGGGCCAACAGGCCATGGCTGGGCATCAACCCGGCCAGCCAGGCATTGAAATCGGTTTCGCGTTGCGCGTCAGGCCAGATCAGACCTGGGTCTTGGATTGGTTCGGGGGTATGGCTTGGGCTCATGGATAATCCATTCTACAAACTTGAGCGCATCACACGCGCTCGCAAGCTGCCCACACGATTGCCATTGCCACTGACCCCATGCGTCCATTGCTGCACGACCTGAAAGAACCGGTGCCCGCGTCCCGTTTCTTGAGAAGTCCGGTTGCGCTGGTGGTGTGGGCTGCATTGCAGGGTCTTTCGGTGTGGGCGCAGAGTGCCGCCGACGCGCCGCCCTTGGTGCTGCGCGCCAGCCCTGTGTTGCAGGAACCGATCACCGCTTCCACACGCAAAGCATTACCGGCCTTTGTTACGGGTGATCAGCTGTCAGGGCAAACCGATCAACAAGCGGTGGTGCAAGGCGATGCGGTGCTGCGTCGGGGTGACATGGTGATCCGCGCTGACCGGCTGACCTACGAACAGGCCAAAGACCTGGCCAAGGCTGCCGGCCAAGTCCGCATCAACCGGCTGGGCAATGTTTATGAAGGACCCTCACTGGAGCTCAAGCTTGACACCTTTGAAGGTTTCTTCAACCAGCCGCGTTATTACTTTCTCAAGAACGACACCCACGGGCAAGCGGACCGTGTCGACTTCGTCGATGAAAACAGGGCCGTCATCCACAATGCCAGCCTGACCAGCTGTCGCCGGCTGCCAGGACCGGACTGGCTGCCAGACTGGATACTGCGCGCCAGCACCGTCAGCATGGACAACGCGCAGGACGTGGGCACCGCTGAAGGCGCCCTGCTGAGCTTCAAGGGCTTGCCCTTGCTGCCCATACCCTACCTCAGTTTTCCATTGAGCGACAAGCGCAAGTCGGGCCTGATGCCGCCAACCCTGGGGTTGGACAACGTTGACGGCATTGAAGTTGCGGTTCCCTACTACTGGAACATTGCACCCAACCGGGATGCCACCTTCACCCCCGATCTGATGAGCAAGCGTGGCGTCAATCTGGGCAGTGAGTTTCGTTACCTCGAGGCGGACTACACCGGCCGCGTGCAGTTTGATTTCATGCCGTCGGACCAACTGCGCGACAGCAATCGCTGGGGGCTGAGCTTGGCGCATCAGGCGAGTTTGAAGAGCCCGTTGATCACGGGGCTGACCGACGGGGTTGCGGCTTTCAGTTTGAACCTGAACCGGGTTAGCGATGACAACTACTGGAGCGATTTCTCGCGTGCCTCGGCGGCGCTGACCCAACGCTTGCTGGCCAACGACGCCGCGCTGTCCTGGTCGAATGGCTATTTCACCAGCGCCGTGCGCGCCGTCAAGTGGCAGACCTTGCAAGACCCAACTGCGCCGATCACGCCACCTTTTGATCGTTTCCCCCAGATCAGTACGCGTTATGCCCGTAGCAATATCAACGGTTTCGATTTTTCAGTGGACGCAGACTACACCGCGTTCCATTCAGACAGTGCGCTGACGAATCAGCCCAACGCACAGCGGGCTTATTCTCTGTTGCAGCTCAGTCAACCTTGGCGCAGCGCAGCGGGATTTGTCACGCCCAAGCTGCAACTGCATGCGGCCAACTATCTTTTTGACTCACCTTTGAGCAATGGTGCCAGTTCGGCCAGCAGCGTGGTGCCGACTTTCAGTCTGGACAGCGGACTGGTGTTTGAGCGCGATACGAGTTATTTCAGCCGGGCCTTTCGTCAGACGCTGGAGCCGCGGGTGTTTTACGTCAACACGCCTCAACGTGACCAGAGCCTGCTTCCGAACTATGACACCGCACTGGTCGATTTCAATTTTTCCAGCATCTACACCGAGAACGCCTTTGTTGGAAACGATCGCATCTCTGACAGCAAACTGCTGGCGATGGGGCTGACCTCGCGCTTGCTGGACCCGATTACGGGCTCGGAAGTGGCGCGCTTTGGTCTGGCGCAGCGCTGGTTATTCAAGCCGCAGGAAGTCGCGCTGCCGGGCGCTGTTCCGATCGCCAGCGGGCTCGGCGACATTCTGCTCGGGGCGTCGGTCAACTGGGATCCCAGATGGGCTGTTGACGCCACGGTTCAGGTCAACCCGGCCTCCGAGAAAACGGTTCGCAGCACGCTGGGCGCGCGCTACAACCCGGGCAACTACCGGGCGCTGACGGCGGCCTATCGTTATCAGAATGGCGCCAGTGAGCAGCTCGATTTCGGCTGGCAATGGCCGGTCAATGACTTATGGGGTGATCGCGGGCAGGATTTGGGCGCCGGCAGAGGGCAAGGGGACGGTCGCTGGTACAGCGTGGGCCGTCTCAATTACAGCCTGGATGAGCGCAAACTGGTCGATGCCGTCATCGGATTTGAGTACGATGCGGGTTGTTGGCTGGGTCGTGCAGTGCTGGGAAGGTTGCAGACCAGCGCGTCAACCGCGACGCAGCGCATCATGTTCCAGCTTGAGTTTGTCGGCTTTACGCGTTTGGGCGTGAGCCCCCTGAAGACATTGAAAGACAATATCCCCAGTTACCAATACCTGCGTGAACAGCAGAGTGCTCCGAGCCGTTTCACCAATTACGAATAATTCATCATGACCCATCGCCTTGTTGCCCTGACCGTGGCCAGTTTTTTCATCCTTGCCGGGTTGCCGGTGCAGGCCCAGGGCCTGCGACCATCGACGGGCAGCGCGCTGGCGACACCGGTGGCACGTTTGGCGCCCGATGTTGCGCAGCAGGCGGATTTCATCGTGGCGATCGTGAATTCCGAGCCCGTCACAAACAACGATGTGCAGCGTGAAGTTCAGCGTGTGATGCAGCAACTCGCGCAGCAGCGCACGCCCCAGCCGGATCGCAAGGAACTGGCGCGCCAGGTACTTGAGAGTCTGATCAATCAAAAGGCCCAGTTGCATCAGGCCCGGGAAACCGGTATCAAGATCGATGAGGCAGCGGTCGATCAGGCCTTGCAGAACATCGCGCGCCAGAATCAGATCGGGGTGGCGGAACTGGAGCGCCGGATTGCTGCCGAGGGGCTGGTTCTGAGTCAGTTTCGGACCCAACTGCGCGAGCAACTCATGCTGACGCGCCTGCGCGAGCGTGATGTGGAGCCCAAGGTGCGGATTTCGGACCTCGAAGTGGACCAATATCTAAAAGAGCGCCAGAGCAGCAACGATCCTGCCGCCATCGAAATCAATCTGGCGCAGATTTTGGTCTCGGTGCCCGATGCCGCCAGCGCCGAGCAGATCAACGCGCTGCAGGCCAAGGCACAGAAGGCGCTGGCGCGAGCCCGTGCCGGTGAGGATTTTGCCTTGCTGGTGGGTGAATTCTCGGATGCGTCGGATCGTGCCAATGGCGGGCAACTCGGCTTGCGCACGGCCAACCGCTATCCGCCCTTGTTTGTTGAGGCGACCCAGAACCTGACGCTGGGTGGCATCTCGGACGTGCTGCGTTCGGGTGCCGGTTTTCATATTCTTAAGGTGCTGGAGAAGAAGGGCGGCGGCATGTCGGCGATGAGTGTGACGCAAAGTCGGGCACGCCACATCCTGTTGCGCCCCAGCGCGCAACTCAGCGAGGCTGCGGCCCGCGACAAACTGGCGGAGTTCAAGAAGCGCATCGTTGCCGGGCAGGCTGATTTCGCGGCGCTGGCGCGCGACAATTCGCAGGACGGCAGTGCGGCCCAGGGTGGTGATTTGGGCTGGGCCAATCCGGGCATGTTTGTCCCCGAGTTTGAAGAGGTGATGGACCGCCTGGCGCCGGGTCAGATCAGCGACCCGCTGGTGTCGCGTTTCGGCGTGCACCTGATCCAGTTGGTGGAGCGCCGCAATACGGAGCTGAGTCTGCGTGAACAGCGTGAGCAGGTGCGCACCCTGTTGCGCGAGAAGAAACTCGACGAAACCTACCTCATCTGGGCGCAGGACCTGCGTGGCCGCGCTTACGTCGAACTGCGTGAGCCGCCACAGTAGCCGCCCATGACGGTCTCTGCCCTGATTGCAATCGTGATGCCGATGTCAGCGCTTGGGCGTGGCGCATGAAACATATCCCCCGCAAACGCTTTGGCCAGCATTTTCTGGCCGATGCGGGCATCGTCGATGCCATTGTTGAGGTTATTGCACCCAAACCCGGTCAGACGGTGGTTGAGATCGGGCCGGGCCTGGCTGCCATGACGCAGCCACTGGTGGAGCGCCTGGGGCATCTGACCGTGATTGAACTTGATCGTGACTTGGCGCTGCGCTTGCGACTGCATCCGCAACTGACGGTTATTGAATCGGATGTGCTTAAAGTCGACTTTGTTGAGCTGGCGCGCACGATTGCCGTGGCAGGTGGGGGCGGCACGACCAAACTGAGGGTGGTGGGCAATCTGCCCTACAACATCTCGACCCCGATTCTGTTTCATTTGCTCGATTGCGTTGACGTGATCGAAGACCAGCACTTCATGCTGCAAAAGGAAGTGGTGGACCGCATGGTGGCACGACCCGCGACATCGGACTACGGGCGCCTGAGTGTGATGCTGCAGTGGCGTTATGCCATGGAAATGGTGTTGTTCGTTCCGCCCGAGAGTTTTGATCCGCCGCCGCGCGTGGACAGCGCCGTGGTGCGCATGGTGCCGTTGGAACATCCGGCGGCGCTCGATGGCGAATTGCTCAGCGAAATCGTGCGTGTGGCCTTCAGTCAGCGTCGCAAATTGCTGCGCCATACGCTGGGCCGCTGGTTGCAGGAAAAGGCTTTTGCCGGTCAGTTCGACGTGCAGCGTCGTGCCGAGGAGGTGCCGGTGGCCGACTACCTGGCTCTGACGGCCGCAATCATGGATACCGATCGGTAGGGGCATAAAAAAACCCACCGTTCAGGTGGGTTTTTGATTCAGACGTGGACTGTCTCAGGCTGCTGTCAGCCAATACCCGGCGTTGAAGGGGCTGCTCATGCGCAGCGCCAGTGGTGAAACGTCCAACAATTTGTCGGTTGGCATCTTTTCACCGGACTCCGTCATCAGTTCAATGCCTGGCACAGTGAAGCTGCCTGTGTCAGTGCCCTTTGCCTCGTTCGCCCGTTCTGCTTGGCTGGTGTGTGCAGAACGGGCTACAGAAAAGAATAGAAACATCGGAACGGAATTTTGCGGTCGCTCCAATAGTCAGCCGCGTCCCGGAAGATGTCGAGCAACTGCTCACGCGCTTCCTTGTCAAACTTCGCGTTGGCTGGGATATGTTCCAGCACCACAATGAAACCCGGTTGCGGACCGGATTTGTGCAGGGGGTCGGTCATGCTGTCGTAGAGCGCATCAAAATTCTTGCCGACATGCACGGCCAGCATGAATTGCTGACCGATCAGATCGAGCACATCCTGTTTGGTCTGCGCGTTGGCCAGATTGGCATAGAGAAAATGCTGGCCCAGCGACTGTGCCGCATCCTGCAGTTCCTGCACTCGAAAAGCCCGGATTGACTGGACGATGTTGGGCCTAATGCCACGCAAGGGCACGTCGGTTGCGGCACGCTGAGGTGCTGGAGTTTCTAGAGCAAGTGACATATTCTGTTCCGCTTCACTTTTCAAAAATAACAAAAATCAAATTCAGGGAACGATCCTGCGGAAGCTCGCGTAGTGATCGCTCGTGTAATAACAGTTGTCCGGCGCCGTGGCCTGCCCGCCGCACACAATGCGCCGGGCGCCCCGGTCGCGTGAATTGGGGGTCGCGACGGTGTATTCGCGGTAGTAACCCCGTTTCATGACTGGCAACAAACGTTCCCGATTGCCAAATACCATTCCATCTTTTTCATGTGCAAACGGACCGCCCCGATGGATCAGTCGAAAGGTCTTGACCCCTGACTCCGGCAACTCGGCCAAGGCCATCGATGCCGCAGGATTTGCTTTCGCCGTCTCTTTGGCTTGGCCCAGACCTGACGCAAGCAGCAGTCCAAGCACAAAGCCAGTGAGCACCAACTTGAAGCTTATTCGATGCGACATGAGTGGCAAACTTCGCACAGCACACCGGGTTAACCCGTAAATCTCAACGGCGCTAGTGTCGCGTATTTGGCAGGAAATAGCAAGCGATTGCCTAAAAAATAGGCAATAAAAAAGCAGCCCAAATGATGTAAGTTTGGGCTAACTTGTTGTTTAGACTTTAACGGGTGGCGTTTGCGTCGGCCACTGTCAGGGCCGTCATGTTCACAAGTCGGCGCACCGTTGCGCTTGCCGTGAGGATATGCACGGGTTTGGCGGCGCCGAGCAGGACCGGGCCGATCGCAATATTGCCGCCGGCTCCCGTCTTGAGCAGGTTGTAGGCGATATTGGCAGCATCAATGTTGGGCAGGACCAGCAGATTCGCGTCGCCCTTGAGCGTGCTGTTGGGCATCAGGGCGGCCCGCATGTTGCCGTCCAGGGCGACGTCGCCATGCATTTCCCCGTCAACTTCGAGCCACGGTGCTTTGACGCGCAGCAGTTCCAGCGCCTCGCGCATCTTGACAGCGCTGGGCTGGCTGCTGCTGCCAAAGTTGGAATGCGACAGCAAAGCCGCCTTGGGTCGGATGCCAAAGCGCATCATTTCCTCGGCTGCCATGGTCGTGATTTCAGCCAGTTGTTCTGCGGTGGGGTCGTAGTTGACGTGGGTATCGACGATGAAGAGTTGGCGCTCCGGCAGCAGCAGGCCATTCATGCAGGCGTAGGTGTTGACGCCAGGGCGCTTACCGATCACCTGGTCGATGTACTGCAGGTGCATTGCGGTCGTGCCCCAGGTGCCGCAGATCATGCCGTCGACGTCGCCCTTGTGCAGCAGCATGGCGCTGATCAGCGTCAGGCGTCGGCGCATTTCGATCTTGGCGACCTGAGCCGTCATGCCCTTGCGTTCGGTCATGCGGTGGTAGGTCTGCCAAAAGTCGCGGTAACGGTGGTCCTGCTCGACATTGACAACCGTGTAGTCGTCGCCTTCGCGCAGGCGCAGGCCGAACTTTTCGATACGTTCGGCGATCACCTTCGGGCGGCCGAGCAGGGTTGGCAAGGCCAGTCCTTCGTCCACCACAATCTGGGCTGCGCGCAGCACGCGCTCTTCTTCGCCTTCGGCATAGGCAACGCGCTTTTTCAGTGCCTTCTTGGCCAGGGTGAAGATCGGCTTCATGACCGTGCCCGAGGCGTAGACAAAACTTTGCAGTTTCTCGCGGTAGGCGTCCATGTCCTTGACGGGTCGCGTTGCCACGCCGCTGTCAAATGCCGCCTGCGCCACGGCGGGTGCAATTTTCATCATGAGACGCGGGTCGAAGGGTTTGGGAATCAGGTACTCCGGACCGAATGCCAATGCCTCGCCGGCATAGGCGGCAGCAACGACCTCGCTTTGTTCGGCCTGCGCCAGTTCGGCAATGGCATGGACCGCCGCAATTTCCATTTCCATTGTGATGGTGGAAGCCCCGGCATCAAGGGCGCCGCGGAAGATGTAGGGGAAGCACAGAACGTTGTTGACCTGGTTCGGGTAGTCGGAGCGACCAGTCGCCATGATTGCGTCGTCGCGCACGGCCTTGACTTCCTCCGGGGAAATTTCCGGTGTCGGGTTGGCCAGCGCAAAGACCAGCGGCCGCGCGGCCATCTTTTTGACCATATCGGGCTTGAGCACGCCGCCGGCGGACAAGCCAAGGAAAATGTCGGCACCTGCAATCACCTCGCCCAGTGTGCGGGCATCGGTTTTCTGCGCGTAGACGATCTTGTCTTCGTCCATCAGCTCGGTGCGGCCTTCATAGACAACGCCGGCCAGATCGGTGACAAAAATGTTCTCGCGGCGCAGCCCGAGCTTGAGCAGCAGTCCGAGGCAGGCCAGTGCCGCGGCGCCAGCGCCAGAGGTCACGAGCTTGACTTCTGCTGGTTTCTTGCCCGCCACCTTCAAACCATTCAGGATGGCGGCACCGACCGTGATGGCAGTGCCATGCTGGTCGTCATGAAAGACCGGAATCTTCATGCGTTCGCGCAGCTTGCGTTCGACATAAAAGCAGTCGGGCGCCTTGATGTCTTCCAGATTGATGCCGCCAAAAGTCGGCTCCAGTGAAGCGATGATGTCCACCAGTTTGTCAAGATCGTGCTTCTCGTTGATTTCGATGTCGAACACATCAATACCAGCGAATTTTTTGAACAGCACGCCCTTGCCTTCCATCACCGGCTTGGCCGCCAGCGGGCCGATGTCACCCAGGCCGAGCACGGCGGTGCCATTGGTGATGACGGCGACCAGGTTGCCGCGGCTGGTGTAGCGGAACGCGTTGTTCGGGTCCTTGACGATTTCCTCGCAGGGTGCCGCCACACCAGGCGAGTAGGCCAGACCCAGGTCATGCTGGTTGATCAGTTGCTTGGTCGCCGCAATGGCAATCTTGCCAGGGGTCGGGAACTCGTGGTATTCAAGCGCGGCACGGCGCAAAACGGCACGTTTTTCTTCAGGGGAGGTGAAGGGCATGGTTATTGTCTCCAGCTATCTTGGGTGTGGCCTGCTACCGGCCTGTCGGCATCAATGGGTGGGGAATTGTAGACCCTGTCCTAAAGGAGACAGGTAGCTTGACGCCTGACTCCTAGGCACCGGCTGCCGCAGCCTGCACAAGCCAGGTCAGAAAGCTGCTCATCAGGGGACGCTCCTCGGCGCGCTCGGGCGTGACCAGATAGTAGGCGCGTTGGCCTTGCAATACCTGTTCGCATGCCACCACGAGTTCAGCGCGTGCCAGTTCGGCTTTGACCAGCAGCCGTGGTACCAGCGCCAGTCCCAGACCCTGTGCGGCAGCGGCCGCCGTCATCGAAAACAGCTCGTAGCGCGGACCCGACAAGGCCAGCGGAGCCGCTACGCCGAGCGCGGCAAACCATTGGCGCCAGCCGTCCGGGCGCGTGCTTTGTTGCAGTAGCGGAAATTGGGCGAGGTCTGCCGGCGCCATGTTCGTGCGTTGACCCAAGAGCGCAGGGCTGCATACCGGCACCATGTCCTCCGACATCAAGCGCAGGCAGCGCGTACCGGCCCAGTGGCTCATTTGCTCTGGTGTGCCGGCATACAGGGCGGCGTCAAACACGGTATCGGCGAACATAAAAGGCC
>Ga0194060_10002189_pt1 | contig 13960 bp, 13 predicted proteins | sample SepL225m_MetaG_FD_163427 | JGI IMG/M metagenome (GOLD analysis project Ga0194060, IMG submission 163427) | Anoxic zone freshwater microbial communities from boreal shield lake in IISD Experimental Lakes Area, Ontario, Canada - Sep2016-L222-5m | ecosystem: Environmental > Aquatic > Freshwater >... | reverse complement strand
AATAAAAATAAAGGAACCAAAAAATTAGATGAAAGTTCTAGATATTCAGGTGAAACTGATAGAACAAAAAAAGGTGTTACTAAGTCTTATATGAAAGAAGGTGGATCAACTGCAGGGGTAATTGATAACTACTCAACTCTTAAAAAAGAAAGAGGTAAAATAGGTACATCATATATGTCTCCTAATCCTGCACCTGCTTTTAAAAAAGGTGGCTCATCTAAAAAGAAATAACCATGGCTAAGGATAAGAAGTGGATACAAAAAGCAGTTAATCCAAAACATAAGGGATTTTGTACTCCTATGACTAAACCTACATGTACACCTAAACGTAAAGCTTTAGCTCGCACTTTCAAGGCTATGGCAAAATCCAAGAAGAAATAATGAATAATGCTACCATACAGCTTAAGATTAAGCAAAGACTCAACAAGCTTGCAAGCAATGACTATGATAACATAGAATGCTGGCAAATTGTTGAGGCTTTCAATAAAGGCCAGGTTGATTGGTGCAGAAGAAATCTTCATGGTCTCAACCTTTTAAAAGAGGGTGATGAACAATCAACCAGTAGAATAGATGATCTCCAGGTATTGATGCAAGAGAGTGTTGTTTCTCTTGTAAACATGAATACCTATTATGAAACAGCATTGGATATCCCAACAGAGTATCTCAGATTCAAGAGATTATCAGCCAATGTTATCAATGAATGCTGTTCAGATCCTAGACCAATGGTTATATTCATGGCAGAGCAAGGTAATGTTGATCTCTTACTTAGAGATGTAAACAAGAAACCAAGCTTTGATTGGGCAGAAACCTTTGCTACATTTAAGGGTAATAAGATCCAGATTTATACCAATGGTGAATTTACCATGGATAAACTATCCTTTACCTATTATAGACAACCAATTAAAATACAGATTGCAAATTGTGTTGACCCTTATACACAAGTGGCATCTGTTGTGGATGTACCATGTGAGTTTAAGGATGATCTAATAGAATTACTTATTGATGAGGCAGCCAAGATCATTGCTGGAGATATAGAATCACAAGTGCAAATGCAAAGAAACAGTTCATCAGTAGAACAGAATAACTAATAATACTTATATATCATGGATTTCAATCCCCCTTCAATATTAAAAAGAACCCTAAAAGCACCAGCTACCCAGGGCCCAGCAGTATCACCAATGGCAATGTTAGTATTTGAATTACTCAATGGAGTAACCAAGGTACATCTTAACCACCTGTTGGTAACAGGTTTGGGATCCTATGCAGCACACACTGCTATGGGTGCCTTCTATGATGAGGTTGGAGATCTAGCTGATTCAGTTGCTGAAGCTTACCAAGGTTTAACAGAGAATCTACTTAGCTATCCTACATCAGTGGAACTACCACAGATGAAATCAGCTGAAGATTGTGTAAGTTATCTAAGAAGTTTATATGATCAAGTCAACTCAGTTCAGGAATCTTGTCCACATTCTGAGATCAAAAATGAACTTGATAATGTTAAAACTCTCATCAATTCAACCAAATACAAATTAATTTTTCTTAAATAATTTGGAATACAAGAAATAATTCAGTATATTTAATTAAATGTTTGTCTAACTAAATCTAAAAAAACAATGGCTTATTTTAATCATGCGTTTACCAAGCGCTTCTTGGGAACTGGTGAAACTACTAGCGATACAGATGAGGGATACCTCATTGTTGCTGACACACCAACTGTTGATCTTGCCACAATGGGACAAGGTTACTTCGGTCTTTTTAATGCTAACACTTATTTGAGTGTTAATCCAAGCATTGGTCCTCCTTTGGATGGATGCTGCCCACTTATTCTTGCTAGTGCCTCTCTTTACCAAAAGGATAAAATCAGTCCTTTTATTGGTGGATATCAAGAGACTAACAAGTCTAAGTACATCAACCCTAAATATGTACGTGATTTCTACAGAGTAGATCAGTGTACACCAGGACAAGCAGTAATATCAATTGGTAATACACCTGGTACAATTGCTTCTGGTGCTGCTACTCTTAATGCACTTACTCCAGGTACAGAAACTTATGTAAATAATCTTGCTGGTTACCCAGGAGTTATTCTTACAGGTGGTACAGGTTTTGGTGCTACAGCAACTGTCAAAGTTGCTGGTAATACAGTTACTGTAGTTACAATTGAAAATCCAGGATATGGATATACATTTGGTGATACTCTTACTATAACTGCAAATGCAATTCCAACTGCTGGTGCAATCACTATTCTTGCTCCTGGTGTAGCTACTACAGTAAATGTACTTACACTTACAGTCACAGATGCTAATAACTTCCAAGGTGGAACAAATGCAACTACATGTTGTTTTGATTTCATTTGTGGAGAAACATATTACCTGCGTGTTGATATCAAAGGATCACCAACATTGAGATTCTTGAATCACCAATCTTACCACACAGTAGATGCTTACACAGGATGTTGCACAGGACCTACACCAACTTTGGTTGATTCCACATTGGTTATGATCTCTTGGGCTAATGAACTTGTAACAAGTGATTACACAAAATCATTCATCCTACCTGTAGTATTTGATGAAACAGGAGTTGCCTGGTATGCACCAGGAACAACAGTAGATCCACTTTCAGGAGCTCCTGTAATTCCAACTCAATGGTGGAGTGCTTATGTATCAGCAGGTCACATTGTAGGTGCTTGCGCAGGTCTTCGTTTATTTGGAGCTTATGTAGAAACCAAATTTGGTAACTGCTCTTTCCAAGTAACAGATTTCTTTGAAAAAGAACCAGTGCGCATTTATGCTTCCATGGTTGATTACAATGGAGATCCTTGTGCTTTCTCTGGAATTTGTGTTTACACAGATTGTAGAGGTATTCAAGGAATGGGATTTGGAGAACAAGTTCTTCGCGACTTGATTCTTTCTGAGTCTTATTTGCAGAATTATTTCCACACAGATATTCGTATTCGTGAAATCACACAAGGTTCTGATATCTTGAGTGCAGTGAACAGAAATGCTCTCTACACAAGATACTATATCTTGCACAGTGTACCACGTTTCAATAACCCATCAGGTGTGTTTGATAATGATCAATACTTGCTTGAAGTCATCACAAATGGTGCAATTGCTACATTTGAAGCAGATATGGCAGCATGGCTTGATGCTTGTGGAAATGGTTGCTCAAATTTGAAAACTTATGATTGTGTTCAATGTGTTATCCCACAAAATGAACAATAATTGTAATAAAATACAGTAACTCAAAAGGAGAGAGGATAAAATCTCTCTCCTTTTTTTTTAATCTTATATTTGTAATCTAATGGCTCAGCATATACTAAGTCTTGAAGTACCAGATACCATGAATCAAGGTATCTTGAGAGTTATGGATACAAGTATCTATAACCCAATTATACCAGTTACTTGTCCTTTATTGGAAGTAACCTTACCTGGATTTAACTATTCTGTACAATTTACAGATCCAGTCATTGAACCAGGATTCATAGTGAATCTTACAGCTTGTGATTTTGGTATCCAAACAGTACAATGTGGCAGTGTATTAGCTAATCTTGCTGATGGTATTTATATTATCAAGTATAGTGTATCACCCAATGATCAGGTATATGTAGAATACAATCACCTTAGAATTACAGCAGCACTTACTAACTATCAGTCTATTCTTTGTGAATTAGATCTGGGAACCTGTGATCCTCCACAACAAATTAAGGATAAACTCAACAAGTTGAGATTGATAAATATGTACCTTCAGGCTGCAAAAGCCAAGGTAGAATTTTGTCATAATCCTGCTGAAGGAATGCAGTTGTATAATTATGCTGTAAAGTTGTTAGCTAAAATGGAGTGTAAATCATGTAAGTAAAACCAATAAAACCAAACCAAAATGCAGTGCTCAAATTGTAAAACCCAAATGTCTTGTGGATGTCAAAAGAGAACAGCTTCAAATGGAACTGCAGTATGTAGTTCATGCTTAGGCAAATATGAAGCAGGATTAAGACAAGCGAAAAAAGTAAACCCACAGGCTATCAATATCACCAATGTAGTTTATACCCCTCCTAAAAAATAATAGATGTCTACCACAACATATCATGTAGGTTCTCCACAATTCATAAGAAGACTGGATAATGATACTGCTCCTTGGCAAGATGTAAGTTATGCCTTGGATTCCAATCAATCCATTACTCATAGGGATGTAGAAACAGACCCAAATGATGGAGATAAGGTATATGTTGTTGGTATGCAAGCAAGAGCTAACTCTACACCTTACTATGGTGTATTGGTTTCATCTGATGCTGGTGTTACCTGGACTATACCAACAGGTACTTACTCAAATACTACAGAATCCTATGGATGGTATGAAGTTGGGGTAATAGATGCAAATAATATAGTTGCCTGTGGAGAAGTAGGTTGGGTTATCATGAGCACAGATGCTGGTGTAACCTTTAATAGACTTACCCAATTGCCTCCTGTTACAATTTCACCCCTTTCCACATCTCCTGTTATACCAACTGTATTTTCAATACATTGGATCAATCCAACAACAGGAGTTGTTGGTTGTAGAAACAATGTATTCAAGACATCAGATGCAGGTGTAACATGGACAAGATTATCAGGTGCATTAATTGAAGATGTTTTTGTTAGTTCTCATCCAGGATTCATAGGTGGCATACATATGTCTGCTGATGAACAGGTTATTGTAGCTTGTGGAAGTGATTATATATTCCAATCAACAAATGGTGGTACAACATGGCATGCAGTATATCAATGGTCTGCTTCCCTTAGCAGTAGATTAAATGGACTACATCTTACATGGAAGAATGACAATGAACTTTGGGCCACAGGTATTAATGATCAGATTGTAAAAACAACAGATGGAGGATTATCCTGGTCAGTTGTCATACCTTTTTCATTAATTGGTGGATCAGTTTATGCAGCACATATTTATACTTCCCAAACAGGTTATGTAAGTAATGATGCTAAAGAATATAAAACAGTTGATGGTTGCACAACTCAAGTCTTAAGTGAGGATGTTACTTTAAGTGGTGGTAAGATGATTCAAGCAGTGTGGACTTATTTCACACCAACTCCTTGTTATGTACTTACCAATTGTAATGATATCTCATGTCAGGTTATTGTAATCAATGATCTTGCTAATTATGTAGGTCAGGTTATAAGAACATGTAATCCAATAGTTGAACTTTGTTCTTTATCAACTAAATGTAATTGTTATACCATAACTCAAGGAGTAGATTGTAAGTTTGCACAACTAGTGGATTTAAGTGATGCAACATATTCCTCTACATGTGAAGAGTGTTTACCAAAGTGTTATAAATTTACAGATTGTTCTGATGATACAAATACTTTCCAAACATCCACTGATTTCAGTGCTTATGTAGGATTGGTTGTAAACCTCAGCAATTGTGGAGATACATGCTGGTTAGTAAGTTTAGTACTTAACTGTACTGCTCCTCCAACATTAAACACAGTAAGTCATGTTTATGATACTTGCATTGCTTGTTTACCACCTATATCTCCAACTATACCTCCAGCTTTAATCAAGAGAAAGGTTAAACCTGGATATACAACTCCTGGTTGCTCACCTGAATATACTGAAAGAATAAACTGTAAATTTGCAGAACAGGTATATGATGAGATGGTTAAGGTAAGATATGGTATCACAGTTTGCTGTGAATATGATATTGACTACTGGGATATCAAGAAACAACTACTGGATCTTAAATCAATTGCTGACTTAAATCCAGTTTTACTCCCAATTACTTGAAAATGAACTAAAAAAATTGTATATTAATATATCCACAAAAGAACATGAAACCTACCAATAACGATACCCCAACCTGTAATCCAATATCATCCAATTGTGTGATTTGGCAGGGCCCTGATATTGATTGTATCAAACTCTGTAAAGGGGATACAGTAAGTGATGTTGTATTTAAACTTGCAACAGAACTCTGCACAATCATGACAGAATTGAATATTTCAAGTTATGATCTTACATGTCTCAATCTGGTAGGTTGTGATCCAAAGGATTTTCAGGCTTTACTTCAATTACTCATTGATAAAATCTGTGCACTTGATGCATGCTGTAATCAAACACCAGGTATAGGTAAATCAGGTTGTCCTGATTGTGTAGTAACAGTTTGCTCTGACTTTGAATATGATGATCAATATGGTAATCATTTCACTACAATGCAATTATCTGATTATGTGATTGCAATTGGAAATAGAGTGTGTAGTATTATACATGAACTCGCCATTATAAATCAAACCCTTGTAGCTTACAATATCAGAATTACAGCACTTGAGAATGCTCCAGATCCAGATATTTCAATTCCAACTGTAACCCCAGTATGTGTTCTACCTTCTACACCTACAGAAGTACAAATTGTTGTAGCAGAGTTAGAAAAACAATATTGTTTACTTGTAGGAGCTACAGGACAACCAACTGCTATTTATTCAGCTATTGCTCAAGAATGTCCAGGTTTATCAGCATCACCAGTTCTAGGACCAGGTGGTGGAAATCTTGGTTCATTGCCTGGTTGGATTAATCCTGAAGTAAATCTTGCAAATAACATCAATAATCTTTGGCTTACAATCTGTGATCTTAGATCTGCAGTATTGAATATCCAAACTAATTGTTGTCCAAGTGGATGTGATGGAATCACACTATTGCTACAAGCAGTGGTTGAAGCTCCAAACACATTGAGAATATATATCACAGGAACTATCCCAGCAGGATTCTTGGAATGTAGTGGATTAGGTACCCTATTTACTATTTCTGATACATTAGGTGGGTCATTTACTCAGTATATAGATGTCATTACAAATCTAAATAACCCAGGTGGATTTCCAATTGATTTATCTGTAACCGCTGTTAATCCAGCAAGTAATATAAATATTACAACAACTGTTTGTTTGACAAATGCCACAACTAATGCTACATGTAGTACAGCTCTTGTATACTTAGTAAATAATGAGGCTCCTTGTCCAGTACTTACACTTACACCAGCTGTAACAAGTATTGCTTACTCATATGTTGTACCATCAGTTTCTGGTACTTATACCATTCAATTATACAATAATGCAGGTACTTTACTTGTTGCTCAGAATATAAATGCTGTTGTGGCACCTAATACAATCACTGGAACATTTACGGGTCTTACCTCATCAACACCATATAAGGTGAGAGTACTTGTAAATATTGGTGGATCAGTAACAACATGTCCATTTACTCCAGCAGTTACTTTACCTGGTCCATGCCCTCCACCATCTGGTGTATCAGCAATAATTACAGTAATCTAAAACCTATAAAAAATGTCTTGTCCAACTTGTAATTGTAAAACAACACCATGTGGATGTGGGGATACTGGGTTAACCACTCCCCCTCCATGTTCAGTGAATACTGTATTTTGCCCTACACCTAATCCATGTGCAGAAGAATTCAGTTCAGATTGTATTGTATATACAGGGCCTGAGTTACTTTGTGGAGATAATCCATTGACTACTTTAACCAGTATTATACCTACAGGAGTATCAATGTCTGAAGCTCTTCAGATCCTGTTAAACTATGTATGTAATCAAACTACAGAGTCTGGTCTAGTGTATATCCATCTTAATGGGTTGGTGACAGCTACAAGCATCCCACTCACTTGGAATGCAATTACAGGAGATACAAGTTATCAGATTTGGATGAAATTATCTACAGATCCAGTAGCTTCATTTGCACTTGTATCTACAGTATCACCTACTTATGCTACTATTACAGGTCTTCTTCCTGTTACAGGATATGACTTTTACATAAAGGGGGTAACTACTTTAACAGAATCACTCATAATTAGGGTAACAACACTTTAAAACCAAATAACATGGCCTTAGTACCAGCAACAATAACAGTGCTTTTTACAAGCAATTACACAGGAGATCATAGAATCTGCTGGAAAGATTGTCTCAGTATGGGACCATATGATTGTACAACCATAGTAACTTGCTTAGGTGGGGGAATGGGTTGTTCAACCACAATCAGTGTAACAGTAGATGATGCAACATGTGAGAATGCATGCTTTGATGGATATGTACAAGCAGTATGTGAAGATATTGGATCCATGACAGGAAGAGTAGCTTGGACAACAAGTTATACCCCAACCAATGCATGTGAGGCAATTACACTTACTTGTACACCTGGTGGTGCTGCATTCTGTGATCAATTCTCAATTGATAGCACAACAGATTGTGGTGGTGGTACTATAGCACCAGGTAAAATTGCAAGTGGTACAGAGATGACATTCTGCTTTCCTCCAGGTACAGTAATTACATCACCAACTGATTATACACAAGTTCCAGCAGCAACAACATGTTGTAGTTGTTTATCATATACAGTTACACCTACTCTAGGCGTGGGTGAGTATTATTATCAGGATTGTATAACTAAAGCTTTTGTAACAGCTACAACTGCAATACCAGTTACCTTCTGTGCAATTGAAGGTTCTGTATCAGTTGCTTATCAATCAAATTTAACAATATCAATTGGTGCAACTTGTCCTTAATAACATGTCGTGATTTGTTGGTTTTTTCATGACTGATAGGCAATACCCTGGGGAAACCTGGGGTTTTTGCTTTTTACACTTATAATGTTTATTTTTAACTCTTGAAAATTTTACGTATATTAATGTGTAGTATGGATTTTAAAACCTATAAAAAACCAGATTTAAAAGCACCTAGATACAGACCTGATACATTAAGTGTCTCAACAGATGAATTATTCAAGGAATTTAAACTTAAGTTCCCTGAATATAAGTCAGTATCTAATAGTGATTTGAGAAAGATTATTTTAAATTTTAATACCAATATATGGAAAGAGGCAATAAAGTATAGAGATGGTATAGAATTACCAGAAGGATTAGGCTATATTTTCATAGGTACATGCCTACCACCAACTGGTAAAAACATCAATGCTCCAAATTCCTTGAAGTATGGTAAACAACTCAAGAATACAAACATGGCATCAGATGGGTTTTTGGCAAAGATTTTCTATAGTAGCTATGCTTCCAAATATAAATATGAGTTTAGAAAACTCTGGAAATTTAAGGGGTGTAGAAACTTCACTAGGGCAGTATCTAAAGCATATTCAGATAATTGGAAAATGTATGTACAGGTAGATAAGAATTTCAAGATATCTGCACTTTATAAGAAAGTTATGATAAGAGATTACATGCAGAAAACAGATAAAATAAAGTTGAATGGTTATAATGAGTTTGACTTGGATTAAAAATATATAACATGACCACAATAGGGGATACAGTATCAAGAGTAAGAAACACCATTAAAGGTGTGAGAGAAGATGCATTTATCACAGATAGATATATCTACAGTCTTATACTTAAATATGCAAAACTCTTTATCAAAAGACAGGATACTGAGAATAAGATCATGAGATTTCAGAGTTTATTTGAAACTCTCCCGTGTGTGGAATTGATTGAGGTTGATAAGATTGAGGCATGTTGTTCAGGTATCAAATCCAAGTGCACAATAATGCGCACAAAAGATAAACTTCCTACAGTATTAGAGGGTGCTTATGGGCCCTTATTTAGAACAATCAGTTCTATTGATGGGTCTATTCAGTGTTTTAAGACTTATCCAAGTGCATATACCAATATGGTAAATACAACAACCTTTAAATATAATAATAATGCTTACTACTGGTATTCAGATGGATACATATACTTTCCAAATGTAATCTGGGAATCAGCAAGAATTGAAGGATTATGGGATGCAAGCATTAACTTTCTCAAGTGTGATACTGATGCATGCACTATAAGACAAGATGATCCTACACATATACCAGAGTATCTATTTGCAGATATTGAAAAATCTGTATTGGGTGATATTATGATACTTGCCAAAATGCCAAGTGAAACAGGTGATGATAAACAAAACATTCTAAGATCCTAAACCATGTCCTATAATTATACATTAAAATATAGAACCTTTGATTCACTTCTCAATGATGTGCAGGTAGACTTTCAAAATCTATCCTTGCAAAACATGATTGAGCCACAGCAATTGATCAAGGTTGCAAAGAAAGTTAACTATGATTTGGGTCTGAGGATCTTCAAAACAAAAGAAGCTTTATTGGAAGTGGAAAAACACAGGGTAAGATTACCTGATGATTTCTTCACCTTGAACTTTGCCTTGATTTGTGATGAGGTTGTTGTACATGAACCAGTCAATCAAGGCACATGGACCGAGGAAAAGCCCTTTATTGTACCCTATCAACAGACATCTACAGTGATAGATACATGTGTTGATTCACCACCCAATTGCCAGAAATGCAATAATACACCATGTGGTTGCCAGAATACAGCATCTTGCCAAACCTGCAATACATGCAATGGTAGTCCTTGTACATGTAATCAGGTAATCAATGTACCACCTTATAGTGAACAACTACCTTATGGCAGTTATTGCCAATCACCCAAGGTATTCTTGAATTGTCAAGGTAGTGCTTATGAACTGGTTCAGATTGTAAATACAACCCAGCGGGTATATAAGAGATTGTTCCCAATTAGGATTCTAAATAATCCACAGACAATTGATTGTGATTGTCCTAATCTCTATTGGAATGTGGGCATGACAGCTTGGATTCAGGATGGGTTCCTACATACAAACTTTGATTGTGGCAAGGTATACATCAATTATCAAGGCATGCTTGATGATGAGAATGGCAACCTTCTTGTACCAGATCATGATATGATCAATGAGTATTATGAATATGCTGTAAAACAACGTATTCTTGAAAACTTGTTGATGAATGATGACCCACAAGCTGGTGCCAAATTACAACTTGTTGAAACAAGATTGAGAGCTGCAAGAAACTATGCATTATCAATTGTAAATACACCTAACTTTGCAGAAATGAAGCAGTTATGGGAGATGAATAGAAAAGCACAGTATTCCAAATACTATGATATGTTCAAATCTTATTCTGCAAATAATAGAAATGTAGCAACAGAACAATATCCCACTCCATATAACAGATAATAATGGCTCAGAATAATTCCACCAGCAGTAACAATGTCAGAAGATTTGACAAGGAACTAAGTGAGGATGTCAATGATTCCCATTTACCTGAGAATGTATGGACTCAAGCAAGAAATGCCATCAATAATTCTAAGACAGGTGATCTTGGCAAGTTAGGTAATGAACCCGCAAATCAATATTGTGTTGAAGCTCCTTACATAATCATAGGTGTTGTACATATTGATGCAGATATATGGGCCATATTTTCTACAGATGATACTAATTCAGAGATAGGATTATTCAAGGAGACAGGTTGTATTTATACAAGCATTGTTAATGATGTTTGTTTAAGTTTCAGTAGTTATCATTTGGTGAGAGGTGTGTCTAAGTCTACAAGTGATTGTAATTATAAAGTATATTGGGATGATGGTTTGAATCCATCAAGAGTAATAACAGTTGTTATTAATAATTTTATTGATAATCGCTATACAAATCCTAATAGTACACTCCCTTGGATTCAGAATTGTGTAAATGTTAATGGATGTTTCACATGTACTAACACTGCAGTTCTGGATTGTGAACTTATTAGGCTTGCAAGACATATTCAGACACCTTGTGTATCAATACAAAAGGGAGTATCTGGTGGAACTTTGGCTAATGGATCCTATATAGCAGTAATTGCTTATTGTATTTATGGAGAAAAGGTAACAGATTACTTTACTCCTTCCAATGTTCAACCATTATTTGAACATGATAATGTGGCTGGATCAATTGATATCACAATAGATAATGCAGATACAAGTTTCACTGAATTTGAATTGGTTGTTATATCCATTGTCAATAGTCAAACAATTGCAAAAAGACTTGGTTTATATAATATCACCCAACAAAAGATTACACTGGATACAATAGATCCAACATTAACAACCATACCTGTTGAGTTATTGCCAATACAAACAACTGTTTATGAAAAGACAGATGCAATGTATAATGTAGGTAGTTATCTCATACGAGTTGCACCTACCACTAAGTTTGACTTTAATTATCAGCCACTTGCAAATCAAATTGTTGCCAAATGGCAAGCTGTTGAGTATTCTGCTAATTATTACAAGAATGGTGGAAGCAATACAGGTTATATGAGGGATGAATTATATTCGTTTTTCATCAGATGGATATATAATACAGGGGATAAATCATCTAGCTATCATATACCTGGAAGACCTGAAAAAATATATGCTCCATTAGGTTTAATAGATACAGCACCTTATGGAGGTACAGATGCACTTGTGGGGGATACCATGTTATTTGAAACTTATAATACAGGTATTTTAACAGGTTCTCCACTTACAATATTACCTGATGGTGGTATAGTTACTGGTGAAGGAGAGATGGGTTATTGGCAATCAACAGAATTTTATCCAAATGATAAACCTGATATATGGAATGCAGGTATAGCTTATACACCTTATTCAGGTACAACACCTACTGATTATGATCTTTGTGGTAAACACATTAGACATCATAAATTTCCTGATAATGCAGTGCACCCAAATGCATATCACTATGCCAATGCTGGAACAAGCATTAGAATCATGGGAGTGAAGTTTGAAAATGTACTTCCCCCTGTAGATAATAATGGAAATCTAATTCCAAATATTATTGGTTATGAGATATTAAGAGGAACCCGTGGTGCAAACAAGACAATTATAGCAAAAGGTATCATCAATAATATGGGTCAATATGACCTACATTTGGAAATTGATGGTATTCCAGCACAACCAAATGCAGGATCAAAATGGGGAGCATATCAAAACTATCCTTACAATGATGTGACACCAGATCAATTCTTATCAACTACACAAACTAGTTGTACAGCAGCTGGAACAGAGCATGGTAATAATCCACAAAGTAGTTTTGCCAGTAAACTTTTCACTTTTCATTCACCTGATACAACTTTTGCAAGACCTTTCTTGTCTTCAAGAGAGTTAAAATTATATGGTGAATACTTTGGTCAAGTACAAGGTAAATTTGAATGGTCTGAGAATCATCCTAAATCCAAAGTAGTTACAGATCTTGCATTTCTTGTATCAACTATTGCAGGTATAGGCATTGCTTATATTGCAAGTAATGGTAAAAAAACAATTAGAAGACAAAAACCAAATGTACTTGGTACTATTATGGCTGCTGGTTCAACAGAACCTATTCAATTAGCTGCTGCTTTAATTGCTGTTAATTCTGCTAATAGTTTAGCAAATACTGCACAAACTGCTGATAATCTTACTGGTACAGCATTACTAGCTAGTATTATAGGTGGTAATGGTGGAAATGCTGTATATGGTGCATATGATTTAGCTGCCATAACTGCAGCAGCATTAACAGATGTATATGGTGGAACCAAGCAAATAGATTATGAAGAAGCTGGATTTTTAGCATTGCCCTTTCCATTGAGAGCAGCAAATGGGGTATTTAATTTCTTTAATTATCTTACAACAGGTACAGATGATACATTGAGATTGATAAGAGCAATGTTGAAATACCAACACTTTGCAGCTAAATATAATTCTCATGCATTCTATAATGGATTTAATATTCCACCAGTAGCAGGTAATAGAAGAAAAGAAATTGAAACTCAATCTTATATAGGACCTGAGATTGTTGATTTAACCAGCGATATAAGAATCAACAATCTATACAGAAATAGAACAGTTGCTTTGAATTTGCAAACAGCAATGACTGCTCATGGATTTGATAACTCAAGACAAACAGCAACTCAATATGGAGCTAGTAATCCTTCATTTTATCTAAAAGATCCTACAAAGGATAATTTACTGACTAATACATCGGCTTATTACTCTGCGTTAAAGCAAAGAATAAGAAATGCATATGGTCAAATCAATAGCATATCCCAATTACCAATTAATAATTGTTATACAC
>Ga0194060_10002187_pt1 | contig 13972 bp, 9 predicted proteins | sample SepL225m_MetaG_FD_163427 | JGI IMG/M metagenome (GOLD analysis project Ga0194060, IMG submission 163427) | Anoxic zone freshwater microbial communities from boreal shield lake in IISD Experimental Lakes Area, Ontario, Canada - Sep2016-L222-5m | ecosystem: Environmental > Aquatic > Freshwater >... | reverse complement strand
AAGGTAAGCAGAATCTTTCTCTTTTCTTAACAAATAACCAAGCGGAATAAGATATGTCTACAACAGTCAGGCCTGATGAGGTTTCATCCATACTTCGCAAGCAGCTTGCCGGTTTTGAGTCAGAAGCGGAAGTTTATGATGTGGGAACAGTGCTGCAGGTTGGCGACGGTATTGCTCGTGTTTACGGTTTATCGAAGGTTGCCGCAGGCGAGCTTCTTGAGTTTCCCAACAATGTGATGGGTATGGCTCTGAACCTTGAGGAGGACAATGTCGGCGCTGTATTGTTTGGTGAATCCAATCTGGTAAAAGAGGGTGATACGGTGAAACGGAGCGGTATTCTTGCCTCTATTCCCGTCGGTGAGGCCATGCTTGGCAGGGTCATTAATCCGCTGGGCGAGCCAATCGACGGCAAGGGTTCTATTGATACAAAACTTCGTCTTCCTCTCGAACGCAGGGCACCTGGTGTTATCTACCGCAAATCAGTGCATGAGCCTTTGCAGACAGGCCTCAAGGCTATTGACTCCATGATTCCGATTGGTCGCGGACAGCGCGAACTCATTATTGGTGACCGTCAGACAGGCAAAACTGCTGTTGCAATCGATACCATCATCAACCAGAAGGGCAAGGGGGTTTTCTGTATTTACGTGGCAATTGGTCTGAAGGGATCCACCGTTGCCCAGGTTGTCAATACGCTGGAGAAATATGATGCGATGTCGTACACCACCGTTATTTCAGCGACGGCATCCGATCCTGCACCACTTCAGTTTATTGCCCCGTTTGCCGGTGCTACTCTTGGTGAATTTTTCCGCGACACGGGCCGTCACGCATTGGTGGTCTATGATGATCTTTCAAAACAGGCTGTTGCCTATCGTCAGGTCTCACTGCTTCTCCGTCGTCCGCCGGGACGCGAGGCTTATCCTGGTGATGTATTCTACTTGCACTCCCGTCTGCTCGAGAGAGCTGCAAAGATCACCGATGACATTGAGGTGGCAAAGAAGATGAACGATCTTCCTGATGCACTTCGTCCCTTAATCAAGGGTGGTGGAAGTCTTACCGCACTGCCGGTTATTGAAACCCAGGCTGGTGATGTCTCTGCCTATATTCCAACCAATGTGATTTCTATCACCGACGGTCAGATCTTCCTTGAGTCCAACCTTTTCAACTCTGGGCAGAGACCTGCTATCAACGTTGGTATCTCGGTTTCCCGCGTCGGTGGTGCTGCACAGATCAAGGCAATGAAAAAGGTTGCCGGTACACTGCGTCTTGACCTTGCACAGTTCCGTGAGCTTGAAGCCTTCTCGAAGTTTGGATCCGATCTCGATAAAACCACCAAAGCACAGCTCGACCGGGGTGCCAGGCTTGTTGAGATTCTCAAGCAGGGGCAGTATGTTCCGATGGCGGTTGAAAAGCAGGTGGCCATTATCTTCCTTGGCACACAGGGGTTGCTTGATTCGGTTGAAATACGTTTCCTCCGCAAGTTTGAGGAAGAGTTTCTCAGTACGCTTGAGATCAAACACAATGATATCCTTAAAAAAATCTCTGAGGCTGGCACACTTGAAGCTGATGCAGCGGCCAGGCTCAAGGAGATCGCGCTTAAATTTGTGGATGCGTTCAAGCAGAAGAACAAGGCGTAGGAGAGAGTCGACAGGTTTTATGCAATTTAATAACACTCCCGTTATACATGGCTACTTTAAAGGATATACGTGTACGAATCAAAGGGGTAAAGTCTACACAGCAGGTCACCAAAGCAATGAAGATGGTGGCCGCAGCAAAGCTGAGAAGGGCTCAGGAGCGAGCTGTTATGGCCCGTCCCTATGCAGCCAAGCTGAAGGGTATGCTTGGCTCACTCTCGCTGAAGGTTGATACTTCGCGTAACCCCTTGCTTTCCGGTCGTTCAGAGGTCAATAACGTTCTTGTGATTCTTGTCACTGCAGACAGGGGCTTGTGCGGTGCTTTTAATACCAATGCCATCAAATTGGCATACAAGCTTATTCATGAGGATTATGCTGCAATCCATGAGAAGGGAGGTGTCAGCCTGATTTGTGCTGGCTCGCGTGGATTTGATTTTTTCAGGAAAAGAGAGTACAAGATTACCAAAGGATACGCCGCCGTTTTTCAGAGTCTTGATTTCAAAACAGCCAAAGAGATTGCGGACACCGCATCGGGTATGTACCTGCGTGGTGAGGTTGACAGGGTTATTGTTGTTTACAATGAATTCAAGTCGGTCCTTGCTCCACATCTTAAGGCAGAGGTGATTCTTCCGATTGAGCCAGAGACCACTTCGGTCAAAGAGAGTGGCAGTGATTACATCTATGAGCCCTCTCCTGCTGCGATCATCGATGTGCTGGTGCCAAAGCATCTGAATACCCAGGTATGGAGGATGATGCTTGAGTCGAATGCTGCTGAGCAGGCGGCCCGCATGTCCGCAATGGATTCAGCCACCGAAAATGCGAAGGATCTGCTTCGCGCCCTTAATATCAGCTATAACCGTGCACGACAGGCGGCGATTACCACTGAGCTCAGTGAAATTGTTGCTGGTGCGGAGGCATTGAGTAACTGACAGAGTGTCACGATACAGGTAACACACAAAGAGCGCCCGCAGGGGCGCTTTTTTTATGCACATTTCTCTCGCGGGAGGCGGCTGTTATGCAACTCAATGGAGAAATGATTTATATTCTGATAAACTGGTGACAGATGGTTCAGTCTCTTATTACATATTCAATGAATGGCATGGACGTGAGCATGAAGATATACAAGTTTGGAGGAACTTCTCTTGGGTCAGCAAAGCGGATTCGGAATGTTGCTGATATTATTGCTGGTGCAGCAGGCGACGGAAAGATTATCGTAGTGGTTTCGGCTTTTCATCGGGTTACCGATCTTCTGCATGAGGCGGCCATTAAAGCTTGCGTGGTTGACAGCAGTTATCGGGCAATTCTTGACGAGCTTGATCTTATGCATTTGTCAATCGCGGGTGATCTGTTTACTGGTGCCAAACTTGCCGATGTCAGCGCCGCGATACGTTCCGACCTCTCTGATCTTCATAATATTGTGCAGGGTGTTTTTTTGCTTCGAGAGCTTTCTGAAAAAAGTCTGGCTCTTGTTCTGAGTTTTGGAGAGCGCCTCTCTGCACGGATAGTGAGCACTTACCTGCAGGAACTCTCCTTGCCCTCATTGTTCCTTGATGCCAGAGAGCTGATTGTTACTGATACCAATTATGCGGATGCCAGGGTTAACACCTCTGCGACCGATCTTCAGATTAAAAAACGGTTAGCATCAATTGAGGGAGTCCCCGTTGTCACCGGTTTTATTGCAGCAGCTTCGGATGGCACAACCACAACGCTGGGCAGAGGAGGTTCTGATTATACAGCATCACTCCTTGGCGCAGCGCTTGGTGCCTCGGAAATATGGATATGGACTGATGTTGACGGCTTTTTCAGTGCGGATCCGAAAAGGGTGCGTGATGCGCGAATTTTGCCTTATATCACCTATTCGGAAGCGATGGAGCTCTCCCATGCCGGAGCACGAATTCTTCATCCTCTTGCGGTGCAGCCAGCCATGAAAGCAGGTATTGCGCTGCTGATTAAAAATTCGTTTAATCCGGCAGCACAAGGCACTCGCATTGAGCTGGCCCGCCCACTGGAGAAAAGTTGCACACTGCCTGTCACAGGACTTACCTCCATCAATAAAGTTGTATTGCTGAACATGTCGGGCAGCGGTATGGTGGGAGTTCCGGGCATTGCCTCAAGACTTTTCAGTTGCCTTGCCCGCCACCGCATCAACGTTATTTTTATCTCGCAAGCCTCCTCTGAACAGTCGATTACCCTGGCGATTAACCCTTCACAGGCGATAAAAGCAAAAAAAGTGCTGGAGGAGCTCTTTGTTCGCGAAATGGAAGCCCGCCAGATTGATCCGCTTCTGATTCGTCGGAATCTTGCGATGATTGCTGTCGTTGGCAATAACATGTCTGGCCACCCTGGTGTTTCAGCGCAGTTGTTTGAAACACTGGGCAAAAATGGCATCAATGTCATCGCTGTTGCACAGGGTGCCAATGAGATGAATATCTCTCTGGTTGTTGAGTGCCATGATGAGGATAAGGCACTGAACTGTATTCATGAGTCGTTTTTCTTGTCGCAGCGCAAAGTGCATCTCTTTATAGCGGGCACCGGCACGATTGCGAAAAGCCTTCTACGGCAGATCAGCGCTCATCGTCCGAACTTGCAGAAAGAGAGTGATCTTGATGTGGTGGTGAGCGGCATGGCAAACACCGGCAAGATTGCCCTGAACGATTATGGAATTGATCTTGAGCATTGGCAGGATCAACTTGTGCCACGAGCAGAGCCGCAGGGTATTGAAGGGTATCTTGAGCTTATCAAGGGTCGAAATCTCCATAACACCATTTTTGTGGATTGTACGGCAAGTGCTCGTGTTGCCGAATTGTATCCCGATCTTCTGCTTGCCAATATCTCTGTGGTGACGGCCAACAAGCTCGGTATGGCAGCCCCTTGGCCTCTTTACCAAAGTATCAGGGATGCGCAGCGGAAGAGCAATGCCCGTTTTCTCTATGAGACCAATGTGGGTGCGGGTTTACCGATTATCAACACGCTGAATGATCTGAAAAACAGCGGAGACAAGATTATCACTATTGAAGGTGTTCTGTCGGGGACATTGAGCTTTATCTTTAACGAGTTGCGCAAGGGTGGCAGATTCAGCGACATTGTACGTCGTGCCCAGCAGGCTGGCTATACTGAGCCAGATCCTCGGGATGATCTTTCAGGAGCGGATTTTGCCAGGAAAGTCTTGATTCTTGGTCGTGAACTTGGCTTCAGGCTGGAGTATCGTGATGTGGTGTGTGAAAGTCTGGTGCCGGAGGAGTATCGTGGCAAGATGCCGGTAGCTGAGTTTCTTGACCGACTGTCAAGTGTTGATGGCTGGTATGCCGATGAGATAGAGAAGGCAGGCAAAGAGGGGATGACTATTGCCTATGCCGGCGAAATAAGGGAGGGTGTGGCAAGTATTGGTGTTAAACGGGTTCCGCTCGCCAGTCCGCTTGCGGGTCTGAATGGTTCAGAAAATATGGTGGTTTTTACCACAGAGCGTTATCGGGAAACTCCTCTTGTTGTTCGAGGGCCTGGCGCTGGAGGTGAGGTGACGGCTGGCGGCGTCTTTGCCGACATCCTTCGAATTGCAAGTTATCTTGTTTAAGGAGAAGAGCTGATGCGTGCAGAGATTGTGTCGGTGGGGGATGAACTGCTGAAAGGGCAGCGTGTTAATACGAATGCTGCATTTATCTCAACGGCTCTTTCTGGTATAGGGGTGCCGGTGGGGCGGGTTATTGCCTGTGCAGATCTTGAAGATGAGATGGTTTCGGTGATGGCCGAATCGCTTCAACGGGCCGATATTGTTCTTGTTACGGGCGGGCTTGGGCCTACAAGGGATGACCGGACCAAACAGGCGGTGCAAAAGCTTCTTGGCCGGGGAACCGGGCTGAATCAGAAGGCCTTTGATAATCTTGCAGAACGGGTAAAAAAACATGGTCTGGAGATGTCGTCATCGCTTCGGGAGCAGGCCATGGTGATTGAGGGTTCTGAGGTTATTGCCAATACACGGGGAAGTGCGGCAGGGATGATCATTGAGTGTGGAGAGCGGTTTCATCACCACTCTCTGGTGCTGATGCCGGGTGTCCCGTCTGAAATGAGGGCAATGATGGAGCTGACGGTTATCCCCCATTTTGCTGCTCTTTCGGGGAGCTGTCTTCGTCATACACCAATTAAAACTGTTGGCATCGGTGAGTCGAGACTTGCCGAGCTGCTTGTTGATGTTGAAGATCGTCTTCCGGTGGGTACGACTCTTGCCTATCTCCCTCATGCAGCAGGGGTCAACCTCATGATCAGTACTTTTGGTCTGGAGAGGGAAAAGGTTGAGAGTGATAACCGCACTGTTGTACAAGCCATTGTCGAACGGGCAGACACGTTTATCTATGCGACCCGGGAGGTGACTCTTGAGGAGACAATCGGAGAGATGCTTTTTGAAAGGGGGATGACAATAGCGACTGCTGAATCATGCACCGGTGGTCTTGTTGCCAGCAGGTTGACTGATGTGCCTGGTTCATCGGCCTATTTTCTTCAGGGTTTTGTCGTCTACAGCAACGAGGCAAAACACAACACCATCGGGGTGCCAGAGGAGACTCTCATAACCTTCGGAGCGGTCAGCGAAGAGGTTGCCCGAGCCATGGCTACCGGCACTCTTGAAAAAAGCGGTGCTGATATTGCTGTTTCAACCACTGGCATTGCAGGGCCAGCCGGTGGTTCTGCGGAGAAACCGGTTGGCACGCTCTGTCTGGCGATAGCTCTGAAGGGTGCGCCATACGCGATATCGAGCACGTTTGTGATGGCGGGCGATCGTGAACAAAATAAACTTCGCTTCAGTGAGGCTGTTCTTCGTGAGTTGTGGCAATGGCTGCGGGGGAGTGCGGCATGATTCTCATTGGTGACTTTATATTGAAAACTGTTGTTCTTCTGAGATACCATGGCAAAAATTGCAAGATTACCAGAGAGCGTTGCGAACAAAATTTCAGCCGGAGAGGTTGTGCAGCGTCCGGCCTCAGTGGTCAAGGAGCTGCTTGAGAATTCAATAGATGCAGGTGCCAGCCGCATAACGCTTTCAATCAAGGACGCAGGGAAAGAGCTGATCCGGATTGTTGATAATGGAGCTGGAATGTTGCGCGACGATGCTCTTTTATGTGTTGAGCGGTTTGCCACCAGCAAAATTACCGGTGTTGCCGATCTTGATTCGCTGCACACGCTTGGTTTCAGGGGAGAGGCTCTTCCGAGTATCTCTTCTGTTTCACACTTTGAGCTGAAAACCCGCACGGCAAAAGAGACACTTGGCTTGAAGCTTCGTTACGAAGGGGGAACTCTTGCTGAAGAGTCCGGCGTGCAAGGGGAGCAGGGGACAACCATCACGGTCAGAAACCTCTTTTTTAACGTGCTGGCACGGCGCAAGTTTCTGAAGTCCAATGCCACCGAGTACAGCCATATTTATGAAATAGTCAAATCATTTTCGCTGGCATACCCTGAAATAGAGTGGCGGATGTACAGTGACGATGAGGAGCTTTTTCATCTCAAGAGTCCGAATATTCTGGAGCGACTGAATGTTTTTTATGGTGATGATTTTGCCGGGAGCATGATTGAACTCTCTGAAGAGAATGATTACCTCTCGATTAAAGGGTTTCTCGGGAAACCTGCCATGCAGAAACGCAAAAAGCTTGACCAGTACTTTTTTGTCAATCGTCGGTTGGTTCAGAACCGTATGCTCTCCCAGGCGGTGCAGCAGGCTTATGGTGATCTGCTGGTCGAACGTCAGGCACCTTTTGTGCTGCTCTTTCTCACCATTGACCCGTCACGCATTGATGTGAATGTGCATCCGGCAAAGCTTGAGATAAAGTTTGATGATGAGCGCAATGTGCGCAATATGTTTTATCCTGTGATCAAGCGGGCTATCCGGTTGCACGACTTCGCTCCTGACCTGGCGGTGACCGGGGGCGACACCGTGCTTGCTGCCACTGACTCTTATCAGCCAAATTCTACAAGAAAATTTTCTTTTCCTGACACTCCTCATCGTATCTCGACGACGGATGACCTCTATCGGAATTATCGCGAAGGCTCAAAGAGCCACTCTGTCGGGACAGGAGAGTTATCGAGGCAGCAGTCGGAGATGTTTGCATCAGCCCAACCTTCAGGGGGATTTGCTGTGCAGGAACGGGAGTTGCAGGAGGCGGCAGCACCGTTTTTACCCCTGCTTCTCTCTTCTATTTACAGTGATGACGATGTTGTGCCGAATCCGAAAGAGCTGGAACCAAAAATCTGGCAGTTACATAATAAATATCTGATTTGCCAGATCAAGACCGGATTGATGATTATTGATCAGCATGTGGCGCATGAACGGGTGCTCTATGAGCGGGCTGTCGATGTCATGAATCATAGTGTGCCAAATTCCCAGCAGTTGCTCTTTCCGCAGAAGGTGGAGTTTCGGGCGTGGGAGTACGAACTCTTTGAGGAGATACGGGAAGATCTCTACCGACTTGGCTTTAATCTGCGCTTGTTTGGTAATAAAACCATCATGATTGAGGGGGTGCCCCAGGATGTAAAGCCGGGCACTGAAGTGACTATTTTGCAGGATATGATTGCTGAATATCAGGATAATGCCTCAAAGCTCAAGCTTGAAAAACGCGATAATCTTGCGAAATCCTACTCCTGCCGCAATGCCATTATGGCAGGCCAAAAGCTCTCTCTTGAGGAGATGCGTTCCCTGATTGACAATCTGTTTGCCACCCGTGAGCCCTACTCCTGCCCCCATGGAAGGCCGGTTATTATCAAGCTCTCTCTTGACCAGCTTGACAGGATGTTCGGGAGAAAATAGGTGAGGATTGTGTAAGGTTGCAAGTATTCAGACAAGCAGGCAGTGCTGGCTGTGCAATTTGCAGGAGATCGGTGGGGTACAAAGCATCCATGCCCTTGCCATAAATTTTGTTGGCAAGGGCATGATGTGCGGTAAGATTTCTAACAGATCAGAACGAAAAACTCATGCCGGCACTAACCCGCACCTCTTTGGGAATCTGCTGATCAGTACCATTGACATTCATCGTGAATGAATCGGTTGCAAAAGCACCATCAACATCCAGCAGAAAGAGTTTGAATCCAGCCGTTAAGACATTCCCCCCAGCACTTGCGGCGAGATTCTTGTAGGCGCCTCCACGCAATTTGAGCCATGAAGCGGGTTTAAACTCAAATCCCCCGCCAAAATTTCGGCTTTTCTGGGCACTTCCGACGACGCTTCCTGGTGCGACGGTATCATTTTCCTTCAAATCAAGATCCGCCGCAAAAGTCATCCAGGTAACTGGCTCGACAGCAATACCGGCACGTATCTGCGGTTTCAACTCAACCTCTGTACCGGGAGTTGATATGGCGTGAGCAGGGACTGGGTCATTAGCTGCTGGCACGAAATAGTCAGGTGCGGCAAGTTTTGGTGAGTTGAGGTTTTTGCCAACAATGCCGATGGTCACTGCTTTGTTATACTTGTACAGAGCGCCAAGATCAATGCCAAAGGTCATGGAACTCTTTTTGTTTTGGGTGATATCGTTAAGCAGATCTTGTGCAGTAAGATTATTTCCCGTCCGGTTGACCAGCAGCACCTGGTTCTGGTACACTGTTCCTGAAATAATTTTACCAGTGATGCCAAGTCCCAGTTTTCCTTTGGATCCAACATTGACCGGATGTCCATAAGAGATGGGCACTTCAATATACTGGACAGCCTTTGTCAACACTGAGGTTGTGTTTTTGTCCAAAGTGGTTGTGCCGCCACCGGCCAGTGCGGGGAGGGCAATATCTGTCATGGTAGAGAGTACAGTGGTTGCCGGAATCCCGCTGGTAAGCAACTTCGTACCAATTGCATCAGCCAGGGTTGTGGCTTGTATGAGAGTAAGTGTCGCATCAGAAGCCTTGATGGCAGTGATCAAGGTTGTCCGGTCTGTAGCTGAAAAGTAGTTAGGATCTGTGTACGGTGTGCCTCCAAGGGCATTTGAGAGATCTGCGGTTCGAATAGCTACAGCAGTAACTGAGTTATTCGGAAGGACATTGAGTATGTCGGCTGTTGGTTGGACATACCCTTCCATGGTTCCAAAAAGGCCAAAAGAGAACCTTTTTGAAGTCATACTGATTGGAGCAAATCCTGTAACAGCCATATTTCCCTTACGAGCGTCGATATCATTGATAATCGACAATGTTTTTACAACGTCACCTACGTTGTCGGCAGTCGAAGTTGTTGTGTTGAAGCTTTGAACATTTGTAAAATTAATATTTGAAAACCTGTCAACATTCTCGGCCAATCCATCACTTGCCTTAACACCAGCCCCAATGCCAGCACTCAAGGCAAAAGGTGCAACATTAAAAGCTCCGCCAGCCGGATTCCAGTAAGAGGTTAAAGAGCCGTTGTTTCGTGCAACTCCGGCTCCACCCATGCCTACCGCTCCTGGTGTCTGGAATTCTACACCTTTGGCCACTATCGGCACAGAGAGTGCAAATGAAACAAGCGCTAACATCTTTTTCATAGAAGACTCCTTTGATTTGAATCGTTAAAAAGGATCAAAATATTTTTGCTATCCACGAATGATACTCATTTTGAGGATAATTTATACAAGGTTGAAGGCATGCCTGAAAATTCCTGAACAACCCACACGTCAGAAATATAGAGATAATTCAGTAGAAAAACATTTCTTTAGAAAAAAGCTTTGAGTCCCGTCATCCAGTCCGTTGATTCCTTTCATAAGTGCTCCACAAAAATTGGCTCCACAACAAAACTGCTGCATAGTAAAAAAATACACCTGTACATCATGAAACAGATGGCCAAAAACCTGAAGATGATGTCAGTAAAATCCTGGCTGGTTTCAGAACGGTTTACAGAGCGACTTTTTGTTGATCACTTCTTATCCTCCTCCGACAATATTTCTCGATTCTCTTTTCCATGAGAGATCAACTGATTCTCTGTGATTGTCGGTCATCTACGTATCATGTTTTCTGAAAAAAGTTTTTTTCACTACATTGCGCAGGCAGCAATCACTTTTAGTATAAAGAATGCCCTTGTAGCTCAGTGGATAGAGCAACAGTTTCCTAAACTGTAGGTCGGCGGTTCGAGTCTGCCCGAGGGCACTTTTCTCCCAGCGGTTCGCGTTGTTAGCATAACACTTTTTTTTCTTGTACTACAGTGCCCAGGACGCCAGCCAAACATAAAAAGCCTTTCAGAGTCATTTTTATTCTTCTGATGTCGTTTTTTTTGCTTGATGTCGGGCGATACTTTTTTTATCCCGATATCGAAAGGCTTGTCGATGAAAATCCTGAAAAAACAGCCTTTATGGAGTTCCGTGAGGCTGAGTGGCAGCAAGAGGGGCTCTCTGATAAAAAAATCAGTCAGAGATGGGTTCCGCTGCGGAGTGTCTCCCAAAATCTCATCAAAGCGGTGCTGATTGGCGAGGATGACAAGTTCTGGCAACATGAGGGGTTTGATTACAGGGCGATGGAGCGGGCAATTGAAAAAAATATTCTTGCCAAAAAGTTCAAGATGGGTGGCAGTACCATCAGCCAGCAGCTTGCCAAAAACCTCTATCTTTCACCATCAAAAAATCCGGTTCGTAAAGTCAAGGAGGCAATTCTTACCTGGAGGCTTGAACGAACACTCTCAAAGCGCAGGATTCTTGAACTGTATGTAAATATTGCCGAATGGGGTGATGGCATTTTTGGTATAGGGCAGGCTGCCCGACACTACTATGGTGTCACTCCGGCAAAATTGTCTGCACAACAGGCATCAAAACTTGCCGCGATACTTCCCAATCCGATTCTTTTTTCTCCAACAGGCACCTCTCGCTATGTCCGCAATCGCTCCAGTCTCATCTACGCGATTATGAGGAAGCGGGGAATTGTGGTTCCTGACTATAAAGAGGTCATTATGGAGTCGCCAATGGATACCACAGCGGTGGATTCTGTTGTGATCGGTGTGCCGGAATATCTGCTTGAGCAGGCCCTCACAGTTGATAGCAGCAGTGTCAAAGTTTCGGACGGTAAGAGTGCTGCTGACGAGGTAAACAGCACCGCCCCCTGATTTCATAGGCCAGGGGGCATCAATCTGACGCTCCCCACAACTGTACAATAATTGTCTGCTACCCCGAGCGAATGGTATGCGGTATTCAGGTGCAGAGGCAATCGCTTGTTATGACATCAGTTCAAACGACGTTTTATCCATTCCACAGACAGGGCAGACCCAGTCGTCAGGAATATTTTCAAACGAAGTTCCCGGAGCTACTCCTCCGTCAGGATCGCCAACAGCAGGGTCATAGACGTAGCCGCATGGTATACACACCCATTGTTCCATAGCTTTTTTTCTGTTTACCTTGAAAAGGTTACAAACCCGAAGGTCATGATAAAGAAAAAATGGCTCACTCCGAAAGAAACTTTTCTCTCGAAATGAAGCGACACCCTCTGGATTTGAAAAGTTCAGGATTGCAGATGCCTGGCAAGAAAAATCCCAAAAAATACCTTGAGTTCTGGATGTCTCTGTAGGCTCTCTTCTGGGGGGTGAAATTTTTTGCCACAAAAGATTTCAATCAATGCAAAAGCTCCCTTCGTAGATAATTCTTGCAGGACCAGCAAGAAAAACCTCGTCCATTTTTTCGCTGAACTGAACCTGAAGAATATCACCGCTTTTTACTGTTACAGAGACCGTCGTGCTGCCGATTTTGCCAAGTTGGTAACTTATAAGGGCGGCAGCAACAGCTCCTGTACCACAGGCGAGGGTTTCATCTTCAACGCCGCGTTCAAAGGTGCGAAGAGAGAGTGAGGCTGGCGAGGTGATTTCAATAAAGTTGACGTTGCTCCCTCCAGGAAACAGATCAGTTCGATGCCTGATGGCACCTCCTGTTTCATTGACCTTCACGTTGTCAAGGTCAGTGACGTAGGTGATAACGTGCGGGGAGCCAGTATTAACGGCGTGGCAGAGAAGTTCGCCAATGTTCAGCTCATACTGGAACTCTTCAGGTGGAAGCATTTGGAGTTTCACGCGTTCATTTCCGATAATCCATGCGTCGTAGCGTCTTCTATTGGCTTCAAAGGTGCAGGCGTTCTTGATTCCGTGAGGAATGCCGATGGTAGAGGCGAAATAGGCCGCACATCTCCCGCCGTTTCCACACATGGAGCCTTGAAATCCATCAGCATTGTGATACTTCATGCTGAAGTCAAACTCTGTGGAGGGCTCAAGAAGAATAAGTCCGTCGGCTCCAATACCTGTTCTTCTGGTACAGAGTTCTCTTATCTGTGCTGGAGAAAGATGAATCGCAAGGGCTCTGTTGTCAATAACAATAAAGTCGTTGCCTGCTCCCGAGAGTTTGCTGAAAGCTATTTTCATGACAAGGTTAAAGTGTTCAGGATTTATAAGTTCTCTTTTCTGCTTGATGCAGGGTTATCGTGGTGGCTTTGAGTGCTTTCATGTGGTTTCCAACACATAGAGCCCTTTGATGCAGGGGTAAAATAATTTATTATTAAATAATTTTTCTTATTTTGTCTGCTACTGCGTCAGGTAATTTCCTTGGCAGATTGTCTTAGGATGTTGATTCTTACTTGGTTTTTCTATAGATTCGAGGGTAATGGTTGTGTGTAAAGCGTTTCAATCCACAGGAGAGGTTGTGATGGGCATGTTATCAGATCAACATGCTTTACTTTCAGCTTGTGTCGCATTACTCATGGCTCGATAATTTTCTTTTTGGTTTCTTCAACCTGAATTATGTTCAAAAAAAGGAGAGAAGTACAATGGCTGAACAAGTGAATCCGGCAGGAGTCAAGCCAAAGGGCACTGTCCCACCTCCCAAGGGGAACGCTCCTTCACCCAAGGGTGCTGGCGTGGCGGCTGCCCCGTCCGTTATCAAGGAGCAGGATGCTTCGAAAATGAGAAGATTTCTGTTCCAGCGAACAGAAACACGCTCCACGAAGTGGTACCAGATCTTTGATACTGACAAGATTGATGATGAGCAGGTTGTCGGGGCCCACCTTACACTTCTTGGTGTGCTTGGTTTTTTAATGGCCATCTATTATATCGCCGGTATCCAGGTTTTTCCCTGGGGCGCACCTGGTTTTCATGATAGCTGGTTTTATCTGGTGATCAAGCCAAGAATGGTCTCTCTTGGTATTGACACTTACAGCACCAAGACTGCCGATCTTGCTGAAGCAGGCGGCAAGCTTATTGGCTGGGCTCTTTTTCATCTCCTTTCCGGTTCTGTTTTGATGTTCGGTGGATGGCGTCACTGGACCCATAACCTCACCAATCCCTTTACCGGACGTACCGGTAATTTCCGTGACTTCAGGTTTCTCGGGAAGTTTGGTGATGTGGTTTTCAGCGGAATAAGCGCAAAGAGCTACAGAGAGGCACTTGGACC
>Ga0194060_10002186_pt1 | contig 13974 bp, 7 predicted proteins | sample SepL225m_MetaG_FD_163427 | JGI IMG/M metagenome (GOLD analysis project Ga0194060, IMG submission 163427) | Anoxic zone freshwater microbial communities from boreal shield lake in IISD Experimental Lakes Area, Ontario, Canada - Sep2016-L222-5m | ecosystem: Environmental > Aquatic > Freshwater >... | reverse complement strand
AGTATCGCAAATACAAACGCCATCAGGATCAGGCCACCCGCCAACTGGATCTGCTTCGCAACAATTTTTCCGGCAAGGCATCGGAACTCTCCGAGTTCTACCCCTGGCGTTATCTTGCTTCGGAAGGCTTCTTGCCGGGATATAACTTTACCCGTCTGCCTCTCCGTGTTTTCTTGCCAACCGGTGACTCATCAGGTGTTTTTGTCTCTCGTCCCCGCTTTTTAGCGCTTCGGGAGTTTGGCCCACAGAATATCATCTACCACAGCGGGCGGAAATACCGGGTGTGTCAGTTGATTCTTCAGGATACCGAATCTTCGCTTCAAGAGGCGAAAATCAGTACCCGGTCAGGTTATTTCCTGCCAGATGAGCAGAAAGATCTTGAAATCTGTCCTTTTTCAGGGCTGAACCTTGGCGACAATGCCAACAAGATGCATATCCATGACTTGCTGGAAATGTCGGAGTCACGCGCTGAAGAGATTGATCGCATCTCCTGCGAAGAGGAGGAACGTCTCTCCAAAGGCTTTGATATCCGAACATTCTTTACCGTTGATGGCGGTCAGATTGATCGGGTACGGAAAGCAATCGTCTCCGGTAGTGAGAACACCCTGCTGAATATCCGTTATATTCCGGCAGCCCGGCTTGTGCATATCAACTTCAAATGGAAGGCGCAGGAGGCAGAAGGATTTCCCATCGGCATGGTCTCGGGCGACTGGCGCAGCTCTCTACCAGAGCAAGATGCCCAGAGCAGTGAACAATTTCGGCGAGTGAAATTGATGACCTCAAACCACGCTGATGCCCTGTATATCGAGCCGATTCAACCGCTTGGGTTAACACCGGATGGAGTGATTACGCTGCAACATGCCCTGAAAAGAGCCATCGAGCTTGTCTTTCAGGTGGAGCCAAGTGAGATTGGTGTGGTGACCGTTGGCGATCCGGAAGCGCCCAATATCTTGCTCTATGAAGCGGCAGAAGGGAGCCTCGGCATTCTCTCCCAGTTTGTCGAGAACAAGGAGATCAACTCCTTCCATAAGGTGATAGCCGAAGCCATTGCATTATGCCGTTATGATGACCCTGAGTACAAAGGTCCAGCATCATACAATGACTTGCTGAGTTATTACAATCAGCGAGATCACAAAATCATTAATCGTTATCTGATCAAGGAGGCACTTGAAAAGTTGATGCTCTGCACCATCGAGATTCAGACCAACAAGAACTTCAAGAGCTACGAGGAGCACTATCAGAGCTTGCTGCGGGGAATTGACCCGAACTCAAGCACTGAACGAAAGTTTCTTGATTACCTTTACAACAACGGCCTTCGCCTTCCCGATGCTGCCCAAAAACGCGTTGACGGGCTCTATGCTCAGCCTGATTTCTATTATGAACCCCGTTTTTGGGTATTTTGCGACGGAACACCTCACGACAATGCTGTTGTGCAGGATAAAGATGAGGCAATACGTCAGGCCATCATTGCCAAGGGTGATGAGGTCTGGGTCTACTATTACAGGAATAACCTGGCCGAGAAAGTGGCTGATCGGCCTGATATTTTCAGGAAAGTAAAATGAGTATAACCTGGCAACCCGGAAAACTGCTCTCCCTTCGAGGGCGCAATTGGATTGTCATGCCCTCCGATGACCCCGATCTTCTGGTAGTCAAGCCTCTTGGCGGCTCTGACGATGAGATTGCTGGCATCTATCTTCCCCTGGCCATTCCCCGTGATGAGCCGCAGGAGACCGAGTTTGGCCAACCAACCGGCAGTGACCTCGGCGATATCAGTACCGCCCGACTGCTCTACGATTCAGCCCGTCTGGCATTCCGTAATGGCGCGGGCCCCTTTCGTGCGCTGGCCAAGCTCTCTTTTCGTCCGCGCTCCTACCAGATGGTTCCTTTGGTGATGGCCCTTCGGCAGGAGTCCATTCGCCTGTTGATTGCTGATGATGTCGGCGTCGGTAAAACCATAGAGGCATTACTAATCGCCAAGGAGATGCTGGAGCGTCGCAAAATTCAGCGTTTTGCCGTTGTCTGCCTTCCCCATCTCTGCGAACAGTGGCAGCAGGAGATTCGCGATAAACTCGATATTGAGGCGGTTATCATCCGCTCGAATACCCAGGCTCGTCTTGACCGGCAGATACAGGGCGATACCAGTGTGTACGACTACTACCCCTACCAGGTTATCAGTATTGACTTTATAAAATCCGACAATCGTCGTGATGTTTTTGTGCAGCAGTGCCCCGAACTGGTCATTGTTGACGAAGCTCACACCTGCGCCCGTCCCGCCGGAGCATCGAAAAGCCAGCAGCAGCGATACCATTTAGTGAGTCGTCTTGCAGGCAAGCCAGAGCAGCAGCTCATTCTTTTGACCGCCACGCCACATTCCGGCAAGCCGGAAGAGTTTCACTCCCTGCTCGGATTGCTCAAACCTGAGTTTGAAGGGCTTGATTTACCCGCAGCTTCACAGCCACAGCGCAAGGAGCTGGCCCGTCATTTTGTGCAGCGCAAACGGGGTGATGTTGAAAAGTGGATGGGTGAAGAGACCCCGTTCCCCAGGCGGGAATCTATCGAGTGGGCTTATGATCTCTCCGGGCATTATGCCCTGTTTTTTGATCAGATACTCGAATTTGCAAAAAAATTACTTGCACCCGATGCATCAAAAAAGGGCCCCCGACGGGTTCAGTACTGGACGGCGCTCGCCCTGTTGCGTGGAGTGATGTCGAGCCCGGCTGCCGGTATTGAAATGCTCAACACCCGGCTCTCCAACCTTGCCCATGTTGCGCTTGACGAGAGTTTGGTGGACAACAGTGAAAACCCTGTGCAGGATAGCGAGTTTGGTTATGAGGGCGACAACACCCCGACCTCACTGCTTGAGCAAACCGACTGGTCAAGCTACCAACGGCAGCAACTGCGCGGATTTGCGGATCAATTAGCGGCGCTCTCTGACTTGAAGCACGACCAGAAATGCGGGACAGCGGAAGCCATTCTGGACGATTGGCTCTCGGCGGGCTTCAACCCTGTTGTTTTTTGCCGCTACATCGCAACAGCCAACTATGTCGGGCGACTTCTGGTTCCAGCCCTCCGCAAAAAATATCCCAAGCTTGATATTCAGGTCATCACCAGCGAACTGCCTGATGAACTCCGCAAGCAGAAGATTGATGAAATGGGCAAGGCAAAGCAAAGGCTCCTGATTGCGACCGACTGCCTCAGCGAAGGTATCAACCTTCAGCAGCAGTTTACGGCGGTGCTGCACTACGATCTCCCCTGGAACCCCAACCGCCTCGAACAGCGTGAAGGGCGGGTAGACCGTTTCGGCCAGCCCGCACCGGAAGTCAAAACCTGTCTCCTCTACGGCGCCGATAATCCCATCGACGGTATTGTGCTTGATGTTTTGCTGCGCAAGGTTCGCGAAATCAAACGCTCAACCGGAATCAACGTTCCCTTTCCGGAAGATTCGCAGAGCATTATTGATACCATCACCCAGGCGCTTTTGCTCAATCCCGACCGCAAAATCACCAACCGGCGTGAAGGAAAGCAACAGTTGGCCTTCGACTTCAGTGAGTTTGATGAGGCTCTCATAGCCAAGGCCACCATCTCCCGCAAAATAGAGGAGGCCGCCGAGCGCGAAAAAGCGACCCGTACCATCTTTGCCCAGAATGCCATCAAAGCCTCCGAGATTGAGGCTGACCTCCGGGAGGTGGACGAGGCCATTGGCGACCCCTTTGCCGTTGAACAGTTCGTGACCAGCACGCTCAATAACCTCTTTGGCGTACAGATTATTGCTCAACAGAAAAAGGGGTGCTATCGCTTCATTACCGCCAACCTCCCTGACCAGTTGCGCGGCATCCTGCCCGTTGGCGATATCGTCCAGATCAGCTTTCTCTCACCAACGCCTCAAGGCTATCACTACCTTGGGCGCAACAACCGCTTTGTGGAACAGCTTTGCCAGCTCCTTATGGCCAACACCGTCAACCGTTCCGGCAAACGGGCCGCCCGTTCCGCCGTCATTCGCACCCGGCAGGTGGCTATTAAAACAACCATTCTTCTTTTCAGGTGTCGAAACGTCATCGAAGACCGAAAAGGGAGCCAGCAGATTGTGGCAGAAGAGATGATTCTCTGGGGGTGGAAAGGGACTCCGCAGGAGAAGGAGTACCTTGAACAGGCTGAGGCAAAAGTGTTGCTCGCCTCTGTTCGTGCCAGCTCTGATATCTCCCTTCCTGCCAGAACAGGTTTTCTGAATAATGAACTGAAACTCCTCAAATCGTTTGAACCTGAATTTGATCGCGTGGCTGAACAACAATCAAAAAAATTAGTCGAAGCGCATGAACGGTTCAGTTCGTTGATGGACGGCAAACGTTTCCAGGTGGTGCACCCGATACTGCCGATGGATCTGCTCGGTGTCTATATTCTCCTGCCAGAAGGTGAAACTGCGGGAGGTGCCGCATGAGCTACCCATCCATCCGTATTGAGGGGGCGATACTCTCGCCCGATATTCTCGAAAAGCTTGAGGAAATTCCTGGCCAGCGCCCAGTCGATTTTGGTCTGGAGCCATCAGTCAAGGTCAAAGATGAGATTGCGAGAGCTTGGGCCGATGCCCAGGACTATTGGCGCCTCTTCAATCGCAAGCTTGAGACGCTGAAAAAGGAGTCAGCGGCCACCACCGAAACCCGAAACCTCTGGGTGGTGCCGCTTCTTGGGCTGCTTGGTTATCAATTGGAGTTTGAGGCAAAGAGCATCGAACTGAATGCAAAGCTCTACCCCATCTCCCACCGCATCACCAATCGGGGTGGAGCCGCCATCCACATTATCGGCAGCAATGAGCCTGCCGGTCTCGACCGAAAGCCCGAAAAAGCGGCCTTGCGCATGTCGGCGCACGCCATGTTGCAGGAGTACTTGAACCTCACCGAACAGCTCTACGGCATCGCCACCAATGGCCGGGTGCTGCGGCTCCTGCGCGACAGCTCCCGCCTGGTCAAGCTCACCTATCTGGAGTTTGACCTCGACCGCATCTTTACCGACGGCCTCTTTGCCGACTTTGCCGTTCTCTACCGGCTGCTGCATGTGACTCGCTTGCCAGCCTCTTGCGAAGCTCCTGAAGAGAGCCTCATTGAAAAATACCATCAGGATTCCCTCGATTCCGGAGCACGTATTCGCGAAGGGCTGAGCAGTGCCGTCGAAAAGACCATCCTCTCCTTTGCCAACGGGTTTCTCTCAAACACAGAAAATGCCGCACTGCTGGCAGCCATTACCTCCGGCAAGATAAAACCAGGAGAGTATTATCATTATCTCCTGCGTTTGATCTACCGGATTCTCTTCCTGATGGTCATCGAAGAGCGAAATTTGGTCTATCCCCAGTCACCAGTTGCGCCAAAACGGGACATCTACGACACCTACTACAGCCTCATGCGCTTGCGCCGGTTATCGGAAAAGCGATATCTGGCAGACCGCCGTTATAATGATCACTGGCTGGCGCTCATGGCGACCTTTCATCTCTTTGAAGATGGCGGCCCCGGAGGCAACCTTGGTATTGCTCCACTTGCTGGCGATCTCTTCAGAGCTGATGCCATTGGGCCATTGAACCAATGTTCCCTTGATAATGAGACGCTCTTGCAATGCCTTCGTTCATTGAGCCTCTATGAAAATCAGAAAACCGGGCAGCTCATCAGGGTCAACTATGCTGCGCTCAATGTGGAGGAATTCGGTTCAGTCTACGAGGGACTTCTTGAGTACGAACCGGTTTTTGTGCATAACAGTAACAATGTCGAATTTGCCTTTGCCGCCGGGGATGAACGAAGCAGAACGGGCTCTCATTACACACCTGACGATCTGGTTCAACCCCTGATCAAACACTCGCTTGATTATCTCATTGCCGACAAGCTGAAAACCGCCAACCCTGAAGAGGCGCTTCTTTCATTGAGAGTGGCTGATATCTCCTGCGGCTCAGGCCACATTTTATTGGCCGCAGCCCGTCGAATAGCCACTGAACTCGCTATTGTTCGTACCGGTGAAGAGCAACCCTCCCCAAGCGCATTCCGGTCGGCGATCCGCGATGTTATTCGCAACTGCATCTACGGTGTTGATCTCAACCCCCTGGCCGTTGAACTCTGCAAGGTAGCGCTCTGGCTTGAGGCCCATATTCCCGGGCAGCCACTGAACTTCCTTGACCACCACATCAAATGCGGCAACGCCATTGTCGGTTTTGCACATCGGGATGAGATGCAAAAGGGCGTGCCTGACGAAGCCTTTGTTACCATGCCAGGCGACGACAAGGAGGTCGTTGCCGAACTTCGCAAAAGGAATAAAGCCGAACGAATTCGTCAGGGTAAACAGGTCAGCTTTGCCTTCACTCCTGAAATCGACCAGAGTTTTTCCCTGTCGCTGAAACAATGGCATGAAATTGCCTCTTTGCCTGAACGTACTCCATCAGAGATTGAAGAGAAAAAGCGCCGCTATCAGGAATTTGCCACAGGCAAGGATTCCAGTTTACTGCACCAGATTGCATCAATCCCGATTGCCCAGTTCTACATTGAAAAAACCTACGGAAATCTATCCTCGATTATCACCGATGATGAGTATAGCCAATACCTTTCCGGTCATCAATCGCCCAGTGAGCAAGCGACAGCTATGGTGCAGGCAATAGCAGAGAGGAAGAACTTTTTTCACTGGTTTCTGGAGTTCCCTGAAATTATTAAAAATGGAGGGTTTGATTGTATTCTGGGGAATCCGCCTTTTCTGGGAGGTCAGAAACTGAGTGGTACTTATGGCCTTGCTCAACTGGAGTATCTGAAACAGGCCTATGCTCCTATTGGGGCCGTTGATCTGGTTACCTATTTTTTCCGGCGCATCTTTACGCTCGTCAAGGAGAAGGGTTTTCAATCGTTGATCTCGACCAACACCATTGCACAGGGGAGTGCGCGTGAAGGGGGGCTTGATGTGATTGTTGCTCAGGGTGGATCCATCAACCATGCTGTCCGCAGCATGAAATGGCCTGGAATTGCCGCTGTGGAAGTTGCACTTGTCACCATCACGAAACAGCCGTGGAAAGGTAAGTTCATTCTTGCGGGCAAAGAGGTTTCAACCATTACCCCCTATCTTGATGACGCGGCAACGTTGGGCAATCCTTTGCCGCTCAAACAGAATGCAGGCAAGAGCTTTCAGGGAAGCATCGTTTTGGGAAAAGGCTTTGTGCTGGAACCGCAGGAGGCCGATGAACTAATCCGAAAAAATCCGAAAAACAGGGAAGTGCTTTTTCCTTACCTCAATGGTGATGATCTCAACAGCAATCCCGATCAAACTCCAAGTCGTTGGGTGATTAACTTCTTTGACTGGTCTGAAGAAAAGTGCAAGAATGATTATCCCGAGTGTTTTGACATTGTTGAACGATTGGTAAAGCCGGAACGATATAAACAAAACAGAGAAATACGAAAAAAACTTTGGTGGCAATTTGCTGAAAAAGCACCAAAGCTTTATCGGACAATTAAAAAGTTAGAAGTGGCATTAGTGATTGCTAAGACAGCTAAGTATATAGGTGTTTTTTTTGTTAATAATAGTTTTGTACTTGATCAATCTCTTACTATATGGGTTGATAAAAGATTATTCATCTTATCGATAATTCAGTCGACACTCTGCGATATTTATTCAAAATATTATGGTACCACTCAAGAAACTCGGCCAAGATTTAATGTCGAAATACTTGAGACATTCCCATTTCCCCAAAACCTCTCCCAATTGCAGGAAGAGCAACTCAATCGATTCGGAGAGAGCTACCACGAACATCGCAAACAATTGATGCTTGCCATGCAACTCGGCCTCACCAAAACCTACAACCTCTTCCACGCCCAACTGCTGCGCCCGTTAGCGTCAGAAGAAGAGCAACTTGACGACAAAGCCCTTCAAAAACTTTTCGCAAAAGATGCTGCCCACCTCCGCAAGCATCTGGCAAAAACACCCGGCACCATCACCATCAACGAAGCAGTTACCGGTATACTGAAACTCCGCAACCTACACATCCAGATGGACAACGCAGTCCTCGAAGCCTACGGCTGGCAAGACCTCAACCTCCGTCACGACTTCTACGAAGTAGAATACCTTCCCGAAAACGACCGCATCCGCTACACCATCCACCCCGATGCGCGTCGGGAAATCCTCAAACGACTGCTTGAGTTGAACAACAAGATTCATGAGCGTGAGGTAGCCGATGGGTTGTGGGAGAAGAAAGGAAAAAATCTATCTCCAAAGAAAGTAAAGAATAATTTGGATGATGTGTCTATAGTTCGTTATCAAGGTCTTTTTGATTGACATTTTCAATGTTATTAATATTCATTCTATGAAAGATTTTTTAGTCAAAGTAAATGACAATTATTTAAGCCAGAGTTGTTGTCACAAAAAAGATGATTATTCATGCAATTGTTATCCATGTATGAGAAAAAGTTTTTTTGATGGACAAGATGATTATTCGTGCTTAAAAAAGTTGTGTTATTACTCTTTAAATTATGGCCCTGCTTTTGTAAGTGAGATATATCATTTTCTTGCATATTCAGAAATTATGGAAAGTTTTGTTGATAGAGGAAACATTAGAGTGTTGTCTTTGGGTTGCGGATTTGGTTCTGATCTCATAGCTATGAATAAATATATTTCTGAAAATAAATTAAATTGTAATTTATCGTATGTCGGGGTCGACAAAGAGCCGTTATGGGAAAATATAAGATTTGTTGATAAATGCGCCGATTTTTATGTTTATGACGTTTTTGGTGGGTTTTCTTTTGCTGATTATGAAATAATTTTTATAAACAAGTTATTTTCGACATTAAGGAGATATGGTCTTCATGAAAAATTCCTGTTGCTCGTCAAAGAGCAAATTATAAGTACTATGCAGGCGAAAAGTATTTTGATTTTTAATGATATAAACCACTATGATCAAGGGCGTGATGAGTTTCATGCTGGGGTTAGTAATTTATTTCGCAAATCTTTGCAGTGTTATTTCCCTATAAGCGGTGCTCATAATGGTAATGGTAAGTATGAACAAATAAAAGCAATAAATAGTATAGTTTCAATACCCGGAGGTATTAGTGTTAATCCTAAAAGAGATGTTACAAAAACAGTTTTTTTTGCTTATCAAAAATAGTGATAGGGAGCTTTCGAATGATTATAAGTGCAAGTAGAAGAACAGATATCCCTGCTTTTTATGGAGAGTGGTTTATGAATCGCTTGAAAGATGGAGAAGTACTTGTAAGAAATCCAATGAATTCAAAACAGGTGACAAGGGTATACCTGACACCGGAAAAAGTAGATTGCATTGTTTTTTGGACAAAAAATCCTAGTGAATTTATAAAATACTTACCGCAAATAGATTCAATGGGTTATAAATATTATTTTTTATTTACACTCACATCTTATGATCAAAGTGTTGAGGTGAATGTCGATAAAAAAAAGAAAATTATAGATATTTTCAAGCAATTATCCAATGCTGTTGGCAAGGAAAAGGTTATTTGGAGATATGACCCTATTTTATTGACAGCCAGTTATAATAAAGATTACCATTTTAAGTGGTTTGAATACTTAGCTCAAAACTTATCCAGTTATACTGATGAATGTATAATAAGCTTCCTGTCTTTTTACAATAAAGTCAAAAGGAATATGGGTGATATTAAGTGTGTTTTGCCGGAAATGCCTATGATTGAATTATTTGCAGAACATTTCGCTAGAATATCAAAAAAGTATGGGATATCACTCTATACTTGTAGTCATGAGTTTGATTTAGATAAATATGGTATTGGTCATGCAAAATGTGTGGATGATCAAATTATTGAAAAAATAACTGGGAACATTTTAAGATTAAAAAAAGACAAAAGCCAGAGAGAAGAGTGCGGGTGTGTAGAAAGTAAAGATATTGGTGCTTATAATAGTTGCAACCATGGTTGCATATATTGCTATGCTAATTGTAGTGAAGGGAAAGTCCGTCTTAACGTATCCGGTTATGACCCATACTCTCCAATGCTTTGCGATTCTTTGACAGGGAATGAGAAAATTGTCGATCTTATTGTGAAAAGTAATAAGATAATTAAATACAAGGATAATCAGTTTGATGTATTTGAATGATGAAATTTTTTGCTATTTGCTGAATTATTAATATTAAATTTTCAATAAAATATGAATGAAAAATGTCCTATATGTAAAAGCATATTGACAAGTCAAACAGTGTCTCTTGGTAATAGGAATAAATTCTCTTGCCCTCGATGTGGCGAATTTTTTCTCCGCAATGAAGTTGTGGATGATTTCGACTGTATTCTTTCGAAAAATAAAGATGCGGCAGCAAAAATATCTCATTCGCTTCAAAGAGCACAAGAAAATAATGCGGTAGTTGAGTTTTCCATTGATGCTATTGACGCTGTTCTTGCTCAGCCTCTTCCTCGCCCAAGAGAGCAAGCAGATTTTCTTATTCGATGGATTGCTGAAAATACCTCGGGACCTGGCGAAACTGTCAGAGTTGAGCCGAGGACTCATATGGGAATTATAGGAGCAAAAACACCTCCTGGTTTTGAACTTGTTGTCAATTATTTATTTGATGAGGAGTTGCTTAATGGGCATTTAGATAAAACATTAGGCTCGCACGGCGAGGGTAATGTTACATTATCGTTTAAAGGGTGGGAGCATTATGAAAATCTTCGTGAGGGCTCTGGAAAATATCGCAAAGCTTTCATGGCTATGAAGTTTAATGACTTCAGCCTCGACAGAGTTTTTACAGATGTATTTAAACCATCGACAAAACAAGCCGGATTTGACCTTTTCACTCTCAATGAGGTATTGCGTGCCGGACTGATAGATGACAGATTAAGAGTTGAAATTCAGGCTTCAGATTTTCTTATAGCTGATTTAACTCACGATAATAATGGAGCATATTGGGAAGCTGGGTATGCAGAAGGAATGGGGAAACCAGTGATTTATACCTGTGAAAAACAAAAATTTGAATCAGAAAAAACAACCCATTTTGACGCAAATCATCACCTGACGGTCTTATGGGATGAGGCTGACCTTTCAAAGGCTGGAGAACAATTAAAAGCAACTATTCGAGCCACATTACCACATTTGTCGAAAATGCATGACTGAGATTAGAGTACAGAAAAATGAAAAGTAGAGAAGCACTCAAACGGCAATATGACGATCATATTGTATTTTCCAACAATGAATCACGATATCAGTTGGTAATTTTAATTTAACATCTTGATTAATGAGATCTGCTCTTCTTGATACTACTTATAGTATTACTTTGGGGACGAGTTACATTATAGAAAATCCAATAATAAATGAAAGCTGGTTAACGATTTTACTGTGTTATGATGATATATATTTATTATCTAAAGGATCTAAATGTGGCCTATATGATAGTGTTATAAATATACATGATTATCCGTTAGATGCCATTATTTACGATTATAAGATTACGGATAAAGAGGTGACGGATATACAAGAAGTAACTCTTAGGTTAATAAGCTATTGTGTTGACAATAATATCTGTTATTGCACTGGGCTCCCATCTGTTGATCGTGAAAAGTATATAACAGAAAATGGTAAAGAATTTCCTGGTGCAATCAATCATCTCAAAAAGTCATTTTTAAATTTCGATTTAGCTTTAACTGTAATAACTTACGCTCTGCCCTCAATAAGAGGTAATATAAATCAAGGACTTATCAATGAAATATATGAATATAAAAATTCAGATATTTATAAGGAACTTCTTGTTGGTATAGAAGATTTAACAATAAGGTATGATGGCAGCTATTACATTACCCAAGAAACGGGATTAGAAATAAAAGATCAATTATCACTAAGCCAAAATAAATTATTAGAGGTAATTAAGGTAGATTTTAAAAAAACAATAAAGTTTGATTTTTCCTCCATAGCAGAAGATGTAATCGGCGCTGTGGCAGGAATTTTAACCCCTATTTTTCCTTTAGGCACAATAAAAAGTATATACGAGTATATAAAAAAAACTACAGCCCTCAAGGATGATAAGAGTTTACTATTTGCACTTTCTATAATGTATTTGCAATCGGTATTGTCAAAATATTTTGTAAAATCAGAAATAAGTCCTCAATGCCCTATTTGTAAAATTACAAAAGTCGAAGTGGATCAAATTAGTGAAATGCATATTCATGATTATGTTTTTTCGAATACAAAAAACCTCTGTATGAATCATTCAGTATCATATTTGCATATTAGAAAGTTCATGCATCTAACAGGAAAAGAATTATTAAAGGCATTAAAAGATTTTGAGCATATAGGCAATATGAGATGATTCATTCTTTTTTAGAAATTGGATCGTATAGGCTCAGAGTATTCAAGACCTAAAACGATTCAACTGAAAGACAACGTAGTTCAATATTTCAGGAATCCGTTAATATGGGTTCTTTTTAAGAAAATTAAGACGACTATTCACTAAACATAAAATATGTCCGGCTAAAGCCACTAACTCAAGCAAAGATAACCATCAACTCATACTTACAAGTTACATAACAATATTCAAAATGATAATTAATGGATGAGTTGAGAAACGATATTATTCTCGTGAATAATTTATACAATATGGATATTGAATGTACCTTCTATTATGACGAGACAAACAATATTCGTAAGTTTCATATAATCGAAGATGGTTTTAATGTGGTAGACCCAGGTAACTTCGTATTGGGGGGGGTATTGCATACAGGGTTAAAGCATAATTTAAATACAGATAATCTTTTAAAAGATCTCAAACTCCAAAGAAACACAAAAGAACTAAAGCTAAAATATGTAGCAAAGGGTGATTTTGAAAGACTTCTTTCTTCTGAGAAGCTTGGTATTATTTTTAAGTGGTTAAATGATAATAACCTATATGCGCATTACTTCAATTTAAATATTATTTATTGGTCACTTGTTGATATTGTGGATTCAGTGCTGAGTGAAACGGCTCAAGAATTAATTCCATATAGTATGATATTGAAGAGTGATTTGTATAAGGTACTGACTCAGGATAGAGATTTATTTGTTTTGACCGTCAGAAAATATGGGTATCCCAATATAAAAAATGAATATATTCACGAATTTTCTGTTTGGTTATTGAACTTTGTTCATGATCATATAAATGTTCTAAGTAATGAACGCGCTTTTCTTCTTAATCTCTTTTTTCAAAAAATGGTTCATCAAACAGTGCTACCATTTCTAACTGGAGAGGAAGATAATGTTCTGATTAAAAACTTTAGTAGTTTTTATATTAGAACGATCTATCTTTTCAATAACTCAAGCCATATTTTCGATAAGGAAGATAGCGTTATATCTAAATTAGGAGGGCTGAATCTGATGATTCAAGGTAAGCAGTTGAATAACTTTCGTTTCGAAAATTCAGAAAATGAAATATTTGTTCAGCTATCCGATGTTATTGTCGGCTTTCTTGGAAAATACTTTACGTTTATAAGACAAAACAGTTATTCAAAACTCGTACAGATAAAAAGTTCTTTAAATCCTCATCAGATAAATAACTTGTCACTATTAAAGCAACTTATTGACCGTTCTGACAACTTGAGTAATGGTTTATTTAATATGATAGTAAGCGAAGATGAACACCAAAATAATGCATATTTTCTGCATAATGTGGTCGCTCAGAATTCTGACAGAATCATACGATAAGAGATTCAATGCTATCCTAAAATACTTTAAATGCTTTGTATTTATAATGGCTTTTGCAAAAATATCACCCTTGCTTGTCAGATGTTAAGGTGCTGCCACCTTAGAACCACAGCCCATGAACTTGCCCACCTCTATTGCGGCCATCTTGGAACTCCGGATATCAAGCATTGGCCGGATCGACAGCGTCTCAATCACGTAACAGAAGAGTTTGAGGCCGAATCGGTCTCATTCATGGTTTGCCAGCGTCAGGGAATTCAGACCACATCACCTGAATACCTGTCACAGTTTGTTCAAGATCATGCAGACATACCCACCATCAGCATG
>Ga0194060_10002185_pt1 | contig 13976 bp, 18 predicted proteins | sample SepL225m_MetaG_FD_163427 | JGI IMG/M metagenome (GOLD analysis project Ga0194060, IMG submission 163427) | Anoxic zone freshwater microbial communities from boreal shield lake in IISD Experimental Lakes Area, Ontario, Canada - Sep2016-L222-5m | ecosystem: Environmental > Aquatic > Freshwater >... | reverse complement strand
ACTCAAACCGCTCACCTGCATAATGATTTTAACATCAACATCAAGACCTTTCATTTTACGAGCGCTCTCCCGCCGTTCTTCTTATCTTCCTTCTTCTCTTCCTTCTTCTCTTCCTTCTTCTCTTCCTTCTTCTCTTCCTTCTTCTCTTCCTTCTAAACGACCAAGACCATAGTTCGACTCTATCAAACTAGCCTGATGTCTAAGGTCATCCTGATAACGAGCATACTCGAGGCGATCTTTTTCCGGTAAAGACAATATCGAAAATACCTTTTTTGCCTTTTGTATCCCTTTGGCTTTGAAATCATCTTTGATCTCTTCGTTTTTGAGGAAGTATATCCATTCGTCAAGAGTCGTTGCTGCTATGTCATTAAAATTGTTGATCTTGATCAGATAATATTCAGGGAATAGATGGTGTATCTGGTACTTGCCGTATAACTGCTGCTGTCTGGTACTCAGTTGGAGGTTGTCGTTGTCATGTATGCCGGTAAAAGTGGTGGTTCCGCGATAGATGTAGTCGCTGCCGTGACCCAGGTCAAAGTACAGTATGTTGACTGATATGACTTTTGTCAGCTTGGAGAAGGGTTCACTCTCTTTTTGGTGTTCGGTTATAACACGGGAAGTGCCATACAACATACGTTGCAGATAGTCAAATTCACGATCATACTGGACTTCTATAATGATTATCTCACTTTTACCGGTTTTTACTTTGAGATCAACACGATTGAATTTATCATCCCTGCTTTCCTTGTTGCTTTCGCTTTCCAGAATTTCAAGGATAACAATATCTTCATTCAGAAGTTCGCTCAAAAAACCTTCAAGTATCTCAAAGTTGGCTTTGCTGCGCAGAAGCCGCTTCATTGCCCAGTCAAAGGTTATCAATTTTCGCTCTTTCCTGGCTTTCATATTTTACCTCGCATCAAAATAAACTCTTTCCAACAACTTCAGGCCGTTTTTCAGTCGTTCTGTGTCCGTTATAGCCATAGTCGCAATGCATCCATCCAGATAGGAATCATCTGACTGAACCATTGCAACGGCATTTCGAAGGCTTTTAAGGACACTGATGCCGTAAGCGTTTTCCGCCAGTGTTATAGCCACCTACGGAATATTCCCCCAATGACTCACCATGAACATAATTAGCATAATTAGGGACACTCCCCATTTAATTCAAATTTGTTGTACCGCTATTTTTAGTTCAGCACAGACCACGCCAAATACGTAACAGCCTAAAATAAAACAATAATCAGTAACAAAACCAAAGTGGCTATGCAAAAAAGTGCGGAACTTGCCAGGAGTTATCAATTTTAGGATGCAAAGTTTGCGGAGTTAGTGTGATCTGTCAGAACAATTTCTACAAAACAAAGCGGGTGATTCAGAGCCAGCTTTCAGACAACAGCTTCAGACCGCTTTTCAGCCGCTCCGCTTCGGTTATCTTCATTGTGGAAATACAGCGATCCAGATAGAATTCATCTGACTGTACCATTTGAACGGCATTTCTGAGGCTTCTAAGGACAGCCGTTCCGTAAGCGTTTTCTGCTGCTGTTACAGCTTCCTGTGGAATGTTTCCCCAATGGCTCACCATAAAGGCAACGTCGATAATGTCTCTGCTCAAGACGCTTTTGTCAGCCCAACGATCAGCATTGGCAAGCAGTTTTTCTCCAAAACAGGATACCCGGTCAAGACAGGGTATCGGCAAACCAGACAAATCCTCTGATGTCAGGTTGATTCTGGCTTCAGTTACGATCTCGAATTTGACCTTTTCACCTTCAATATCGAAAAAAGTTCTTATGCCGTAACGGTCTGCTCGAACCTCCCGAGCGAGAGAAAGTGGAGTCGTAAGGATTGCTCCTAGAGAATGCTCAGTTACCTGGGATCTGATGTCGCGATATCCGATAATGTCTGAACAGAGCAGATCAATATCAAGAGAGTCTCGATATTCATTCAGCTCCATTACAATTCGGGTGCCGCCGCCAAAATAACAGCGGTTTTCACGCAGGAAGTCTGGGGCTAATGCGTTGAGAACCATGCTGACAAGACGGAGACGCGCTCGCTTAAACATTAAGGACTCCGTTGCCGTACCGTTCTGTAAGCCTAGTGATAAGCTCCAACTCCGAAGTAGTGAGTCTATCTTTTTCTATAAAGCGCCATCCGGATTCATAGAGCTGAAAAGCATCCGGTTCTTCAATATTCCGGATGGCCCGGCTCCAGCAGAGTGCTGACAGTTGTGGGTATTCGTTTATAGCGATGGTTGCCATGTTTTTGACCTATATCAGGCGAATCATTTAAACAACAGCGGATTCATTGCAACCAAGACACCAACAGCGATAAGGAGAAGCACAACAGTAATTATGATAATGCTTTTGGTCGTAAAAAAATTTTCAATCATTTTTTCCATCGGTGTCAGTATTTTACCACGGCAATACATGCAAACCTTCAACTTGGGGCTGATAAGTTTATGGCAGTATGGACAGTTGACAAGAATATCCTTGACAACCGGCTTTTCCACCTGTTTCTGCTTGCGGGTCGCCTGCTCCTCCGCCTTGCTCTCCTTGTATTTTGCGTATTCGCGGGCGTAATCCTTATAGATAACTGAACCGGTAATGGTTGTGAACAACTCCTCAAGCTGCTTTAGATTTTCATTTGCCCCGGCACGTTCAGAAGGATCTGCCGAGCGCATGGCCTTGCCATACTGCTCCTTCAACTTCCGGTAGGTTCGTTCTACCTGCTCCGGGTTGTCACTGAACGAGAGCCCCATAGCCTTATAGCAAAGTTCAATATTTGACAGCTCGTTTTCTGACATTTCGCTCATACTGTTTCCCCCATTTGTATAAAATTGTAGTGCTGCACTTCCAACAACTTCAGGCCGTTTTTCAGTCGTTCTGTGTCCGTTATAGCCATATTGGTAATGCATCCATTCAGATAGAAATCATCTGACTGAACCATTGCAACGGCATTTCGAAGGCTTTTAAGGACACAAATTCCGTAAGCGTTTTACGCCAATGTTATAGCTTCCGACGGAACTCCTTCGGGGTCAGGTTCGACTTTTAAACATTTTTCCATAAAACCGGAACCGATCTATTTTCTACACAACAGCGGTAAAATGCTTGCAGAACACAACAGTTGCCAATTACAGCGAATCAATCTCCTCACCACTCAAACCGCTCACCTGCATAATGATTTTAACATCAACATCAAGACCTTTCATTTTACGAGCGCTCTCCCGCCGTTCTTCTTATCTTCCTTCTTCTCTTCCTTCTTCTCTTCCTTCTTCTCTTCCTTCTTCTCTTCCTTCTTCTCTTCCTTCTAAACGACCAAGACCATAGTTCGACTCTATCAAACTAGCCTGATGTCTAAGGTCATCCTGATAACGAGCATACTCGAGGCGATCTTTTTCCGGTAAAGACAATATCGAAAATACCTTTTTTGCCTTTTGTATCCCTTTGGCTTTGAAATCATCTTTGATCTCTTCGTTTTTGAGGAAGTATATCCATTCGTCAAGAGTCGTTGCTGCTATGTCATTAAAATTGTTGATCTTGATCAGATAATATTCAGGGAATAGATGGTGTATCTGGTACTTGCCGTATAACTGCTGCTGTCTGGTACTCAGTTGGAGGTTGTCGTTGTCATGTATGCCGGTAAAAGTGGTGGTTCCGCGATAGATGTAGTCGCTGCCGTGACCCAGGTCAAAGTACAGTATGTTGACTGATATGACTTTTGTCAGCTTGGAGAAGGGTTCACTCTCTTTTTGGTGTTCGGTTATAACACGGGAAGTGCCATACAACATACGTTGCAGATAGTCAAATTCACGATCATACTGGACTTCTATAATGATTATCTCACTTTTACCGGTTTTTACTTTGAGATCAACACGATTGAATTTATCATCCCTGCTTTCCTTGTTGCTTTCGCTTTCCAGAATTTCAAGGATAACAATATCTTCATTCAGAAGTTCGCTCAAAAAACCTTCAAGTATCTCAAAGTTGGCTTTGCTGCGCAGAAGCCGCTTCATTGCCCAGTCAAAGGTTATCAATTTTCGCTCTTTCCTGGCTTTCATATTTTACCTCGCATCAAAATAAACTCTTTCCAACAACTTCAGGCCGTTTTTCAGTAGTGCTGTGTCCCTTATAGCCATAACGAAACCACTTCGGGGGGGGGCACAATGCGACATGAAAGAGAAAATTTCTTGATACGTTTTGGAGCATTGAAAATACTTCGTGCTGTCGCATCTGCATAAATAAACATAGTCTTGTGCAATAAACTCCATTATGGCGTGTATATCGTCTAATGCTGGTTCAGTCCAAACGATTTTGACCACTCGTTAATCCTTTTTTCTGCAACAGTTTCTGAAACAAACCTGCCATCATCAATAGCTTTGAGTCCGCGTTCTACCTTACTACGAACATATAGATGATAACTAATTTCATCTAGTTTGCTGCTATCTGGAAGTGATTGAATCACATAAGTTACTTCTGCTTTTACTGTTTGCATTGAAACCTCCTGTTGCCATAATAAAACCCGGGACAGATCCTATTTTCTACAACTGTCCTTCCTGCATTCTGAAAACCTTTCCCATATCAATAACCAGTTCCCCAAGAAGCGGAGCAGGCACAACATCCCCTTCTCCAAAAACCTTCGGCTGCGCATATCTTCCTTCTTCAGAAAGCTTATAAACAAGCAGCGTCCTGTCATTCGGGTAGAGCAGCCAGTATTCCTTTACACCATGCCGCTGGTAGAGTTGATGCTTGACTATAATGTCCCGTTTGGCAGTGCTGGGGGAAATGATCTCTACCACGAGGTCAGGAGTACCTTTGATGCTACGGTCATCGAGCTTGTCACGGTCACAGACGACCATGATATCGGGCTGCACAACCGTAATGGTGTCTTCGTCTGACGCATCCGGCAAATCTTGGAGGCGCACATCGAACGGGGCTAGGTACACCTCGCATGGTCTCGCCTCAAGATAATTTGCAATCTGGTGATGCAGTTCGCCAAGCCATTTCTGATGAAGGCGATTAGAGCCCGGACTCATGCAGAATGCCTCGCCGTCTATGAGCTCCCAGCGCTGGTCGTCATACCACGCCTGATAGTCTGCGTAAGTGAAGCGATCTTCTTCCTTGAATCTGGGTAGCGCCATTTTCTCTCCTACTTCCCTTCCAGCATCTTCTTCAACGTCTCGGCATCCCGCATGCCCACCTCTATTTTACCATCCGGCATTACCATCGTTGGAGTCCCTGATATGCCGTTGGCATTTGCAAACGCGATGATTTCATCAATTGCCTTTTTGCTGCTCTCTTTTGTCGGTTTGGGAACATCCTTGCCGTCAAACGCCTTGTCCAGAAGATCAAGCTTTTTAGTTTCAAGCACAACTCTTGCTTTATCATATGCTGCGGGGTGCATCGGCAAAGGAAAGAGCATTATATGGATGGCGACATCCGGTGCGATGGTCGCCAATTTTTTAAGCTCGGCATGTCCTTTGCGGCAATACGGGCAATCCGGATCGGTAAAGACGTACAGTTTTTTTGAACCTTTGGGATTGCCCATGACGACAGCATTAGCCGTCGGAATCGTGGCAACGTCCAGAGACGTCGGCTGTTTGGGCTGCGGGGCATTCAACTGGTGTGCCGAGACAGGCTGCAGATTCTCAAGGTCAACAACCATCCCCTGAATCAGATGTTTCTTCCCATAATCCATAAGGAGAATCCCTTTTTGTCCATCCCTTTCGATAAGCAGTTCAAACAACCCTCTGGCTGGCGACTGTTTGACGGAGGTAACGGTGCCCCCTGTTTTTTTCAGGAGTTCAGTCGCCTCTTTTTCGGTGATGGAGTGGCAGGTTGCACATACGCCCCCGCAACCCTCCTTGGCCATTGCAAAAGAAGGTGAGGTTACAATGAGGGAAACGGCGACTGCGCATAAAAGCTCTTTGTACATGGTGATTCCTTTCAGGTCAGGTAGAATGTGTTCGGCAATGATTCGCTACTCTATGCCAAACTCCTTTAGTTTGTAAAGCAGTGATCTATGGCTTATTTCAAGGATTATGGCGGCCTGCGTGCGGTTGCCCCCTGTTTTTATCAGAGCTTTCCTTATCAGATCTCGCTCTATTGCGTCTTCAGCCCTCTTGATGGAGAGGTCTTCCTCTTGACCGGCTGCCGGTTTTAAAGTCTCTGCCGACAGCAGAGAAGAAGGAAGTGAGCTGTTCGTGATCTTCCCCCCCTCGCATAGTATGGCGGCACGTTCTATGGCATTCTGCAGCTCTCTGATATTGCCCGGCCAGTTGTAAGACATCAGGCTTCGCATCGCATCCGGCGCAATAGTCAAGGTCTCCATTTTCCTGCCATGTTGCGCCATACTGCTTATAAAATGTTCCGCCAGAAGCGGTATATCCTCGATCCGGTCACGCAGCGGCGGGAGTTGGAGAGAAAATACATTCAGACGAAAGTAGAGATCTTCACGGAAAACTCCGCGCTTCACGTCAGCTTCAAGATCGCGGGATGTGGCTGATATGACCCGGACATTTACCTTTTTTGTTACCGTTCCCCCTACCCTCCTGATCTCTTCCTCCTGCAACACCCGCAGCAGCTTGACCTGTAACGCAAGCGGCATTTCGCCGATCTCGTCCAGAAGAAGAGTGCCACCATCGGCCTGTTCAAAGAGACCAGACTTATCACTTGCCGCATCAGTAAAGGCACCACGAACATGACCAAAAAGCTCACTCTCCAGCAGATTTTCCGGAATGGCTCCACAGTTGACGGCTACAAAAGGCTTGTCGGCGCGTCTGCCGTTCTGATGAATTGCGCGAGCCACCAGCTCTTTGCCGGTGCCCGATTCCCCTAGAATCAATACGGTGGTTTTCAGATCCGCGATCTTTCTGATATGGCTGAAAATCTCCTCCATGCGTGGATTGCGGCTGATGATCCCGCTGTACTCAAATCGCCCCGCGACCGCCTCCTTCAGTCGAACATTCTCCTGTTTCAGCCGTTCCCGCTCCTCCCCCTTCTTCAGCACCATTATGATCTCATCTTTTTTGAATGGTTTGGAGATGAAATCGTAGGCTCCGATCTTCATGCATTCAACGGCGGTTTCCACCGTTCCGTAAGCAGACATCATTATTACCGGCGCAGTGACCCCATCCCCCAGCGCTCTGGAGAGGAAGGTCTTGCCATCCATCTCCGGCATCCGTACATCGCAGAGGATAAAATCGTAGGCTTTTTCCCTGACCCGAAGCAGAGCATCTTCGCCGTTCACTGCACAGTCTGCCACATACCCCTGGCGTGTCAGCATGACAGACAGCATATAACGGAGATTCTCTTCATCATCAATGATCAGGATATGCTTTTTATCGGTCATAGAGTTCTCCAGTTTTTTCCTATCATCTCCCGCGCAGCGCCCCAAGCCTGGCCACAGAATCAACCGCCTGTGGTGACTATGGAAACTGCATGACGAATCGTTCAAAACAATTTCCCGCTGCTTCATTGTGAGACATCTTTTCAAGAAGTTTTGCCGTCATAAAGCACAATTTTTCCCGAAGCGACTCCGGAGTTTCAGGATGCTCTACCAGCATTTCCAGTGTACGGCAAGCAAGATCTATATCCCCCTCGCGGTAGAGCAGTGCGGCAATCCGATATTGAGATTCCGCGTCGATGGGCACACCATATTTTTTGAAAAACTCCGTAAAAACAGCCGTGATTTCAGGTGCATTGCGAGCCAGATACAGCCGTAATGCCCTGTGATAATAATTGCGTCCATCCTCACACGGCTTTATCCATGATTTCAGGCGGGCCAGTTCCAGCAGCGTATCCGGATTGTCCGGGTCTATCGAAAGCGCCTTCAGCAGAGATTTCTCCGCACCTGCAAATCCCCCCGCTTCGTCAAAAGCTGATGAAATGATTGTCCTGCCGTCAAGCAGGTTTGAGCCAAGCTCCCGGTGACGTTCCTCTATAGCCATGCCGGCCAGGTTCATCCGGTATGCCATCCAGATACCGACCGCCATCCCCCCCAGATGATCCCAATAGCCTGTGCGAATCATCCCGCCATTCAACTGCGACAACCCGCCTTTCATATCCAGGGCGAAAAACATTCCTATCACTATGAAAGCATTCATTTTTATGTTGAAATTTATCGGCAACACCCCAAAAAGCGGAATCGGCATTATCATCTTTTTGAGGTAACAACGGACAATAAACACCCCCATCACTCCTGAAATCGCCCCTGACACACCGATCATTTGCGAGTTATCCAAGACTAATCCTACATAAACAATGACAGCCAGCGCAGCACCCGCAAGCCCTGTCAGGTGATAAGCCGCAAGGAAACGTTTCCAGCCGATCCGGCGTTCAACAATGGTACCTGTGGCCCAGGGAAAACACATATTGCCGAACAGGTGCGAGAAGCTGCCATGAAGATACATGGATGTCAGAAAACTCAAGGGATAATTGATCAGATTGGGGGTCGCAGGAAGGGTCATCAGGTTATTTTTGATGAACTGCTCTGTGTCGGCGTTTTGCGTGAACAGATAGATAAAACAGTTGACACAGATCAGCGACCAGGTCACCCAGGGGGTAACGTCGCCTCGTTCCTTTGCTGTTGTTGTGGGGGCGCTGATAAAAAATATGTTCTCTCCGATGATCCTCCAGAATCCTTTTCCGGAATGCAGGCATAGATAGAACACGTATAAGAGTGATACCCCGGAAAGAATTGCAACAAAAAATGGTCCGAGCAGATCCTTTGCTCCGATGTTAAGAAATATCATCACGAGTGATTTGAAGATGAATGCCCTTTCGGGGTGCAGTTCTATCACCCGTTCAAGTTTATCGTTGAGTTGATTGATGTTCATTTTTAGGTATCTGGCACAGCTATCCGGCTTTGCTGATTACATTATCCTAAAAACGGCATTTACCACGAAAAACACAAAACAACACGAAAAAAATCAGGCTGTTAGGCTCTTTATGAAGTTAACCTTTTCGGTGTATATATGTTTAAGGATAATATCCTGATTTTTTCGTGTATTTCGTGTATTTCGTGGTTTAACTGCTTTTTGTAGGTTATTGCCGAGTATCCGGCCGACAGCGTACAGCGGGATCGTCATAATAGAGCCGTACTCTGCAAAATTTTCCGTGGAGACCCTTATCCCCTTTGGCAGATTTCGCTCGGCCAGAAAAAAATTCTTCAAAGGAAAAGGACAATACCACAAAAGCATTAAATACAAGGCAATTTCAGGACAAAAATAGATAAAAAGAAAGCCGGTATGTCAAAACGAGGATCCCCGGCACAGGCAGTGGGTTGCACGGGACGCTGGAGCGTCCGGGGATGCGTTCCCACGCTGGAGCGTGGGAACGATAGTCTGCTGGAGCGTGGGAACGATAGTCCGCTGAAGCGTGGGAACGATAGTCAAGTCTGCGAATGCTAAAATTCACACTTCACTTCACAATATCTCCGTTCCACAACTGCTCCAGAAACATTCTCCACGGCATAATCCTGATATCTCCGGACAATCGCGGTTCTTTCTCGTTACAGACGACAATTGCCATCTCAGGGTTACACTCCTCTTTGAAAGCGGCAATCCCCCGCAGGTCGGACGGCTTGACCAGATCACTCCCCTTTACTTCGATACATACTGTATCACCCAGCACAAAATCGACTTCCTGCCCCGCCTTTGTCCGCCAATAGCGGATTTCTACATCCTTTTCGGCGTAGTGGTTATATGCCTGCAATTCCATGTAGATAAAATGCTCGAAGGCTCTGCCGAACTGTTCCCCTTTTTCCTCCTGAATTATCCGACGTGACAGATAGCCAGCGACTCCGACATCGAACAGATAGAACTTAGGCATCTGCGTGATAAGCTCACGGGATTTTCGTTTTGTGTACGGATAGATCATGGAACCGACCAGGGTATCTTCGAGAATGTAAAAATATTCACGCACGGTTTTGGCATCCACCCCGCAGTCACGGGCAATATTGGCATAATTTATCATCTCCCCCTGACAATGCCCCAGCGCATCAAAAAAGCGGGAAAATGCCTGGATATTGCGGGTCAACCCCTCATGAAACACCTCTTCGATCAGGTAATCGCTCAGATATGCCTTCAAGCTTTTTCGGCAGTTTACCTCACTTGCCTGATAATGGGATGGAATCAACCCCTGGTTGAGAATTTTGAGCAAATTACTTTCCGCTGTCTCGGCAAAGGTCAAGGGAACCATCAGATAGCGCCAGGCTCTCCCCCCCAGCAGATTGGCATGGCCACGTTTCAGTTTTCTGGTGCTGGAGCCGCAGAGGATAAATGACAGCCCCCTGTTTTCAATAAGCCAGTGAACCTCATCAAGAATATGTGGAACTTTTTGCACTTCATCCAGAATGATCGGCTGGCTGAGCAGGTTTTCATCCATTGCCAGGATCCGTTCGCGCAGCAGCGACGGGGTTTTCAAATACTCCAGATATGTGTCGGTTTTCAGAAAATCAATGAGAACTGAATTGGGAAAGCGGTTCTTCAAAAAGGTGGTTTTGCCGGTTTTTCTTGCCCCCCAGAGAAAAGCGGATTGACCGGCAGGAAGATCGATTGTGAGGATTCGGTTCAGACTCATAGAGGCTGTATTCCTTAAAAGTTTAACTAATAAGGATTGTATTCCTGATTAGTTCGGTTGTCAAGTATCATGTACAAACCAGGATTTCCTCGTTCAGAATTATACAAAACAGCACCATTTTCAGGTTCATGGTTGCGGCTATTTTTTTGGTCGCGTCTCAACAAAGATGCTGGTCTCATAAAGTTTGGCCCCCTTCTTTGCTGCGACGCCGCGATAATAATCAACCAGGTCAACCGGGTTTATTGCCTGGCTTCTGCCCAGATCTGTCTGGATATTTTGCCTGTCACCGTTGCGGGTTGTTCCGTTGAAACTGCGGGATGGCATGTTTTTGTCCAGCTTTGGAAGCGGCAGTTTCCGGTCGCTGGCGAATAGCTTGTTGACGTCGATACCGAACGGCCCTTTTGTTTGAACGGTAAACGAACCGCCCCCCTGCGCCGACTCCTCCGGTATCTTATATTTTATACCCGGCTTGCGCAGGATTTCCGTTTCACCTTCCATCGGATACAAAAGCTCCACATCTCCGTTTGGATAGAAGTCATACAGAACAAATAAAGCTTGGAAACACCCTTAATACGTTTGACATCAAAATCGAGACTTACGAAAGAAAATTTACTTCATTGCAAGACATCTTCAAAGCTATGCTCCACGAACTTATGACCGGCAGCATCCGCACCACGGGGTGTGGGTTGGCGTAGGGGGTCAAGATCAAAGGCGGGCTAATACAAGATTCGACTCTACGGGTACCGATCACAAGATATTGACAAACATTTTTCCTTACAATATCATTAAAACGTAAGGAATATTACTTCGGAGGCCGCCATGAACTCAACCGTAACAGTAAAATACCAGACCACAATTCCCAAGGCAGTACGAGAACAACTGGGCATTTCGATCAACGACGCCCTGGAGTGGGTTGTTGAAAAGGGGAGAGCGGTTGTTCATCCCGTTCATAACAATTTCCTCCGACATCAGGGAAGCATAAAAACCGGCCCCGGAGATATTGCTGCTGATATTCAAGCGGCGCGAGATGCCCGCGTGGAGAAGTACCGTTGAAAAAGTATATCATAGACACCAATGCGCTAATCTCATTTGTTACTGTTAGAAACCTTGCCCAGATGGAAATCGTAGCCCCGCTTTTTGAAGCAGCCTCTCATTCCAAATGCTCCCTGATCTGCCATCAGTTGGTATTGACGGAATTTGTTTTTGTCATGGGTAAGGTTTACGGTACGCCTAAAGAGACGATTAATACCATTCTTCGTGATTTTATATCCATGCCAGGTGTCGAGGTACAGCAGGCAACAGATTTCAGCGAGATCCTCTCTTACTGGCCGTCAAAAATTACCGATTTTGGCGATGCAGTTATTGCGGTGACAGCCAAGAGTATCAAGGGCTCCATAATTGTCACTTTTGACGAAAAGTTTAAATCCGCTTTGAAAAAACTTGGACATGAAACAGTATAAAAAGTTCTCTATTCCTGCTTTTCCCAGATGGAGTCGCAACATGCCCAGCTTCGGTGCTGAAGAATCCTGCGTACAGGATCCTCTTATCGGTTATGTCAACGAACTGGAAATCTGCTGGACTTTCATTTCCAAAGAGACTGCGCTGGAGCGGAGTGGCGGGCAGGAGGGGAGCTTCTTCCATATCCGCGCCATGAAAAGCAAATGGGCCTCCGTTTCCTCTGATGGAAGATTGACCATGGACAGCTCTATTCTTGAATTTCGTGATGGATTGTGCGATTACATCATTGTCCATGAACTGCTGCACTTGAAGGTTCGAAACCACGGCAGACTTTTCAAGAGCCTGATGCATGTGTATCTGCCGGGGTGGGAGAAGTTGGAGCGGGAGCTTGGGGTGTGTAAATTTTAGAATCAATACAAAGGGGGGTAACAGCATGGCGGTCGTCTGTACAAGCATTCAGGAGGCGCTGGCGGGGATTCATGATGGTGCCAGCGTTATGGCGGGGGGGTTCGGGCTGGTCGGAATCCCGGAAAAACTAATCCAGGGTGTTCGCGAACTGGGAGTGCGCAACCTGACGGTCATCTCCAACAACTGCGGCGTTGATGAGTGGGGGCTCGGCATCCTGCTACAGAACAAGCAGATCAGGAAAATGGTCTCATCCTACGTTGGCGAAAACAAAGAGTTTGAGCGTCAGTATCTGGCGGGAGAGCTGGAGGTGGAGCTGGTTCCCCAGGGGACGCTGGCAGAGCGGATTAGAGCGGGCGGAGCGGGCATTCCGGCATTTTACACCCCTGCCGGAGTCGGCACCCCGATTGCCGAAGGGCGAGAAACGAGGGTTTTCGGGGGCAAGGAGTACCTGCTCGAAAGCGGATTGACTGCGGATTTCGCCATTATAAAGGCGTGGAAAGGGGATCGTTTCGGCAATCTTGTCTACCGCAAGACAGCCCGCAACTTCAATCCGATGATGGCCGCCGCCGGACGGATCACCATTGCCGAAGTGGAGGAACTGGTTGAGACAGGCGAACTCGACCCGGATCAGATTCATACCCCCAGCGTCTATGTGCAGCGCATCATCGCCTGCAGCGGTCACGAAAAACGGATTGAACGCCGCACGACCCGGAAATAGAGAGGAGATAACATGGCATTGACACGCGAAGAGATGGCTCAGCGAGCCGCGCAGGAGATTAAGGATGGCTATTACGTCAACCTGGGGATCGGTATGCCGACACTTGTGGCAAACTATATCCCAAAAGGGAAAACGGTGGTCTTGCAGTCGGAAAACGGTCTGCTTGGCATCGGTCCCTATCCGACAGAGGCAGAAATTGACTCGGATCTGATCAACGCTGGGAAGGAAACTATCACGATGATTCCAGGCTCTGCCACCTTCAGCAGCGCAGAATCATTCGCCATGATCCGTGGCGGTCATATCGATCTCGCCATACTTGGCGGGATGGAGGCATCCGCCTCTGGCGACCTCGCCAACTGGGTTATTCCTGGCAAAATGGTCAAAGGGATGGGGGGGGCGATGGATCTGGTGCATGGTGCCAAAAGGATCGTCGTGCTGATGGAGCATTGCAACAAGCATGGCGAAACCAAGATATTGAACAACTGCACCCTGCCGCTGACCGGAAAAGGGGTAATAAACAGGATCATCACCGACCGCGCCGTGCTGGATGTCACCCCGGAAGGGCTGGTACTGGTTGAGGTCGCTCCCGGCTATACCGCCGCCGACATTCAGGCATGCAGCGAACCGCAGTTGATACTTCAATAAAGGATGTAAGGCGAACGGCAAAAATAAATGCTTCAATATATCTTCCGTTCGTGGTGAGCTTGTCGAACCATGAACGGAAGATGGAGGCGATAACTGCTTCCATTCATCCTTCGACAAGCTCAGGACGAACGGAAGCAGTTGCCAAAAATGGGATGTTTTATTTTTGCCGTTCGCCT
>Ga0194060_10002183_pt1 | contig 13987 bp, 15 predicted proteins | sample SepL225m_MetaG_FD_163427 | JGI IMG/M metagenome (GOLD analysis project Ga0194060, IMG submission 163427) | Anoxic zone freshwater microbial communities from boreal shield lake in IISD Experimental Lakes Area, Ontario, Canada - Sep2016-L222-5m | ecosystem: Environmental > Aquatic > Freshwater >... | reverse complement strand
GAGTGGATTCAAGATATGCCATTTCGGGCGACTAAAGTCGTGAAGACCAAAGGCAAGGTGATACTAGGTAAGCATTATCATAATAACAAGGATGAGGTTTACTTTGTGCTTAAAGGTAAGGGGATATTCACTCTATCCGGTAAACGAAATTTTAGGACATGGTTATTCGAGAATGAGTCGGTTTTTATACCGAGAGGGGTGATTCACACGTTTGAATTGTGGCCCGACACAATATTATTAGGCGTAGCAACCGAAAGGTTTGATCCAAATGACGAAATACAAGTCACTGAATAAACAGGAGGAGGATAAGGTTATCATAGAAATCATCGAAACATTACTCGATCCGTCTTTACCGTTCTCTGGCGAGCATAGGAGAAAGCAATGGGAGAAGGGTTGGAATGAGAATCTAAAGAGCGGTAACACAACGCCAAAGTATTTTGGCAAGTATCCTGTTACTAGATACAACGGTGAGTTTGTTATTGGACAAAATGAACAAGAAAGTTTGTATTCTATTCTTGATGAACTGTCGTCAAAGTATTTTTTTGGTAAAGACACTATCTGTGAGTTTGGTTGCGGAACTGGTCATAATCTTGTACATTTGAAAAAACATTTTCCTGCAAGGTTAATTGGTCTCGATTGGGCGAAGTCGTCTAATGAATTGGTCAGGTCTCTGGGTATGGAAGGTTATAACTTCGACTACTTCAAACCAAAATTCTTGATGCCTGAGAACAGTGCAGTCCTTACTGTTGCCTCTCTTGAGCAGGTAGGTAAGAAGTTCAAGCCATTCGTTAAATATCTGTTGAAATCAAAACCTAGTATAGTTGTACATATTGAACCTATACCAGAACTACTTGATCCGACAGTATTGATTGATTACCTTTCGATAAAGTATATGGCGAAGAGGAAATACCTATCGGGATACCTAGATTATTTAAGAGAGTTAGAGAAGCAGGGTAGAGTTAAGATAATTGAAGCCAGACGCTCTGGTATTGGTTCACTCTTTATTGACGGTTATAGTCTCATAATATGGAAACCTCTATAACAAAACTCAGACGTAGAATACTAGACGTGGCATACCGTGACGGCATGGGTCATATTCCGTCTGCACTTTCAATCTTGGATATAATCTGGACTCTCTATGACAAAGTAATGACTAAGGACGATCAGTTCATCCTCTCTAAAGGACATGGAGTTATGGCGTTATATGCTGTCCTAGAAGAGAAAGGGCTATTAGACTGGTCGACGAAGCTTATGGGACATCCTAAGCGTGGTGGGGCGATTCTAGCCTCTACGGGTTCTTTAGGACATGGATTACCTATGGCAGTTGGGTTAGCATTGGCTAAGAAGATAAAAAACGAACATGGGAGGGTCTTTTGTCTTATTGGAGATGGAGAATGTAATGAAGGTACGACGTGGGAGAGCGCTATGATTGCGGCACATCATAAGTTGGATAATTTAGTGGTTATTGTTGATCAGAATAAATCTTCGGAAAGGGCTTTAAGTACCGGGAATTTAGTAAATAAATTTGAAGCTTTTGGTTGGTATGCACATGAACAAAGTGGCGGATTTTATTTTCCATACCCTATCATAACAAATGGTATACCACAGGTTGTTGTTGCAAATACAATCAAAGGCAACGGTGTTCCATTCATGCAAGACCCTTCATGGCACAATCGTAAGATGACTTTGGAAGAATATAATGAAGCAATAAAATTATGAGGAAAATGTTTCCCCTTACAGTTCATGAGTTAATGAAAAAAGACGAAAGGATTGTGGTACTTCTTGGTGACATATCAGTATTTGGTTTCCAAAATTGTTTCAAAGATTTTCCCGAAAGGACATTCAACATCGGCATCTGCGAACAGTCTATGGTCGGCATGGCCGCAGGACTTGCTATGGCTGGATTCATTCCTATAGTCCACACTATCGAGCCATTCCTTGTTGATCGTGCATTTGAACAGATAAAAGATGATTTTGGATATCAAGAGTTGAAAGGAAATATTGTAGGAGTAGATGTAAGTGAGACCGCACCGAACCTAGGTTATACACATCAGTGTCCGTATGCGCTTAATCATATGCAAGATGTACAGGGTATGAAGGTGCATAATCCGTGGGATGCAGAAATGTTTGATAAACAATTTAAGGAAGATTACGACAAAGGACTAAACTATTTTAGAATAGCATGATATAATGTAGCAGGTTTATAAATCCCTAACAAAACGCTAGTGACACAAATCAATGGGAATAGTAATTAAGAATGTTGAGAGCGGGGAATATTCAGACATAAGACTCACACCTAAAGAAGTTCTCGAAAAGAAACTGATTCCTTCTTCGTATACTCCAACCGATGATGAGAGGGAAGTACGTTCAATGGTCATAAGACAATTTGTACTAGGTTATCAGACCATGTACAAGCCTAGGAGAGAGTTCAATGATATGTCAGTCGTTGGTAGAATGACGATCGACCAGATGGCGTTCAATACCTATCAGCCTAACAATGGTGAAGCGCCAGAGGGAGACTTGGTAAATGGATGGCGCAGTAATGCTATCCGTCCCATTGTTCGTAACAAGTGCATCTCTATCACTGCTCATGCGACAGCACAACTAATCTTTCCTAAGATATTTGCATACAATAGTCAATCAGATTCACAAGATGATTCAGCGCGTGTCATGGAAGACCTCATGGAGTGGTCGGCTGAACAATCAAGATACGCGGACACTTCCTTGAATGCTACGGTTGCCGCATTGGTTAACCCAGCGGCTATTGTCTATTCTGAATATGGAGAAGTGTATAGAAATGTTAAGCGTGGTGATAAGGATGAGAATGGAAAATGGAAGGTTAGCAAAGAATTGGATGAAGACTTGTCAGGATTTAAGGACCAGACTGTTCCTGTTGATGAATTATTCATTGAGAATATTTATGAGAACGACATTCAGAAACAAGGATGGCTCATATGGAGACGTGTCATAGGATATGATCTAGCCTCCACCCTATATGGTGAGTATAAGAATTGGCAGTATGTGAAGCCTGGTGTACAAATCATCTATAACGATGTCAATACGACATTCTATGAATCGTATGATACGAATATGCGTAGCGATTCTGTGGAAGTTGTCTACTACTGGTCCAAGAAGTTGGATGTAAAACTGTGCATAGTGAATGGGGTGCTCCTATCTGATTTTGACAATCCAAATCCTCGAATGGATAAGTTGTATCCGTTTACAAAGTTTGGTTATGAGAACATCGACGAAGGAAAATTCTTCTACTATAAGTCACTAGCATTTAAGATGCAGAGTGACGCCAATATTGTGAATACTCTGTATCCGATGATTATTGATGGAACGTATCTAAACATATTCCAGCCGATGGTGAATATTGGTAGTGAAACAATAGGAAGTGATGTCATCATCCCTGGTGGCGTTACGACATTGACTGATCCAAACTCTACACTCACTCCTATTGCTGTAGCAGGTAACATCAAAGCTGGAATGGATACTCTTATGAAAGTTGAGGAAAGTGTATCTGAATCTTCTGAACAACCTACAATGCAAGGAGAGCAGTCGCCATCTGGTACGACTGCATATGAGATATCGAGGATGGAGCAAAATGCTAATACTGTCTTGGGTCTATTCATCAAGATGATTGCACAGTATGTGAGGCAGTATGGTCGATTGCGCCTTGGAGACATCATACAGAACCTTACGATAGTTGATGTGGATAAGATAACTGATGATGCCGAATTAGTTTATAGATCATTCTTGGTGAAAGGTAAAGGGAAAGACACAACGAAGAAGATTGAGTTTACTGATTCAGTTCCAGAAGATCCTCAAGATGAGAACCAGGCATTAGCGCAGAGCTATAAGGTACTAAGTGAACAGAAGCGAACAGGAATGGAGATATGGAAGGTGAATCCAAAGTTGTTCAGGGAATTGATATACAAGATAGTTGTATCACCAGACGTTCTTCATCCTAGGTCTGAAGATTTGAAACGAGCACAAAATCTAGAGGTGTTTGATAGGGCGATACAATTGCATCCTGAAGATTTAGAATATCAAAATAAGATACAAAAAGATTTCTTGTTTAGTTCTTATCCTGATATCAAAGACCCTGAAGACTATGAATCAAAGGCACCTAATCCACAGATGCAACCAAATGGAGGGCAGGGCGGAATGCCACAACAAAATCCACTTGCGTCAATGGCGTCGAAAATGCCACTTCCTCAAATGATGGGAAAATGATATAATAAACTGCAATGAAGGGATTTAATCATGGCAAGCCAATATCCGAAGAGACACGAGATAAAATGTCTAGATCTGCAGAGAGGACATTGAATGGTTTTAAGAAAGGACATAAAACAAATGTTGGTTCTCATTTTTCTGAAGAGACAAAGAAAAAAATGAGTGAAACGGCTAAATCTCAAAGCAGAAGTTCTTGGCAACCAAAAGGATATAAACATTCTGACGATACTAAAAATAAGTTAAGGATTTCTTTTATAGGAAGACCGAGTAATCAGTTAGGTAAGGAACATCCATATATGAAAAGTGAGTCGTATCGTAGAAAAGTTAGTATGATTATGAAAAAGATAGTTGTCGAAGGTAGACATAATTTTTGGAAAGGGGGGATTACTGAAATAAATAAATCTGTCAGAACTAGACTTGAATATAAATTATGGCGTGAAGCTGTTTATAAAAGAGATAACTATACTTGTATAGAGTGTAAACAACATGGTGGTAAATTGAATGCACATCATATAAAACCTTTCTCTTTATTTCCTGAATTAAGATATGCGATTGATAATGGAGTCACTTTATGTATAGATTGTCATAGAAAAACAGACAGTTATGGAAATAGAATCTTTATGATCGAGAAACAATTACTAATTAATAAATAATAAAATGGCACTTACAAAGACAATTTTAGCTAGCGCTAGTTATATCGTTAATCCTAACAGTACAACAACGCCAGCAACCTTCGCACAAGAGCCTAGTGTAGAGAATAAAGTATTTACAAGCGTATATTCAACAGCTGCTTCTTTCAGGACAGACTTTGCAGGTAATCTAGTGAATACTGTTCAAATGACGAATCCTGGGGTGTTTACCGCAGGGACACCACGAGAAGGTACAGCATCAAATCCGACTAACGATGGCAATCAATAGACAGATAGTGTATAATTGTTCTATTATAAAACGCTAACAAAAAACGCAATGACAACACAACCATTATTGAATCTACATACTTGGGTATCGCTACCCAATGATGTTAGGTATCGTATCCGTAGAGACTTTCAGATGCCGTTATCTGGGAGTGTATTAGTGAGTGACGGTGTAATAGAGACTGATGGCACTACGCCAGCAGATATGTCTCATCTAACAATCGAAAAGATGCAGAAGTATGTAAACTCTACTATTGAAGATTTCAATAAACTTTTTGACTTGGTGGTTGAAAAGGTGATGAATGATTTGTCTCCAAGCATTCAACCACTTGCTCAGGCGGTACCTGAACCGATTATCACTCCTAAGAAACGCGGACGTCCCGCAAAGAACAATGAAGCGAGTAAATAAGTCCAAGAAGCAGATAGTGAGCGATATTCAGTTGGTCCAAGATGCTGATCGTAGGCGTGCTCTTATCAAGGATGTTATCTTTCCATACCTTGTAGAGGTGAATGATACTATCGGTTACAGCAAAGTTTTCTTACAGGCGTTTAGTGGACTTGTAAATGGTGTATATGAAGACCATCGAAAGACGACAACAATCGGAGAGATAACCCCTAAGTTGACTATCAAACTGAATGATGTGTTCAAGGTAAAAGACCCAGAGCAGAAGAAAGAATTTGATAGGTATTTAAAACTAATAGCCATGTTGTCAGAAGTCAGTGTTCAAGATTTATTCTATGCCGCAGAGCTACCACGATATATTGACGGGTTTATTGTTAAGACTAAGGATAAGGAATCAATCAAGGAAGTCCCCATTGATTCTATAATGGGATGAAGCAACGCATAATCAATTATCTGCTTAGTCGAGTAGTCAGGGTGCTAATACCTCAAGATGTCATCCGTGACGCGAAAGGAATTCTGTATCTTGGAAAGGAGAAGATAACAGATCAAGAATTGAAAGTATTGCAAGCAGAGGCTAAGGCGTTAAAGAGTATGCGCCTATGGTCTATACTTAACGAGACGGCGAAGCAAATTGTCTACGATAGAGGCTGGAAGGAATCAACGACTATGGAACATTTGAACACTGCTAAGACTATGTACAGCATCCTGGAGTTCCAGCAGTCGGTGGTGGATATCATCAAGAATAGGAATGTGGTATAATGTAGCTCAGTAGTTTTACAATCAGAAAAACGCTAATTGATTGGGTTCCCCCGCGGAGAGCCTAATAGATTTTAAATTAGCGTTTTTCTTCTATTAGTTTCTCCACAGGAGCACTCAATCGAATGAGTGCTTTTTAGTAAATAATCCAGGCGTTCCTTACATGCCTTTCCGAAAGGATAAAGGGAATTAAAATAATGACAACAGAAAAACCAGCAGTTGAAACAAAGGTAGAGGCCGCTGCTCCTCAACCAGAGACCGTTGCTACTCCGACTGCAACAGAGGTAGTTGATTATGAGGCCGTTCTAGCGAAGAAAGACGCCGAGTTGGCGGAAGTCCGAACGGAACGTGAGAATTACCGCAAGGGTATGCTCAAAGCCAAAGGTAAACTACCTGAGGAGGAAGAATTGGATTCATCTACTCCCGAAGGGATGGAGGCTCTCGTAGATCGTAAGGTTCAAGAAAAGTTCCTTTCGACCAAAGAAGCTCAACTCCAAGCTGATAAAGACGCCGCGCTAAGGGCGATGATAAAGCGAAATAAAGAGCTTGAGGTGGCACTGAAGAACCGTGGACAGATTCTTTCACCAACGGCAGGAGGTTCAAATACCGAGAAGCCGGAAGGGAAGGTTGATAACTACCTATCGAACGACCAGATAAACGCTCTAAAGGCGAAAGGCTGGGACGATAAGAAGATTGAATCTTTCAAAAAGAATATGACCAAGGGTACATCAATGCCTAAGTAATTATTAGGAATGATTAAAGACCCTTTTTAGAACGCATAATAAAAAGGTTAATACTTTGGCTTTAGGAGATATTTCAATTTACACCAAAGACAATGGGGTTGGTTATCCTGGTGATATAGACTATGTAGTCATCACAGGTGCGACTGTCCCCCAGATTCTATCTGGTGAGCTTGTAACCAAGACTCTTGGTTCAGGCAACTTTGTGTCGGCTCTTGGTTCTGGTACAGCTGCTCTCAACTATCCTATTATGGGACAGGCTACAGGCAATACACCGATTGTCGGTGTTGCGGCTACTACATCTAATGAGACGACTTCAGGAACCGTCAATGGTTCTGTGTCAGTCCTTCCAGTAGATGCTGATGTAACGTATCTAGTCTCTACTTTGCAGACTACTGCGTTCTTCGGAAACCCATCGTCAGGTATCGCATTGCAACAGTTGCAATACAATACAAACGTTGGTGCTCGTGTTGCGATGAATCGTATAGGTGGAGTTGGTTCTTCACAACTTGGCGGAACTTATTATATCCAGTCAACAGACCTCACCTCTGGTGCTTTGGTCGTTGAGGAATTGGATATTCAGAAGTTCCCAGGTAAGGTTCGTTTCTCGATTCGTAAGGGTGCCTCTTACAAGGCATAGTATTTATTAGTTTAATTTAAAATTCAATGTTTTCAGAAGCTCAGAATTTAGCCATCGTTAGAACTGAACTCGATGCTGTGTTCTTCCAAGAGTTTAATTACCAGGATTCTAATCCGGTAATGACAGACTGCAAGAATGCAATGATCTTCCGTCAGGAAACTACGGACAAGGCATTCGACATCGAGGAAGTCTATCGTGGAGTTAATCTGTTCCCGATTATATCGGAGACACAGACGGTACCGACCGCTACACCGAAGGTAGCAAACAAGATTACTACGGCCATTAAGGATTTTGCGGAAAGCGTAGAATTGTCGAAAGATCTTTTTGACGATAATATGTTCGGCACGTGGAGCCGTACTGTCACCGATCTAGCTCTTAAAGCTCGCGTCTCCGCAGATGCCAACGCTTTCAAGATCTTCCGTGGTGCGTTCAATACGACACTAACGGCTGATGGCGTAGCTCTAGTTGGTAATCATGCTCTTTTGAACGGCTCGTTCTACAGCAATAGTCTCTACGATATTACTGCTGCAACGACCGTATTGTCATCGACCTCGCTCAACGCGGCTATCACCGCTTTGGCAGTTCAACCAGACCAAGCTGGTGTAGTCTTGGGACAGCAACCGGCAGTTCTTCTTGTTCCGCCAGCTCTTATAAAGCTCGCTTTGGAACTTTCAGACTCTGCTCTAGCTGGTGATACGTCAACGAACGCTATCAACGTCTTTAGAAGCGCATATGGATATCGAGTTTACTCGACTCCTTATATCGCTGCTTCGACAGGTGGATCTGATACTGCATGGTTCCTTCTAGCAAGGAATACAGGTATCAAGCGTATCGTTCGTCAGGGTATCGAAACCTTCCTCCGTCCGTGGGGTTACTCAAACAACCGCACGTACTTGTATCAGGCAAACTTCCGTGAGGAAGTTGTGGCTGTCGACTACATCGGAGTTGTGGCCGGTCGTGGTCTTGCATCGTCCTAGTAGTTACCTCATCCCAATCAGGACTATCGAACTGGTTGGGTGACTGGTGATTATTAACACCTTAATTATAAAAAATCATGTCAACATTTCCTCAGTATTCGTTTAAAAATATCAACGCTAGCGGTACGACAGTAGTGAGCAAAGGTCCAGGTGTACTTCATACAGTTAATATGAACGCCGTAAATGAGAGAGGTTCTACACTAATTTATGATGGACTAAATACTAGTGGAACTCTCATAGCTACACTTGGTTCATCAACACTAGCGGGTGCCAGTGCAATTTACGATGTCCGTTTCAACGCATTGACGGTCGTTGTAAACGGCAATCAGGATGTAACACTATCTATTGGATAAACCAAAATGAGTTACACAATCTCAACAGCTAATTCTGATCTTTCTGGGGTGCTCCACGGCACGAATTTATCTAAGATTGCCGGTCTTACTCAACTTCATAATCGTACCGCCCGACAGCTTCTCTTAGACATCGACCCTATTGAGACTGTCAGGAAGTCTTTGACGACTACGCCACTCTTCAATGAAGTGTGGGACTACGCTTGCCCGTCAGACTTGAAAGGAAACAGGATCATTGATATCTCTCCTCAATACATCCGTCAACCAGGACAGCTCATCTCGCAGACTTATAATCAGACATTCGATATTGATAAGAATAAGCGATACCCACCTTCGGAGTTCACGATACAATTCAACAACGCAGTAAAGACGATCAGGATAAACGATACTGCTCTTCCTCAAGGCGTGTCGCTTGATACATGTGAATCGACTAATGGCTGGACCGCTAACTCAACAGGAAGCAATTTGAAGATAGACAACGTGAATTACGCCTCTGGTTCTGGATCACTCTCATTTGACGTTACGACAGGTACTGGTTCAATATCAAAGACATTATCTTCGACTCTTGATATGAGCAATCATTTGAATCAATCGTCACTTTTCTACTATCTCTACTTGCCATTAGGCACAGCGCTTACCTCAACCGAGATACGCTGGGGTTCATCATCATCTGCTTACTATTCAAGGACTTCCACGACTACAAATGAAGGTAATGCCTTTGCAACAGGCTGGAACCTCATTAGAGGAGACTGGCAAGGCGCAACAGTAGTTGGAAGCCCCGATGTGACCAAGATCGCCTATATAGACGTCCTAGTGACCGTTACATCTAATCAAACAGGGATAAAAGTGGACAATATCATCTCGAATATGGGGCTTTATAGGACACTGGAATACTACTCAAAATTCCTTTACAGGAACGCTTTAACAGGCGCATTTCAGGAGACAGTGCTAGACACTTCCGACCTCATCAATCTCGACACGGATAGTTACAACCTATACTTCAATCTTCTGGCATTCTACGCCACGCAACAAGTGCAAGGAGTATCTGCTCTATTCTTTGACAATAGTTTCTTTGGTCAAGAGTATCAGAAAGGAAAACTTCGTTACACGTCGATGACGAAAAGTCAGGTGCAGAAGCCTCGTGAGCAATACTACACTCCACAGAAAGGTGGATATGGCAAGTTCTTAGGCCGTCGTTTCGGATTATAAAATATGTCAAAACCAGTAGAACAAAAAGATTCTTCTAAAAATACTAAAGGTCTTAGTAAGGCTATTATAAGTGAAATAGAGATAGTCAATAAATTTCCGAATACCTATCGCAGCCGTGAGGACATCACTAACCTTCCTCCAGGGGTACTTGTTGTAGGTTCACAGAATATCCTATCGAACGTATCCGAACGTCTTGAGGTCAGGAAGGGGTATACGTTGGATGGTGTGCTAAATACACTTATAAATGTTCCTACGCCGGTTTCTTATTATAAGTTAAATGCCAACAGTACCGACTCGCTAGGTGTTAATAACGGCACAGATACCGCCATTTCTTATGCTACAGCAGGAGTGATTGGCAACTGTGCTACGTTCAATGGGACGACGAGTAAGATAACAATGGTATCTTCCGCCTCACTGAACCCAAATGAAATTACATTGTCTGCTTGGATAAAACCAACAGCGGCTGGTACGCTGCCTATATTTGGAGAAGCAACTAGTTTTTCTGGCTGTTTGGTATTTATTTTAGTTCAATCATCAGGAACATTGTTTATTTCTAAAAGTTATGTTGGCAGTATCGCTTTCAGTGATTCTGGTTCGATTCCACTAAACATGTGGAGTCATGTTGCCATGTCATACAATCAAACGACAGGTGCGTATGCTTTTTATCTTAACGGACAGGCCTATGGTTCTGGTACGGCCACACCGACAGCATTAACCACTCGTGCAATGGCTATTGGATTTAGTGATCCAGTTTATTGGACTGGAGGAATAGACGAACTCGCCATCTTCTCTAGTGCATTATCTGCCGAAGCAGTAGCAAATCTTTATAACAATGGTTTAGGCTTCCCATATCCATTTGCTAATACTAGTATCGGGGCTTCCATAGTCTCCTCTTTCGACTGGAACTCAAAAGGCAATTCAGAGATACACATGCGGGCAGGGTTCCTTACGTCCGCTGCTAATGATGGAAAGTTACAGTTTAGGTATCTTGATACAGCGGGTGCTGCACAGTGGCAGACACTTATTGGGAGTCTTACGACTGTCAACTACAACTTTACAACCTTCTGGGATACTACTGAGCTTATCCGTTTGTGTCTCTTCGTAAATGGCACGTCTAACATTTTCGAGTGGAATGGGGCGTATGACAAAGTAGCTTCGATCACAACAAACACTATCGTAATGACGAACACTATTGCCACTTCAGGCTTCTACTCAACGAGGAACAAGGTAGTGACAATAAATGGCATCGACTACACCTACACTGGTATATCCTCAAAGACTTTCACTGGTGTTACGCCAGATCCGACTGGAAATGTTGCAGCGGGTGCACTTACATATCAAAAGGTAGTGACTACCGCAAACTCTGCATTTACCGCAGGAGGAAACAAGCCACCAGACACGTTTGCTAATGGACTTATTTCAACTTTGAACAATCAGGTTTTTCTAGGATCACTCACATCTTCAACTTTCTATATGTCAAAGGGCGGTAGCTTCGTAGACTATAACTTCAGTGCTCTTCGTATACCTTATGAAGGTGGTGGAGGTACGCTAGATGATAATCTGGTCGCCTTTATGCCACAGGAGGATGTCATGTACATCTCGGCTGGTAAGTCATTTTGGTATAACACATCACTTGAGAAAAGTGCTTCGTTTAATGGTACAGTCGCCATAACCGCAGAGGCATTTACCGTTAAACTATTAAAGACAAACCCTAGACAGGGAGCGCAGTCTCAAGGACTTGTCGGGAAGATGAAGAACAATATCATTGTGGTCACAAATGAGCCTACATTCGATATGATGGGTCGTGTTGAGTCTATCTTAGGGACACCACAGACGACAAACATATCGGACAGCATCAAAAATGACTTTGATACCTATGACTTTACAGGCGGACATGTCTTTTACTGGAGGTATTACCTACTCGTCTCTGTTCCGAGGGAGGGTATTATTCGCATCTATTCCCTGGCTACTAATTCATGGGAAGCGCCACAAACGATACCGATCACACGCTTCTATACTGTAGATGGTGAGCTCTATGGACATTCATACGCTTCATCAGAGAGCTATAAACTTTTCGACGGATACTCTGATCGTGCAACGGCAACTGTCAAAGGTAATCCATACCTCGTAGTCGCCAACTTTTCATATCAGAATTTCGGAGTAAGGACAGTTCTAAAGAATCAGAACAAGTTTTACATAGAGGGGTATATATCAGGCAACACTACCTTGAACTGTGTCATCAACTATGAGCAGGATGGCAACTTAACACAACAGACCTTTCAGATACTAGGAGATGATACAACCTTTATCGGCTCTGGAGACCAGACCAACTCACTAGGAAAATATCCACTTGGATCGCAACCTTTAGGAAGTAACCTGGCTACATCTTTAACAGGACTACCACCGAAGTTCCGTGCAATCAAGACATTCCCTAGGTTCGATTTCTATGAGTGTCAGTTCAGTTTCAGCATTCTGGGTGTCGATCAGAATTTCCAGTTACTAGCCTTTGGAACAAACGCCGCACCAAGTGCGACACAGAATTATGCGATAGAGGAATGATAGAGAGTGTGGTATAATTATTATCAAACGCTAACTAATCTAAAAACAACATGTGTGCAGTATTAAATTTTATTCAGGCCCCACGCTATGTTTTGTCCGGCTCGGGAACATCAATCGGCGATACGACAATAATCCTTCAGTCAATGGTAGGTATTGACCTAGCCAACATCGTTACAGCAGACCTCGGTACAAAGGCATACGGCACACTAGAGCCTGGGAATGGTACTCAAGAAGAAGCTATCTCCTTTACAGGTGTCACACAGAATGCCAACGGCACAGCTACCCTCACAGGTGTGAAGACTTGCCTTTTCAAATCTCCTTACACTGAGACTTCAGGACTTGCCAAGACTCACGCAGGTGCCTCTACTTTCATACTCTCAAACGATGCAGGGTTCTATAACAACATAATGACGTATGTGAACACTGCCCTATCGTCAGGTGCGGTACCGGCAACAACAAGTGTGAATGGGATAGTGACGCTGACAACAACTCCTTCATCGGCCGCTACTCCTAGAGCAGTAAGTGATACTGATACAAGGCTTCCGACAGCAGACCCAACAACACTTTTCTCTCCAATAGGTGCAGCTAAGATTGCCGACGTACAGACGTATACATCTGTTGGAACGGCAACATGGACTAAACCTGCCAATGCAAAAAATATCACAGTTATTGCAATAGGTGGTGGGGGTGGTGGTGCTGGTGGACACAGTAGTACCACGAGTGGAGGTGGTGGGGGTGGTGGGGCAATTTCAATATCAACATTCCCAGCTAGTATTGCTGGAACTACTGAAACAACAACGGTTGGAGATGGTGGTGCTGGCGGTGCTACGGCTACTAATGGAAACAATGGTTCAAGTGGCAGCGCATCTTCGTTTGGTACTACAGTGATAGCTCCTGCTGGAATTTTTGGACAAGCTACAGGTTCGGGTGGTATCAGCGGGATTGGAAGTGTTTTTGGTGTTTCTAGCCCTGCTCAGGGAGTAGTTGGTTCATTTGGAAGTGGTGGAGGTGGAGGTATAGCAGGTTCTCTAAACGGCGCTAACGGTTCACCTGCGTCACTATTGTCAGCAGCAGGTGGAGGTGGAGGTGCTCAAGGAACTGGCGGAACAAATCCATTTTTCGCAACTATTGCTGGATTTGCAATGGGTGGTATTGGAGGTAATCATGGGGCTAATGCAGGAGGATTATATGGTGGTGGGG
>Ga0194060_10002182_pt1 | contig 13988 bp, 15 predicted proteins | sample SepL225m_MetaG_FD_163427 | JGI IMG/M metagenome (GOLD analysis project Ga0194060, IMG submission 163427) | Anoxic zone freshwater microbial communities from boreal shield lake in IISD Experimental Lakes Area, Ontario, Canada - Sep2016-L222-5m | ecosystem: Environmental > Aquatic > Freshwater >... | reverse complement strand
CGGTTCTAGAAGGACTCTTGACATGAAAACTTGGATAGCCGATCTGGCCCAACAGATTATCCGGCGCCTTCCCTTCCGAGCCAGGAAGGCTTTATTTTCCCTGGTGTCAGGTGCCACGGGCCCCGATGGGAACCGGCAGGCGCTGGTTGAATTGTTTATCCTGCATGACATCCTGGAATCCGAAATTGACCGGTGCGCTATTCGTTACGGAGACGGAGTCCACCCCAAACACCGCCTCATGCGATACCATGACTTTTTTGTCAGCCGGATCACGCCCGGCGAAACGGTGCTCGATATCGGTTGCGGCAGGGGGATGGTCGCCCATAGTCTGGCGATGGCTGGCGCCAAAGTCACCGGCATTGATTTGAATGAGGACAATATTTGTGCCGCACGGGAACGCTATCAGCATCCCAACCTATCCTTTATATCCGGGGATGCGACCCGCGCCCTCCCCTCAGGATCATTCAAAACGGTCGTCGCCTCCAATGTGCTTGAACATATCGAAAACCGCATCGACTTTCTCAACCGGGTTCAACAGGCCATCAAACCGAATCGTTGGCTTATCCGTGTTCCCGTCCTCGACCGGCATTGGCATACTGCTCTGAAACAGGAACTCGGGTTGTCCCCATTCAGTGATCCCACCCATTTCACGGAGTATACACTTGCCAGTTTTATGAAGGAAATGGATACCGCAGGTCTGTCGATCCGTCATCTCGACCGGATCTGGGGTGAAATCTGGGCCGAAGTCACACATGAATAAGACTCCTTCCATAACTGTTCTCATGCCGATTCATAATGGCGCCGCGTTTCTGATGGAGGCGATGGAGAGTATTCTCCGGCAAACCCTTGGGGATTTTGAATTCCTGATCGTGGATGATGCCTCCACTGATCGATCCGTGGAAATCATCCGTAGTCTCAAGGATCCCCGTATCCGGCTGATCCAAAGCCCGGAACGCCTGAAACTCTCCGGTGCTCTGAACCTGGGACTCGATATTGCCAGAGGAGACTATGTCGCCCGGATGGATGCCGACGACATCAGTCACCCAAGACGCCTTGAAATCCAGACCGGATTTCTGGAGCAAAACCCGAAAATCGGCCTCTGCGGAACGTGGATCCGTTATTTTGGCGGAACGTCGCACGCCGTTCTGAAGAAACCTCTCACTCATGAGGGGATCCGGGCCTTCACGATACTGGACTCCCCATTCGCGCATCCCTCAGTCATGTTACGCCGGGATATGTTTGAGCAGCATGGCCTTCGCTTCGATGGCAGTTTCTTCCCGACCGAGGACTTTGAATTGTGGACACGGGCCCTGCGTCATTTCCAAGCCGCAAACCTATCCCAGGTTTTGCTGAACTATCGTGTCCACGGCCAGAGTCTGACCGGCTCCGATTGGTCCACCATGGATGAGCAGGCAATCCGGGTCATCCGGACGCAACTTGTTCCGCTCGGGATTGATCCCACCCCGGAAGCGTTGCGTTTCCACCGACAATTGGCCATGGGGCGGTTGAAAATGGATCCACCCCATCTTGATCAGGCAGAGTCCTGGCTCAATGCAATCCTGACAGCCAACCGCCACGCCAAAATCTACACGCCAGATGCCCTAGAAACCCTCATGCGCGACCTTTGGTTCCGAACCTGCATGCACACCGCGCGTCACGGGTTCTGGGTCGCCAGACGTTATACCTCCTCTCCCTTGAGCCTCCATGATACGATGCCAGACCGCCGACAGTGGTTGATCAGACTGGCTGCACTCAAGAACAAACTCAGGTTATGAAAATCCTGCATCTCAACACCTTTGACATTGAAGGCGGGGCGGCCCGCGCCGCCTGGCGTTTGCATCAGGGATTGCTGGCATTGGGTGAGGAGTCCCGGATGCTGGTCCAGACTAAGACCGGTGGCGATCCAAGCGTCGATGAGCGGGACTCCAGATTCGCCCGAGAACTGGGACTTTTCAGACCTGCCGCTGAAATTCTTCCCCTGCTTGTCTACCAGGGTCGCCCTCCTACCCACTGGGCCATCGGATGGCTTCCGACCACGATCAACCGCCAGATCGAAGTCTTGAATCCTGACATCGTCCACTTGCATTGGATCTGCCGTGGCTTCATGTCCATGGCTGATATAGGGCGGCTGTCAAAACCGGTTGTGTGGACACTCCACGACTCCTGGGCATTCACCGGCGGATGTCATGTTCCCGGCGGTTGTGCACGTTACCGGGAACACTGCGGCGCCTGTCCCCAACTGGCTTCCCTTAAAGAAAATGACCTGAGCCGATGGATTCACACGCAGAAGGAGAATCGATGGCAGCATGCTCCAATCACCGTGGTCACCCCGAGCCAGTGGCTGGCCGACTGCGCACTCAGCAGTTCGCTTTTCCGCCAACGGAGAATCGAAGTCATTCCCAACGGCATCGACACCGCCGTCTATTGTCCCATTCCCCGCCAGGAAGCCCGCGCCACGATGGCCCTCCCTCAGGACAAGAAACTGGTTCTGATTTCCGCCATGAATGCCACCCACGACATCAACAAGGGATTCCGCTTATTGGAAACAGCCCTTCAACAACTGGCCGCAGGCGGGTGGCGCGACAAAATCGAACTGATGGTGGTTGGGCAAGACGCACCCTCCGCGCCCGTCGATACCGGTGTTCCCACCCGTTTCCTCGGGGTCTTGAAGGATGAACTCTCCATGCGCCTCGCCTACTCGGCGGCCGATGTGACGGTCATGACCTCGCTTCAGGAAAATCTGCCGAACTCGATTATGGAATCCATGGCCTGCGGAACTCCCGTTGTGGCCTTCGACATCGGGGGCATTCCGCAACTCGTCGTGCCGGGTGTCACAGGGATGCTTGCAAAACCATTCCAAACCCCCGATCTCGCCGTCGGCATGGAGTCTATTCTTTCAAATCCTGACCACCGGGATCGAATGGGCCGGGAGTCACGATTGAAAATCGTGAGTGAGTTTGACACCGAGATCATCTCGCGCCGCTACCAGGCGTTGTATTCCGAACTGTTGAATAAAAATCAGCCGAGATCATGACTGCACCAGACATTGTGATCAGCGTCATTACGGTTGTCCGTAACGGGGCCGCCACCTTGGAGAAGACCATCGCCAGTGTCGCTGGACACCGGTGTCCCGGAGTCGAATACATCATGATCGACGGCGGCTCCACGGATGGGACTATCGACATCATAGACCGGCACGCAGATACCATCACGCTGTGGCATAGCGAACCCGATCAGGGTATTTATGACGCCATGAACAAAGGCGTCCGCCTGGCAAAAGGAAGGTGGATTCTCTTTCTGGGATGCGATGATGAGTTGGCCATGAATCTTTCCGTTGTCCTGCCGCTCCTTCAGGATCAACACACACTCTATTATGGAGACAGTTACTGGCGGCAGTCCAAACGAACGTACGACGGCCCCTTCACGGCGGCAAAACTGGCACTGACCAATATCTGTCAACAGGGCATCTTCTATCCCCGCCAGGCACTGGACAAATATCCTTTCGACCCGTGCTACCGCTACCAGGCCGACTGGGTGGTCAATATGCAATGTTTTCACGACCCCGCCTTCGCCTTCCGGTATATTCCCCATACCATCGCCATCTATAATGACACCACCGGTCTCAGTTCCATCCAAGCGGATCCGGTGCTGGAACAGGACTATCCGGCCTTGATGTGGCGCTATTTCCCCTGGCCCGTCGCGCTCTGGCGTTCAGGAATCGCCTTCGGGGGGAGAACGCTTCGAAAACTGGGCTGGAAAGGCCGTCCCCCTTACACTAAAAGGTAATCCATGGACGCAACCACCGCTTCTCCTCTCGGAATCTGTATCCCGACCTACAAACGGCCGGATCAACTGGAAGCCTGCGTCCAGTCCATCATCCGGTCGATTGGAAACAGGGCCATCCCTATATATATATCCGACGATTCGACTGACGACACCAACCTGGCTGTCATCACCCGGCTTCAAACCGTCTATCCCCACATCACCCATGACCGGAATCCAAAGAATCTTGGGATTGACCGCAACATCCTCAAATCGGTCGATCTGTGCCCCTGTCGCTACGCCTGGATGATCGGGGAGGACGACCGGATGGTTCCGGAGGCGATTGACACCGTCCTGAATGTTCTGGGCAAGGCCGATGGGAAATTGTCTTTTGTCTACGTCAACTATGCGTCCGTGGATGAAACACTGACCCTGATCCTCCACGAAAACTCGCTCCCCCTCAAACAGGACACAACCATGCATGCCGAGGAGTTCTTTGAGACCGATGCGTGGTCAATCGGGTTCATCGGCGCCTGTGTGATCAACCGGCGCCTCTGGGCAACGGCCAGCCGAATGCCTTACCTTGACTCCTATTTCGCCCATGTCGGAATGATCATGGAATATTTAAAGGGCAAAGAACTGTACCTCATCGCCAAGCCCCTGGTTCTGAATCGGTGCGGAACGGCGCGCATTTTCACCTGGACGCATTCCGCGTTTGAAGTCATGTACGGCTGGTCGCGCATGACCAAGGCCCTGGAGCCGGTTTACGGCGTTGAAGCCTGCGAAAATTCCAATGACTCCATGGATGGCGCCCACGGCACCGGCACCATGCTGTGGTATGGGTATCTGCGCGCAGATCATGCTTTCTCGCTGACCGCCTACCATAAACACGTGCACAGCGCCCATCATTCACCTTTTCACAAGTCCGGCGCCTGGATCATTGCCGTCACCCCGCCACACCTGTTTCAGGCCGTCCGGTGGATTCTTACCCATATCCGGCGCAAGACCTGCCGATCCATCTCGGGCTACGAATCCTGATGCCATGACCATACCGCCTCCCAATGTATTCCCATGGGTGTCCCATCTGGAGGTCGCCGACACGTTTTGGAAAAGAACCCTCGGTTTGATGGGAAAACAAGGCCTTGCCGGGGGACATGGACTTCTGATCTCACCTTGCCGATCCATTCATACCTGCTTCATGCGGTTTCCCATCGACGTGGTATTTCTGGATCGTGACAACCATCCTCTAAAAGTGGTTAGGGATGTTAAACCCTGGCGACTGATCTGGGGAGGATGGAAGGCAGCCTCCGTTCTGGAAGTGCAAAGCGGCTGGTTACCCCATATCCAGACGGCCACCCGCCCTGTCCACCCGCCCTGTAACTCAGAATAAATATTTACAATAATTGCCCGTCCTGTATCGTTATGATAAATAAGAGTCCGTAGGGGACGAATCATTAACCATAGGAGAATAAAGAATGAAGAAGGTTGTAACAGTCGTGGCGTGTGTGGCGGTGGCGTTAATGGCGGCGGGGATTGCCCGGGCCGGCGAAGGCGAAGGCAAGAAGCCTCATAAGGGCGCTGACTTTTTCACCAAGGCGGATACCGACAAAGATGGGAAGTTGTCGCTGGCTGAATACAAGGCCGTCAACACCAAACCTGATGCCGAAGCCAAGTTTGCGGCAGCCGATACTGATAAGGACGGCTTTTTGACCCCCGAGGAATTGAAGGCCGCGAAGGCGCATAAGAAGGCCGAGAAGGCGAAAGACGCGGACGCCAAGCCCGTCGATGCCCCAAAGCCCGTTGATGCCGCTGCAACGAAATAAGTTCGCTGACAGAACGTAAAGAAACCCGTGCCGGTCACTGACCGCACGGGTTTTTTTGTATCATTGAAAGGTCAGTTCTTCTTGCCTGTGGGGTTTATGCTTTCCATCAATGCCACATCCCCGGACTTGATCGTCTTGTAAATCCCCAACTGGGTTTCAAGTTTGACGTCATCATTGGGGAGTTTTTCGACGAGAGACCCCGTAACGATTTCCCCGGAGACAAGTCTGATCCGAGTGTCAGCCACAAAGGATCGCCTGAGGATTTCCTTGATCGTAACGGTCTGTCCCTTCTCGATGGTTACCCGCTTCTCAACCGAACCATATCCCTTGAGCGACAGTGCGACTTTATGGTCGCCCACGGGGAGTTCCAACACCAGTTGCCCGACGGATCCCTCAGCGCCTGCCATCACCGTCCCTTTTTCAACGCCGTCAACCCTAACCGTGCCCCCATCCGGCTTAACCATGACCTCCAGGCGCCCCACATTCCTCGACAATTTGAATTCTTCCACTCTTTTTTCGGCGTTTTTCAAATCCACCGAACGGGTTTCGGCTTCGCATCCATCCATCTCCACCCTCAGGGCATGACTGCCGGCGCTCAATCCGTCAAGCGTCACCGGGCTCTGGCCTTTCAATGTATCATCGAGAAACACCTTCGCTCCGGCGGGTGTGGAGATGACCGACAGCGAGGACGGAAAGGCCTTCAGGGTGATGTCAAGGGATTGCGTCTCGTTTGCCTGGAGTTTAACAAGGGTTCGATACGCTTCATACTCAGGCAGCGAAACCACAATCTCAGTGTCACCCGCAGGAAGACGATCCAGCGTACATGGCGTCACGCTTTTTGTAAGCCCATTCACCTTGACCGACGCCCCCACCGGCTGAGACCGGATCGTCAGGGTTGCTGAATCAGAGGCCAATGACACGACCACCTTCTGGGGGGTTCGGTTCTCCACCTCAAAATCGACATCCCGAGTGAGAAAGCCTGGGGCAGAGGCCTTAAGCCGGTAACGACCGGGCGACAAATCCGTGATCAGCAGCGGAGTCTTCCCCCGATGCCCCCCGGCGATTTCAATATCGGCGCCATCCGGTATAGACTGAATCAAAACAAGTCCGGTCAGGCGTTCCAAAGGAATAACGACTGACGAACGCTGCCCAGGTGTCAGCGACACGCTACGGCGCGCTGGCAGGAAGCCGGATTTCTCAACCGAAATCAGGTGCGTACCGGCCCGTAAACCGGTAAGCGTAAGAGGAGTTTCATCCCGAAGAATGCCGTCACACGTCACTGTGGCTTTATCAGGAAGCGTGCTGACATTCAGGCTGGCCGGAACGTCCTGGGCCAGAGTCGGCAGAGCAGTAACCGCCAGCAACGCCAGCACCATTCGTTTTGAAATCAATGTTGGCATATTATTTTTCCGTCTCAAGGTGTCGTTGAACGTCCACGAGTTTCTTGACGGCCTCCTGGTTGCGTTTGTCGGAACGATCCGGAATCATGTCGCAAATCACCTTGAGTTGGCGATCCGCCACCTTCCAGTCACGCAGTTTGACCGCCCGTTCCGCAACAAACCAGAGGTCATCATAGCGGCGTTGCAACTCGCGTTCACAGTCAGTCTTGGCGCTAACAGCCACGGCGTAAAAGTCGGGTTTGGGCTCGATGGTTTCCAGATACCATTCACATTCCTTGTACGCGCGTATGGAATTGAACATATTCTCATCGCGAACTTCACGCTCATCCCACATCTTCTTGGCTTGAAGCAGGGAGTCCTTCGCCTTCGCCACCAGCGTGGCTGGATCAATGGCCAGCGCCGCCAGCCCCAACTCATTTTTCCCAAACTCCTCGATCATACTCCTGGCGGCGGCAAATTCCTCAGGTTCGATATGGTTCAGCACTTTGATACGCCGGGTATTCAATCCCATGGTGATGGACAAATCCGAGGACTCATAGATTCCCGGAGCCAACCCGGAATAGTCCTCGCGAAGGGAAACTACGCCCGTGGCCTGAAGGGATCGCGCCAGATCACGGATCAACTCGGGCAGAACCTTTTTTTCGCGGCGCACATGGCGGTTCCCCAGGAGATCATCCACCTGTACGGCCAGACTGCCATCGCGGACATCCAACAGATACCTGAATATATTGGACACACTCCCTTCCACGCGCTCAAATGTGAGATCGAGATCGGTTGCGATCTCCTCCTGTCGGGGCTGCGGCGACGGCTTCTTGTCCCAAGACAACATTCCCGCCAGTTTACCCCACGGCGTCCACACCGCCAGAACCATCAGGATCATCGCGCCAGCCACCCACACCAACTTTCGACGCATCGTGGCCGTCGAGTTTCCCTCTTTCACAACACGCTGCTTCTTCAGTCCCAGATCCAGAGTGGATTCATGGGTGAAAGGTGTCGCAGAACCTTCAGTCGCAGACCCGGCAACAGGCGCAGCAGCAGAAAGAGCCACGTCGCCCGTGTTGACGACTCGGAAACGGGTTCCCCCTGCCACAATCTCCTCATGGAGATTCAACCGTTGCTCCTGAACAGGCACTCCCCCCACAAAGGTGCCATTGACGCTTCCCAGATCGGAGATCCAGAGTCCCTCGCCGGGTTTCATGAAAAAACGACACTGGAACCGGGACATGATGTCATCTGCAATGGAAATATCATTGCGTGAAGAACGACCAATGCGGACTCCCTCGGGGGGAACGTGTATTTCACGTCCGCTCGCAGGCCCCTCTGTCACCATCAAATGGATTGTTTTTTCCATGACCACTCTCTTTTACTCGAACGCACCATAATCTCCCATTTCCAGACTGTCAACGTCCCTTAAATCTGACGCAGAATCTGCAGAATTATGGGACCCAGTAGCACCAGAAAGACAGCAGGGAAAATAAAGGCGACCAGTGGGAAGAGCATTTTGACCGGGGCTTCGTTCGCCATTTTTTCAGCGCGCTCAAACCGGCGCTGGCGCATCTGATCGGCCTGGATCCGAAGAATGGAGGCAATTCCCACCCCCAATTCATCGGCCTGAACCAACGCATTCATCACGGATCGCACATCCGCCTGATCAACCCTATCCGACATATCCTTCAGCGCCGCGCGCCGCGTTTTGCCCAATTGAATCTCGCGCAAGACACGCAACAATTCCTCGCCCAGCGCATCCACTTTACTCCGTTCGACAATGCGTTGCATGGCGTTCATAAAATCAAGTCCCGCTTCCACCGACAACGTCAGAAGATCAAGGACAAACGGCAACGATTTCTGGATCTTCCGGTGCCGGTCGGCCAAAACGCCCCTCAACCAGAGCCCCGGATAGGCATAAAACCAGAGCAGAATGAGCAGGGCGTAGGATCCCTCATGGCGCTGCATCACCAGTCCGGCTTTCCCGGGCACCATGGCCAGCGACGCCCACATCAGGGCGACGAAGAGTGACCCCAGGACGGTCGGAAGAATCACCTTGAAGGCCATGAACTCCTCGGGGGTCAATAACCCTTCAAATCCCGCCGCCACAATTTTCCGGGAGAGCGTTGCGGTCTGTTTCTCGAAAAACGGTCTACGAAACAGCGGGGCAAGATTGGGCGCCAGGGGGAGCACAAGCCGGAAACTGAAGGGCAGACGCCGTTCCTGCCGCCGCCCGTCGGCCAACGTCACATAGGTCACCTGTTTCAGAATCTGGGCGCAGTACCACGCCGACAGGCCGGCAAAGACCGCCCAGAGCAGACAGAGTCCATATTCAAAAACACTATTCATGATCACACGTCAATCGAGATGATTTTCCGGATTACCAGCGCCCCGAGACATTCCAGTACCCCCACCACCAGCAGCAGGGTGATTCCGAATCCAGAGTGAAGAAAAGCCCTCATCATCGAGGGATCCAGGAAAAACAGGGCGATCCCCAGAAGCAACGGCATGGCGCCCACAATGACTCCCTGCAAACGCCCCTGGGCGGTCAGGGTTCGGATGCGCATTTCGATCCTCATCCGTTCCCGGATCGTATGCGCAATTTTCTCAAACACTTCCGTCAGATTCCCGCCCGTCTGGCGGGCTGTCTCCAACGCGCCGATCATCAAAGCCAGATCATCGCTGGCAACCCGCTTCTGCATGCCGTCAAAGGCGTCCTCCAGTTTCATGCCAACGCGCGTCTGATGAAGAAACATTCCGAATTCCTGGGAAATCGGACTCTGGCCCTCACGCACGACCAGTTCGATGGCCTGCTGGATGCTGAAACCCGCCTTGAGCGCATTGCTCATGTTGACCAGACTGTCCACCAGTTGCAGGTTAAACCGTTGAAGGCGCCGTTTGCGCATCACCGCCAGAACCGTCCGGGGAATATTCCATCCCAGGGCGGCAAGGAGTCCTCCCATGACCAGTCCAACCATAAAGGCAGGGCCATCAAAGCCCCCGAACAGGAGAAATCCCGCGAGAAAGAAAAGGGCCGCCGAAGCCGAGGCCAGTTCCAGAACACGCTTGGCCGGGATGAAAAGAAAGAGATCCTCCATCTGCCTGGAGGTTGTTTCGGAATAGGCGGACGCATACTCCGTCGCCGCCAGTTGAAAGGACTTCAAAATGAAATACGTCAACCCGCCCAGACTGAGCAGATACAACCCCGGCACCACCCATACTATGACAACTGGACTCATGTTGATAAACCGATCTACTTCTTCGGCGCAAACAGGGAAAGATCCACCGCGACCCCCCGGGCCCGCAGATCATCCAGAAATGTCGGGATGGCACCCGTCGGCGTAAACCGCCCCGTCACTTTCCCGTGCGCATTCAATCCCGTCTGTTCATACACAAAAATATCCTGCATGGTGGTGCGCTCGCCCTCGCTGCCGACGATCTCGGTCACATTCACCACCCGCCGCGAACCGTCGCTGAGACGCGCCTCATGGATGATGACGTCCACGGCCGACGTAATTTGCTCCCGGATGGCGCGCAGGGGGAGATCCATCCCGGCCATCATCACCAGGGTCTCCATGCGGGAAATCACGTCCCTGGGCGAATTGGCATGCACCGTCGTCAGGGAACCGTCATGCCCCGTGTTCATGGCCTGGAGCATATCCAGCGCCTCACCGCCCCGGCACTCGCCTACAACAATGCGATCCGGTCTCATGCGGAGCGCATTACGCACCAGGTCACGTATGGTAATCGCCCCTTTCCCCTCAATGTTCGGAGGACGCGCCTCCAGGGACACCACATGCGTCTGCTTTAACTGGAGCTCTGCCGCGTCCTCAATGGTGATGATCCGTTCGCGAGAGGGGAGAAAACTGCTCAGAACATTCAACAGGGTTGTCTTTCCGGAACCCGTACCGCCCGACACGATAATGTTTTTCCGGGCCTCCACACAGGCCTTGAGGAAATCACGCATCCCTTCCGTCCAGGTTTCCAGTCTCACAAAATCATCCGACGTGAGGGGGATCTTCGAAAACTTCCGGATCGTCAGACAGGGCCCGATCAGGGAAAGCGGATGAATGATGGCATTCACACGGGAGCCGTCTTTCAAGCGGGCATCCACATAGGGCTGGCTCTCATCAATACGCCGACCCAATGGCGACACAATGCGCTCAATGACCCCCAACACCGTCTTGTCGTCAAGAAACGTCCGATCCGTCAGTTCAATCCTCCCCTTTCGCTCAACATAAACCTTGAGCGGACCATTGACCATGATTTCGGTAACGTCGGGATCAGCCAGAAGATCCTCGATGGCTCCGAGCCCGACGGCTTCGTCATACACGTCCTTGGTGAGTGACTGGGGTGTTATCTCGGGCGGCAATCGGGGCGCCACCTCCTTCACGATTCCCTCGACCGTGGCCAGCACCCTACGATGCAACTCCACCTCGTTGATATGCGAGGCCGTGAGCCGCTTGATATCCATCCGCTCAATCAGTTCCTTGTGAATCTGCTGCTTGACCGCCTGCCGTCGCGCCACCAATCGTTCGTCACGCTCTCCCGGCCCGGGGATCGCGACCACAGACTGCGGATCCGCCACGGGAGCCACCATCGGAATCGGTGCCGGAACGGACGCGATATCCAGACGCAACGGGGCTGGCTTCGTCGAGAGAAGTTTCAGGGAATAGTCCCCCATTTTCAGAGTCTGTCCCTTCAGAACCTCGACACGGCCACGAATCCCCTTGCCATCCAGGAGTGTCTCCCCGAAGGTCAAATCCTCAATCCAGCAGGACGTGTCCCGGAGATTCAGAATGAGGTGGCGGCCCAGCACCCTTCCGCCGGGCAGGGCAATCCGGTTCTCGGGATCGGCCCCTATTGAATAGAGGCCTGACTGAATCTCCGTGACCTGAAGCGTTCCGTCAGGTTTTCGAATTTCAAGATACATCATTGTCCACTCTTATGGCGGAGGATCATCTGGCGATAACTGTTCAACTCGGGCAATTCCGCTTCAAGTTTGTCGAAGTTCACTTCAGGCAGATTTTTTTCGTAACTGACATCCTCGGGATTACGCAGGGCCAGCGTGAGATGCCCTCGCATGTTTTCGACAAACACCAGTAGTTCGGCCTCCCGTGGCGTAACCTCGACCGTAACGGTGTTATACCCGGGATTCACCCGATTCCGGTCACCCAAGTCGGTCTTTCCCAGAGTCTGCCCGGTTGCCAGGATGGTGACATCCTGAAGTATGGTCAGCGTGACCCACTCCGTCTTATCCGGATTCTTACGGGATGGAAACGTAAAGGACCCCATGACATCCACCCGGTCGTTCGGCTGGAGCAGGCCACTCACACCGGCGGAGCCGCCAATGGTCATCGAAATGGCTCTCAGCCCCTTCTGGATAACGGGCGCCAGGCCGGAACCGGGCCGAAACGGAACATCCACGTAAGACCACATCAGCGCCTCGCCAGCATCCAGCTTATACTTCAATTTCTTCCCGAATATCCGATCCTGATCCTCCACCGTAATGGTATTCTTGCTGACAGCGCGTCCCGGCATACTGATCGAGGCCAGATCCTTTTTCAGCAGAACCGTGCCATCGGCCAGGTCTTTCTTGGCCACCAGGACATCCACCTGCTTCTCACTGGCGATCAGCAGTTGCCGCTCCGCCTCAATCTCCGCCAGGCGGGCGTCAAAGTAACTCCGGGTCATCCAAAACGCCAGCAAGCCTACAACCACCGATATGATCAACACCATGCGTTGCTTCATAAGTCTTCTCTCCTGTTCATCACTCCACGGCACCCGCCTTATGTAACAAGGTCACCGAACTTTCACCAGATGAATCGGCGTCCCCGATCCTGACACAGCAGATGTCCGCGCCCTTCACATATACCGATAACCCGGGCCGGGCGGCCGATCGAAACATTCGTGACCACCCCTTCTGCGCCATGGCCCCCTCATAGTAGCGGGATACGCTCTCCCGGGTCATTCGGCTCGATACCCGCTCCAACGTCGTTCGTGTGTCTGCATTCTTCGTCGCACTCAAAATCCTGGCCCCGGGAGGCGTCGGCACGTCCTCAATTTGATGTTTGATGGCTTCTGCCTTCGTCACCCTGGCCTCGGTATCTGACTGCGATACCACCACCATTAAGACGGGAGACTCCGGATCCGGCGACAGCGTAACCAGTCGAATCGCGTTCCCCGCCAACGAGGCCATGCCGAAACCCAGTGATTCACCGGGACAGTAACGTGCCCCAGTCTGACTCAAGCCGGCAAAGGCGGCCCTGACAGATGCCAAACCGCCATCACAGGCCACGACATTCACCTCGGCTCGTCCTCCATTGATCTGCATGATGGCCTTGTACAATGACGCGCCGAATGATGCCGGATTGGACAAATCGCCTCTTACGCCCCCTCCACTGACGAAGACACGCGCCTGTATGACGGCCGCAGACAACGCCAGAACGAGCGCCGTCAGGATCACGACTCCCTTACGTCCCCGCGATGTCATCAATAGATTCCCTTCGTCCACGTCATCCAGGCAATGCCCCGCACCTCAACCGCATCCGCCCGGTAAACCATTTGACTGATGACCGGCATCAGATCAACTCGGTCCGTGACTTCTCCATGCACCAGTCCAAACATCGTCTGCGGACTGATACAGCCATCGATCACCGACACCGGATTACCCGGCCTGAACCGATTCAAGTCTCCAGGATGCGAATACTGGGTTATCCCGTTGGTAAACACTCCCGGATTTCCCGTGATGGAGTCGTCATCGCGGGAATACGAGGTGTTGTCCGGCCCCTTTGTAACAGCCTCGATAAAGAGGGGATTCTCAAAGGAGGAGACATCCAGCATGGATTTCACTCCCGCCAGACGACGGGCTTCGCCCATGGCTCTGGACTGATGAATCCCAAGCCGGGAGATCTGGATGATGCTTGCAAACAGCACCATAAAGACAACCAAGGCCACCACCAGCTCAACCAGGGCCTGTCCACTTTTTCTCCTCATGCTCAACCCTCCTTTCCCCTCA
>Ga0194060_10002180_pt1 | contig 13992 bp, 7 predicted proteins | sample SepL225m_MetaG_FD_163427 | JGI IMG/M metagenome (GOLD analysis project Ga0194060, IMG submission 163427) | Anoxic zone freshwater microbial communities from boreal shield lake in IISD Experimental Lakes Area, Ontario, Canada - Sep2016-L222-5m | ecosystem: Environmental > Aquatic > Freshwater >... | reverse complement strand
TGCGGGCGGCGTCTTCACGCTCAACCGCATGGAGGGCGACCTCAAGCGGCCCGATAGCGTCCTGGCTATACTCAGCGTCAGCGCCAGCGGCGGGGTCGCCGAGATTCGCACGGTAGCCCTGGCGGGCAAGCAGTACATGACCAACCCGATCACGCGCACATGGGGCTGCCTGGCCCCCGGCAGCAGCTTCAATCCGGCCATCCTGTTTGATTCGCAGCAGGGCGTCGAGCATCTGCTCCAGGAGGGATTCGATAGCATGAGCCTCGTCGGCAGCGAGGATCTGGACGGCACGCCCAACTACCACCTGCGTGGTAGCATCGCCGGCGCAAAGCTCCAGCCGATCAGCATGGGACTGCTGGGCGCTGGGCCGGTGGCGGTGGATCTCTGGGCCGATACGGAGACCATGCGCGCCAGCAAACTGGTACTGGTGGATACCGCCAGCGACGCCGCCCAGCCGAGTACCTGGACGATCACGTTCAGCGACTATGGCAAGCCCGTAGACGTGCGGGCACCAGCGGAGTGTTAGGGTAGCTCAATCCAGCTTGACAGTTTGCCGCCGCTCAGCCCTCACCCCCCAGCCCCCTCTCCCTGAGCGGGAGAGGGGGAGGCGGACGCATCCTGGTGCGGAATCTCCCCTCTCCCCGTGAGGAAGAGGGGCAGGGGGTGAGGGGGCACGGTCGGCGTAAATCGGCTTATGTGAAAGGTATTGGTGCTAGGGTAGCTCAGCCAGCCGCCCGCGCAGAGCCATCAATGCGGCGCGGGCCGCCTCCAGGCTATCGCGCTCGCGCTGCACCACGTTGGCGGGAGCCTTGCCCACAAACCCCTCGTTCGCGAGTTTGGCCTCGCGGCGCGACACGTCGGCCTCGGCCTGCTCCAGTTCCTTGGTCAGACGCGCACGCTCGGCGACTAGGTCGATCAGACCGGCCAGAGGCAGGTACGCCTCCAGCGTGCCGATCACGATGGCCGCCGACTGACTCGGCTTTACCTCCAGCGACTCGACGATCTCCAGCTTCGCGGCGTCCGCACGGCCCAGGCGCGAGATCAGCGCCGCCTGCTCGCGCAGCATCCCCGCACGATCACCCGCCACCACCGTAGCCGCCACCCAGCGCGCCGGTTCCACCTTATACTCGCTGCGAATGTTGCGTATCGCCACGATCAGTTCCTGGGTCATGCCCCAGTTGACCTCGGCCTGCGCGTCGATGAACGCCGCGTCGCCCGCCGGATACGCGGCCAGCATCAGGCTGTGCGTTGGGCCGGGTTCCCCGCCCTCCACGCGGGTGAGATACTGCCAGACCTCCTCGGTCACAAACGGAATGTACGGGTGCAGCAGACGCAGCGTACCCTCCAGCACCGTGTAGAGAACCTCACGGGTGAGTTGCTGGCGCTGCTCGTCGCCCTCCAGTTGCACCTTGGCAATCTCCACATACCAGTCGGCAAACTCGCCCCACAGGAAATCCTGCATCTGGCGACCAGCCTCGCCAAAGTTATAGCCCTCCATCAGCCGGTTCACGTCCAGGCAGAGCCGGTGGTAGCGCGACACGATCCAGCGGTCGGCCAAGGTCATTGCAGATTGCGGATTGGTGATTGCAGATTGCGGATTGGGCAGCGCAATCTGCAATTTAGAAATCACAAAGCGGGTGATGTTCCAGATCTTGTTGGCAAAGTTGCGGGCTGACTCGATGCGCTGCGGGTTGAGGTTAATATCCTGGCCGGGCGTGCCCGAGGTCGCCAGGGTAAAGCGCAGGGCGTCAGTGCCCTGCTCGCCCATCACCACCAGCGGGTTGACCACGTTGCCGTAGGACTTCGACATCTTGCGGCCGTGTTCGTCGCGCACCAGGCCGTGCAGGTAAATCGTGTGGAAAGGCTCGGTCTGCGTCAGGTAGCAGCCCATCATCATCATACGGGCCACCCAGAAGAACAGGATGTCGTAGCCCGTCTCCATCACACTGGTCGGGTAGAACGTGGCCAGATCCGGCGTCTGGTCGGGCCACCCCAGCGTGCTGAAGGGCCAGAGTCCCGAGCTAAACCAGGTGTCGAGGACATCGGGATCCTGCGTGGCACCCTCGGGCGGAGCCTCGTCGGGGCCAGGAACAACCATCGTGCCGTTGGGCAGATACCAGACCGGGATGCGGTGGCCCCACCAGAGTTGGCGCGAGATACACCAGTCCTCAATGTTCTCTAACCAATGGTAGTAGACCTTCTCAAATCGCTCGGGGACGATCCGGGTACGGCCCTCGCGCACGGCGGCCAGGGCCAGGTCGGCCAGGGGGCGCATCCTGACAAACCACTGCTCGGAGAGCAGTGGTTCGATGATCTCGCCGCCACGTTGGCTGATCCCGACGCTCATGGTGTGCGGTTCGGTCTTGACCAGCAGCCCCTCTTTTTCCAGATCGGCGATGATGGCCTTGCGGGCGGCAAAACGATCCATACCCTGATAAGGGCCGCCCTCGGCGTTCACCGTGGCGTCCTTGTTCAGAATGCTAATCTGCGCCAGACCGTGGCGCTTGCCAACTTCGTAGTCGTTCTTGTCGTGGGCGGGGGTGATCTTCACCGCACCCGAGCCAAACTCCTTATCCACATACTCGTCCGCAATGATCGGGATGTGGCGGGCGAGGGCGGGCAGCACTGCGGAGCGACCGAGCAGCGTGGCGAAGCGCTCATCGCCGTGCGCGGTCGCAACAGCCGTATCACCCAGGATCGTCTCGGGGCGAGTCGTCGCCACCGTAATCCACTCAGTCGCACCCTCGGTCCAGCGCCCACTGCCCCATGCGTGCTGCGGCCCCGCCCAGCCCTCGGTGATCACCGGGTAGCGCACATACCAGATCGAGACATTCCGTGTCTCGTACTCCACCTCAAGGTCACTCACCGCCGTGCCGAGGGTCGGCGACCAGTTGACCAGGTAGGTACCTTTATAGATCAGGCCGTCATCGTAGAGCTGTTTGAATGCCGTGTGGACAGAGCGCGAGAGACCAGCATCGAGGGTGAATCGCTCGCGTGCCCAATCACACGACGCACCGAGGCGGCGCATCTGGTTCTGGATCTGGCCGCCGTACTTCTCTTTCCACTCCCAGGTGCGGCGCAGAAACTCCTCGCGGCCGACAGCCTCGCGGGACGTACCCTCGCTGCGCAGGAGTTTCTCAACCAAAGATTGGGTCGCAATACCGGCGTGGTCAGTACCAGGCACCCAGAGCGTCTGAAAGCCCTGCATACGCCGCCAGCGGATCATCAGATCCTCAATCGTCACAAACATAGCATGGCCGAGATGCAGTTCGCCGGTGACATTAGGTGGCGGGATGGAAATCACAAAAGGCGGATTGGGAGCATCGGCACGGGGCGCAAAGAACCCACTGCGTTCCCACCATGCATAGAGAGACTGCTCGACCGGCTGGTGCTCATATGCCTTAGCCATCTCCGTCGGGCGTGCGGACTGAATCTCGGGGTTCGTCATGCTTTCCTCAGGGTGAACAACATTCTGCTAGGGGCATTATAACGTAGGCATTGCTGGCTGATGACGTGGCCGCGACATTGCAACAATAATCCCCCCTCTCCCGTTTAGGAAGAGGGGGGCCAGAGAGATGAGGGAACCCGAATCGCCTACCCGATCACCGTCTTGAGCGCGGCCAGGGCGCTATCGTAGTTCGGCTCCTGACCGGCCACGGGCACATACTCGGAGTAGCGCACCACACCCTCGGCGTCGATCACAAACACAGCCCGGCTTTCAATGCGGAAATCGTCGATCAGGGTGCCATAGGCCGCACCAAAGTTCATGTCACGGTGATCCGAGAGGGTCTGCACATGGTCGGCGTTGTTACTGCCGCACCAGCGCGACTGGGCGAAGGGCAGGTCGGCGCTCACGGTGAGAAAGCTGGCCTGATCCTTGAGGGCGGCGGCTTCCGCATTAAAGCGGATGGTCTGCTTATTGCACACACCGGTATCGAGAGAGGGCACCACACTAACCAGCAGCGGCTTGCCCGCGTAGGTTGCCTTGGTCACCGTCTCCAAAGCGTTGGTGATCAGCACAAAATCAGGGGCGACATCACCCGGATTCAGCTCGGGGCCGGTGAGGGTACGAGGTCCAAAGAGGTCGAACGCTTCGGCGCGCTTCGTGGTCATGTTCGTATGCTCCTTCATCAACTGCGTGGGAATCACATGATTGTAGGCACCATGCTGCCAGTTTGTCAACCGACAGGGTCATATCAATCAGGGCATGAGCAAAGTCGTGTGATCGCCGGACAGCCCTCACCCCCGGCCCCTCTCCCCGTGAGGGAGAGGGGCCGGGGGGTGAGGGCTGTCCGGCAGTGAATTTCTTATTCGAACAGTATTGTGCCTAAATCTTAGTGAAAAGAGGTATGATACAAGCGTGAGCAAATATAATCCAATATATGTATCGCAGAACGATTACCTCACCCCCTACGGGATACGAGATATGGGGGCACCCGAATGATGCACATCGACCTTCTGATCCATTCCGCCGCCCAGATCGTCACCTGCGCCGGTTCGCCCGGCCCGCGCCGTGGCCCGACGATGGCCGACGTCGGCATCATTTCCGGTGGGGCTGTGGCCGTCCACCAGGGCAAGATCGTCACCGTTGGCCCGAACGATGAGCTACGTGCTGCGTACACCGCCGAGCGCGAGATCGATGCCGCCGGTCGGGTTGTCTGCCCCGGCTTTGTTGACCCCCACACCCATCTGGTTTATGCCGGCGACCGGGTCGGCGAATTCGAGTGGCGTATTGCCGGAGCATCCTACATGGAGATTATGGCCTCCGGCGGCGGGATCATCTCGACGATGCGCGCCACCCGCGCCGCCAGCCTAGACGCCCTGGTGGCGCAGAGCCTGCCGCGATTGCGCCAGATGCTCGCTCTCGGCACGACCACCGCCGAGGTGAAGACCGGCTACGGCCTGAACCTGGATGTCGAACTGCGTATGCTCAAGGCCATCGCTACCCTGGCCGACACCCAGCCCGTCAGTCTGGTGCCCACCTTCCTGCCCGCCCACGCACTACCGCCCGAGTTTGCTGGTCGCGCCGACGACTACATCGATCTGATCATTCACGAGATGCTACCCGCCGCCGTACACTGGCACGCCACGTCGCGCTTTGCCGCCGGGCCACCGCTCTTTGTCGATGTTTTCTGCGAACGGGATGTCTTCAACGTGACCCAATCGCGGCGCGTGCTGGAGGCCGGGCGATCCCTGGGCATAGGCACAAGAACCCACGTGGATCAGTTCTCCGTTCTGGGCGGGCTCGACCTCGCCCTGGAGCTTGGTGCCATCTCGGTCAGCCACCTGGATCTGACCGGGCCAGAGGGGATCGCTCTGCTGGCCGAATCGCCCGCCGTGGCCGTGATCACCCCGACCGTCACGTTCAATCTGGGCGGCAGCAACTACGCCCATGCGCGGGCCATGATCGACGCGGGCGTAGCCCTGGCTCTCACCACCGACATTAACCCCGGCTCGTCCCCTTGCCCCTCAATGCAACTGGTGATGGCGATTTCCTGTCGCTACCAACGGCTCCTCCCCGCTGAGGCCATGCTCGCGGCCACGATCAACGCCGCTTACGCCATCGGCATGGGCCACCGGGTCGGCTCGCTGGAGCCTGGCAAAGACGCCGATATCTTGATCATTGACGCCCCCGACTACCGCCACCTGGCCTATGAATTTGGCGGGAATCTGGTGGGGACGGTCATGAAACAGGGATGCATCGTGTAGGGGGGTACAGCAGATGGGGTATAGCAGAAGGGGATACCGCGTGCGGTACCCCCTTCTGCTATACCCCATCATAACAACCCGCTTACTCAGTAGGCACAGCCATGCGGCTCAGAGCGGCTACGGGACGAGCAAAGGGAAGATTCGCCACACCGCTATACTGGCGCAGCAAGTGATACGTGAGCAGCAACTGCGTGATCGCCAGCGGGTCGCTGTGGCGCGTCTCGCTGCGGTCGCTGTAGTCGCCGAACTGGTCGCCGCGCAGGGGTGCCAGGTCGGGCAGATGCTGCCAAATCGCATGTTCAAGCCGACCGGCGTGATCCGGCGAAACCGTACCATCGATCTCTAGGATGTCTACGGGCCGCCCGCCGTCACGGCCAAGCTCCAGCCGCACGCCAGGGCTTTGCCCATCGTCCTCGCAGAGATAGGTCAGGTCGGGGTGTGGGATCGTTGGGCGCAGAGTGAGCCGTGCGTTCAAGGTTGGCCCAGCCTCTTCAACCGGCACCTCGGGCGGGGGGTAGAACTGCACCACGATGTCAGCTAGATCGCGCTGGGGTCGGATGAAGGCTGCGGAGTCAGGTTCACGCTTCTCCATCTCGGCCAGCACCTGCTCAGGCTTGTAGCCGCGCTTGGTCACATCGCGCTTAACCTTCCAAACCCTGCGCAGATCCTCGGGCGGATTGAGGTAGACCTTCACATCGTAGAACTGGCGCATGATCGGCGTGGAGAAGCCCAGCAGACCCTCGACGATCACAAACTCCTTAGGCTGGACATACTCGGGACGCACGAGAGAACCCGTGTCGTGGTCGTACACCGGCTTGAGGATGGGCTGGCCGTAATGCAGCCGCTCCAGATGCAACTCCATCACATCCAGATAGTTGCAGTCTGGGTGCAGGGCAGTGATACCGTTCACGGCGCGCTCGCGCCGGTCATACTTGTGGTAGTCATCGGTACAGACGTGAGTCACGCGGTCGGCACCGAGGAGTTTCACCAACCCAGAGGTGATCGTCGTCTTCCCGGCGGCACTATCGCCCACAATCCCCAGGATAATCGGTCGCTTGCGCATACGCTTGATCGCTTTCTCTACTAAACCTGCGCGGTTGGTGGGTTTTTCGGAGGATTCGCCACTGCGAAGAGGATGTTACACGGCCTTCTTGCAGAGCGGCATGGCGATGATGCTTCAGGTACGTGGCGTCCGTGCCAAACACCCAAAGCATCATGAGGGCCGCTGGCGCTACGCGCCAGAAGTTGATCAGGCGGATGTTTCTGCGGCAGCACCGCCACGAAAGACCCGGCTGGCTCGCACATCCTCGACGTCGATACGGGCCAGGTCGCTGGTAACAATGCTGCCCCCGGCACGGATGAGCCGGTTCGCCTGGCGCAGCTTGATCCGATCCAGCGCATTGCGCACGCTGCGGGCATTCGCGAAGTGCGGCTGCTGCACGCGTTGCTCTAGGTATTCACGGAAAGCCGTCCGCGAGTCATCGTCGAAGGCGTACATCTGCTGTCGCACCATCAACTCAGCGATCTGTACCAACTCGTCGAGGCTGTAATCCGGGAAGTGGACGTGATGGGCGATCCGTGAGTGAAAGCCGGGGTTGGACTGGAAGAAGGTGTCCATCCGCTCTTTGTAGCCAGCCAGGATGACAACGAAGTCGTCGCGTTGATTCTCCATGGCCGTCAGGAGCATCTCGATTGCTTCCTGCCCGTAATCGCGCTCGTTCTCAGGCCGGTAGAGGTAGTACGCCTCATCAATGAAGAGAACTCCACCGATAGCCTTCTTGAGAATTTCCTTGGTCTTTGGCGCAGTGTGGCCCACATACTGACCCACCAAGTCGTCCCGCGACGCGACCACCAGATGGCCCTTGCGCACATAGCCGAGCGAATGCAGAATCTTCGCCATACGCATAGCCACGGTGGTCTTGCCGGTGCCGGGGCGTCCGGTGAAGCTCATGTGCAACGTCGGGCGATCCGTAGACATCTGATGCTGCTCACGCAAGCGAGCCACCAACAGCATCGCCGCGATCTCGCGGATGCGAGTCTTCACCGGCACCAGCCCGATAAGCTCCTCATTGAGCTTATCGAGCAGGGCCTGGATGTCTGAACTCTGCCACACTTGATCCAGGTCGATCTGATCGCCCTGGGTCGTTGGGGTATCTGTCATAGTGTGGCCTTAGCCCCGTGGGCGGGTGACGGAGTGTGAGCGGATCGTGTAACGCACCTGGCGGTCGCTCACTTCCTGGCGATCCAGGTAGAAGCCGGGCTCGTCATCAGGGCGCTGGACAAGAAACTGGAGCGCGGTGGTTGCCCGACCGAGCGAGCGGTCGTAGCCGGAGATGCGGATGTAGTGCTGCGGGAAGGTGGCCTTGCACTCAGACAGGGTCTGCATGATCGCCACGGCATCTTTGATGTCGAACATCGGCAGCCCGTACATGTCCCAGTAGACATTGCGCGGGTGTGGGTCGTCGGTATACTCAATGGCAATCGGCCAGTTGTTGTTCAGGCAGTACTGGATCTGCGCCTGAATCTGCTCGTCGGTGAAGTCCGGCAGGTACGAGAAGGTGCCCTGGGTGATGCGCATGTCGCTTCGCTCCAATGCAAAATTCAAAATGCAAAATGCAAAAGGTCAGCTCGTGATTGCACCTTGCATACGTATGAAGGGACGCCGCCACAGCTTGGTTGAATGGTGCAAAATGCAGCGTGCAAAAGTTGGTTCACCACTTTTTGCACTTTGCATTTTGCATTTAGCATTTAGCTCGGCGTGACCACCGCGTCCGGCGTATCCGTGCTCGCGTAATCGAAGGTGATGTCCTTCCAGATCTCAAGGGCCTTGGCGAGCGACGGCGACCACTTGGCAGCGCGCTCCAGGATCTCCGGCCCCTCGTTCAGGTAGTCGCGGCCCTCGTTGCGGGCCTGGATCATCGCCTCGATGGCAACACGGTTTGCGGAGGCACCCTCGGCGATACCGTCCGGGTGGCCAATCGTGCCACCGCCGAACTGCATCACGACATCCTCGCCCAGCAGGTGCAGCAGTTGGTGGATCTGGCCGGCGTGGATGCCGCCCGAGGCCACCGGGAACACGCCCGGCATCGAACCCCAGTCCTGCTCAAAGTAGAGACCCTGAACCGGGTTGATTGCGACCTTGCTTTCGCGCAGGGTGGCGTAGAAGCCCTGGACGCTGTTCGGGTCGCCCTCTAGCTTACCGACGACCGTACCGGCGTGAATGTGGTCAACGCCGGAGAGGCGCATCCACTTGCTGATCACGCGGAAGCTGATGCCGTGGGTCTTCTGGCGGGTGTAGGTGCTGTGGCCGGCGCGGTGCATGTGCAGGATGACGCTATTCTTGCGGCACCAGTTAGCGATGCTCTGGATGGCCGTATAGCCGACAGTTAGGTCAACCATCACGATCACGCTACCCAGTTCCTTGGCGAACTCAGCGCGCTCGTACATCTGCTCCATCGTACCAGCGGTGATGTTGAGGTAATGGCCCTTCACCTCACCGGTGACCGCCGCCGCCTTGTTGACGGCCTCCATACAGAAGAGGAAGCGGTCGCGCCAGCGCATAAAGGGCTGCGAGTTAATGTTCTCGTCGTCCTTTACGAAGTCCAGGCCACCGCGTAGCGCCTCATAGACCACGCGACCGTAGTTGCGGGCGCTTAGGCCGAGCTTGGGCTTGGTGGTGGCACCAATCAGCGGGCGACCGAACTTGTTCAGGAACTCGCGCTCCATCACGATGCCGTGGGGCGGCCCAAGGAAGGTCTTCGTGTAAATCGGCGGGATCCGCATGTCCTCAAGGCGCAGGCTCTTGAGTGCCTTGAAGCCAAACACGTTGCCAATGATGCTCGACGTGAGGTTGGCAATCGAGCCCTCCTCAAACAGGTCGATGTCGTAGGCGATGTAGGCAATATACTGATCCGTGCCGGGCACCCGGTCTACCCGGTACGCCTTAGCCTGGAAGTGCTCGTGAGCGGTGAGCCGATCCGTCCACACCACCGTCCATGTGGCGGTGCTGCTCTCGCCGGCGACGGCGGCGGCAGCTTCAATCGGGTCAACCCCCTCCTGCGGCACAAGGCGGAACGCGCACAGGATGTCGGTGTCCTTGGGCTGGTAATCGGCGTCCCAATAGCCCATCTCAACATAGGGGGCTACGCCCGAGGACCATCGGCTCTTCGGCGCGCCGTCGTTCGATCCGGCCATACCTGTATTCTGCTACTTTCTACGTACCCACTAGGTACGCGCTAGAAATTCCTGCTTCATCCCAACACGCCATCCAGAGGATGGACTTACCGTTAGTCCACAGGCCGAGTGTACGTCTCGCCGTAGCCACGACCGAGACGGTCAGTTTGGCACTGACAAGCCGTTCTTCCGTCGTGCGTCGCGTCCTCCGTGAGCATACTCTTGGTTCTTGAGTATTCCGTCGCTGAGGACACGTTCGGGATCGCTGCTACGGTCTATAGCCATAGCTCCTTCAAGACCGCACAGGAACATGTTTGATGCTTCCCCATTATAATACATACTTTGCGTTGTGATGAAAATCACCAACTGGGGGGGGATTCCTCACCCCTATAGGGGAATAGTGGCAACAGCGCGTCTGTCGCCCGGTCATGCTGCGCGAAACATCCAATCAGCGACCTTCTCGTCCCGCTCACGCCCAATCTGTCAGGAGCGCGTATAATGGGCCAAACATGATGCCCCACGCCCACGACATTATGACACAAACGCAGCGGACGCCTAGAGTTGCGTCATGTTGTCCAATGCCGCTGCCGGGGGCTGAAGCCCCTGGTAGCCCGGACGCCGTCAGGGGGCTGGCACCCGCCCTTTCGGCTCTTTGAGGATAGCGTATGCAGTCTAGCCCCAATCACACCACGGTTATGGAGCCAGTCGCGATCATCGGCATGGCTTCTTTCTTCGCCCAGGCCCATCATCTTGCGGCCTACTGGGATAATATCGTCCGCGAGCGTAATAGCATTACGGACGTCCCCGCCTCGCGCTGGAATAGTGCCGACTACTACGACCCTGACCCGAGCGCGCCGGATAAGACGTACTGCAAGCGCGGCGGGTTTTTGCCCGATATTGACTTTGACCCGCTGGAGTTTGGGCTGCCGCCGAATATCCTGGAGGTCACGGATGTCTCGCAGTTGCTGGCCCTGGTGGCCGCACGCCAGGCGTTTGAGGATGCGGGCTATGGCAGCGAGCGCGGCCACGATTTCGAGCGCACCGGCGTGGTGCTGGGGGTTTGCGGCGGGCAGAAGCTGATGACACCGCTGATCTCGCGCCTCCAGTACCCGGTGTGGGAGCAGGCCATGCGCAGTTGCGGGCTGAGCGAGGAACGCATTGCCCAGGCAATCGCCACGATCAAGCTGGCCTACATCCGCTGGGAAGAAAACTCGTTTCCGGGTATGCTCGGCAATGTGATCTCGGGGCGGATCGCCAATCGCTTCGACCTGGGTGGGATCAATTGTGTAACCGACGCCGCCTGTGCGTCGTCGCTCAGCGCGCTCCAGATGGCTCTGAGCGAACTGACCGAGCATCGCTGCGACATGATGCTGACTGGCGGGGTGGATACCGATAACTCGCCCTTTATGTACATGTGCTTCAGTAAGACGCCGGCCTTCTCGCGTCAGGATTCGCCGCGACCGTTCGACGCCACTTCGGACGGGATGATGGTGGGCGAGGGGCTGGGCATGCTGGTGCTCAAGCGCCTGGCCGACGCCGAACGCGACGGCGACCGGGTTTACGCGGTGATCCGGGGCATTGGCTCGTCGAGCGACGGGCGCTACAAGAGCATTTACGCGCCGCGCTCCGAGGGCCAGGCCCGTGCGCTGCGCCGAGCCTACGCCAGCGCCGGGGTACCGGCGGCAAGCATTGGTCTGATCGAGGCCCACGGCACGGGCACGGTGGCGGGCGACCTGTGCGAGGTGCAGACGCTGCGCGACGTGTTCGGCGAGGGCAACCCGCGTCAGGCGCATATCGCCCTGGGCAGTGTGAAGTCGCAGATTGGTCACACCAAGGCGGCGGCCGGAGCAGCCGGGCTGATCAAGGCGGCCCTGGCCCTGCACCACCGGGTGCTGCCGCCGACGATCAATGTGGGCACGCCCAACCCGAAGTTTGGCCTGGAGGGTTCGCCGCTGTATGTGAACACCCGCCCACGGCCCTGGCTGCGCGCCGCAGGCGCACCACCGCGCCGCGCCGCTGTCAGCGCCTTTGGGTTTGGCGGCACCAACTTCCATGTTGTGCTTGAGGAGTATGCCGGTGATCACCACCAGCCCTACCGCATCCATCAGACCGCCCAGGAGCTGATTCTGGCAGCATCCACGCCCGCCGCGCTGCGCGAGCGCTGCGCCGAACTGGTCGAGACGCTGGCTGGCCCGCAGGCGGATCAGGTGTTCACCGAACTGGCCGAGGCGACCCGGACGATGGATCTGCCAGCGGATCTGGCCCGGCTTGGTTTTGTGGCCGATGGCCCAGTCGATGCCCGCGAGCAACTGCTGCGTGCCGTCGCGATGCTCAGCGCCCAGCCCGCCGCCGAACGTCTCCAGCACCCGAAGGGGGTTTTTTACCAGCGGCAGGGGATCAACACCGCCGGGCGGGTGGTGGCGCTCTTTCCCGGCCAGGGTTCGCAGTATCTGGAGATGGGCCGCGAGTTGGCGCTGAACTTTCCGCCGCTGCGCGAACTGCTTGGGCGGGCCGATGTTCACGGCGTGGACACGCCGCTCTCCGATGTCCTCTTCCCGCCGCCGGTCTTCACACCCGCTGAACAGGCATTCCAGATCGAGCGCCTTCAGCGCACCGAATACGCCCAGCCAGCCATCGGCGTCCTGAGCGCCGGGATGTTCGGCCTGCTGCGCGATGCTGGGTTCCGGCCCGACATGGTGGCCGGGCATAGCTTTGGCGAACTGACCGCCCTCTGGGCCGCAGGCGCACTTGACGATGACGACTTCCTGGCTCTGGCCCACGCCCGTGGGCGAGCGATGGCTCCCCCGGCTGACCCGACGTTCGACGCCGGGGCGATGCTGGCTGTCTCTGCCGAACTCGCTACCGTGCAGATGATCGCCGGACAGGTGCCGGGGATCACGGTGGCGAACCTGAACGCGCACGACCAGGTGGTCTTAGCCGGATCAACGGCGGCGATCAGCCGGGTACGCCATGTGCTGGAGTCCGCAGGCCACAGCGCCACCCCGCTGCCGGTTTCGGCGGCCTTCCACACTCCGCTGGTAGGCCATGCCCAGGTGCCGTTCAGCCGAGCGATCCACGCCTGCGTCTTCAGCCCGACCCGCGTGCCGGTCTATGCCAACGCCACCGCCCAGCCCTACCCGGCTGACCCACGGGCCATGCAGGCGCTGTTGGCCGACCAGTTACTCCAGCCGGTGCGCTTCTTCGATCAGATCGAGCAGATCTACCCCGCCGGTGGTGCAATCTTTGTTGAGATCGGCCCGCGCAGCGTGCTGACCAACCTTGTGTCACGCATCCTGGGCGACCGGCCACATATCGCCGTGGCCCTGAACCCCAGTCGCCAGGGTAACAGCGACCGTCAGCTACGCGAGGCGGTGGTGCAACTGCGCGTTGCGGGTGTGCCGATGCGCGGGATTGACCCCTACCAGCGTGAGGCGGCCCCAGCCCCCGCACGTAAGCGGCGCGGACTGATCGTGAAACTGAACGGTAGCAACTATGTCAGTGAGAAGACGCGGGCCGACTATGCGGAAGCAATCGCGAGTGCGCCCAAGATGAGTGAGTCCATCATCAATGAGGAAAGCCGGATCATGACGATACTCCCCGAAAGCGAGGCGCTGCCGATCCAGGAGCGGCGCAACGGTAGCATACATGCGGATCACCCCGCCACCCCGTCGGCGTATACGTCAGTCGTGCAGACCCCCGCGCCCGCCCCGGCGACGCCGGCCGAACTGATGGCCCAACTCCAGGCGCACCAGCGCGAGATTTTGCAGGTTCACCAGCAATTCCTCAGCTACCAGCACGAGTATGTGAGTCTGCTGCTCCAACTGCCGCAGTCGGCGGCGGCGAACCACGAGGGTGGCATGGCGGCCATGCACCAGATCCAGGCCGAGACCCTGCGTATCCACCAGCAGTTCCTCGCCCAGCAGGGCGACTACGCCGCCGGGCTGCTCCAGATCATCCAGCAGCAGGTTGCGCAGGGGATGGCGATGCCTGCGCCCCTCACCCCCAGCCCCGCGCCCTCACGGGGCGAGGGGAGTCCATTCCTGCCTGCGCCCCTCACCCCCAGCCCCGCGCCCTCACCGGGCGAGGGGAGTCCGATCCTGCCTGCGACCC
>Ga0194060_10002179_pt1 | contig 13992 bp, 18 predicted proteins | sample SepL225m_MetaG_FD_163427 | JGI IMG/M metagenome (GOLD analysis project Ga0194060, IMG submission 163427) | Anoxic zone freshwater microbial communities from boreal shield lake in IISD Experimental Lakes Area, Ontario, Canada - Sep2016-L222-5m | ecosystem: Environmental > Aquatic > Freshwater >... | reverse complement strand
GCGTCACGGGCTGGATGAAGCAGCGCCTGGCCCTGCTGCTGGCGCATGACATCAATCTGTATGCCTACCATTTGCCGCTGGACGCCCATCCGGAACTGGGCAACAACGCGCAACTCGGTCTGAAACTCGGTTTGCAAGCCAGCGGGCGCTTTGGAGAGCAGGACCTGGGGTTTCTCGGTGAGCGCGTGCAAGCAGGCGGTTTTGAGTCGGCCCAGGCGCTGGCCCAGCACATCGAACTGCAGTTGCGCAGGCCAGTGGCCCTGGTCAATGGGGCTGCGCGAGCGATTCACAGAATCGCCTGGTGCAGCGGTGGCGCTCAGGGCTACTTTGAGGCCGCCATTGCAGCGGGTGCAGAGGCTTTTATCACCGGGGAGATTTCGGAGCCGCAAGCGCACTATGCGCGTGAAATGGGTGTGGCCTACCTGGCCTGCGGCCACCATGCCAGCGAGCGTTTTGGCGCTCCTGCGGTGGCGGCCCATGTGGCGGCGCGCTTAGGCCTGGAGCATCAGTTTATTGACATTGACAACCCGGCCTGAGCATGAACAAGCCGATCGCGATCACTCTGGGAGACGCCGCCGGCATCGGACCGGAAATCATTGCCAAGGCGTACCGCCAGGCGCCCGAGCTGCTGCAAGGCTGCTTTGTTGTCGGCGACGCGCCGACCCTGCGTCGGGCCACCCAGTTGATCAGCGACGGTGGCATCCCCATGCCACTGACGGTGCTTGAGGCTGCGTCGGAGGTGTTCGACCTGCCGCCAGGCTGCTTGCCGCTGTTGCAGCTTGGTGCTTTGGCGGCACCGCCTGCGTTCGGACGCCTCGACGCGGCTGCCGGCTTGCTGGCGGCCCAGTGTGTGGTGTGGGCGGCGCAGGCGGCTTTGCGCGGCGAAATTGCGGCGCTGGTGACCGCACCGCTCAACAAGGAGGCGCTCTCGCTGGCTGGCGCGCCCTATTGCGGTTTCCCCGGGCATACGGAACTGTTGCAGGCGCAAGCCGCCGCTTACGCAGGCAAGGCGCTGGCGCAGATGCCGGTGCGCATGATGCTGGCCAACGATGAATTGCGGGTCGTGCTGGTCAGTATTCACGTGTCGCTGCGGGAGGCACTGGATGCCGTGACTGCAACCAATGTGCTGCAGACCCTGCTGATCACGCACGAGTCGCTCAGCGCCATTCTGGGGCGCTCGCCGCGCATTGCGGTTGCAGGCGTCAATCCGCACGCTGGCGAGGGCGGCTTGTTTGGGCGCGAGGAGCTTGAGATCATTGCTCCGGCCATCAGGCAGGCGCGCGAGCAGGGCGTCCAGGTCAGTGGCCCTTACGCTCCCGACACGGTGTTCATGAGTGCCAGGTCCAGGCCCGGACAGTCGCGCGAATTCGACGTGGTGGTCGCCATGTACCACGACCAGGGTTTGATTCCGGTGAAGTATCTGGGCCTGGAGCAGGGCGTCAACGTCACGCTGGGCCTGCCCCTGGTACGCACCAGTCCGGACCACGGTACCGCATTCGATATTGCCGGCACCGGTCAGGCCGACCCGTCCAGCTTGCTTGCGGCCATTCGCATGGCACGCCAACTGTCACACTGCTGAGGTCTCACTTCTTCAGGTTGTCGCGAATTTCGCGCAGCAGCAGCACATCTTCCGGTGTCACCGGGGCCGCTGCGGGTGCCGCTGGTGCGGCCTTCTTCAGGCGGTTGATTTGCTTGACCATCATGAAGATGATGAAGGCCAAAATTGCGAAATTGACCGCCACGGTGATGAAACTGCCGTAGGCAAATACCGGAACACCGGCCTTTTTCAGGGCGTCGATGGTCATGGCACTGCCTGGCGGCACCGTACCGAGAACGACAAAAAGGTTTGAAAAATCAAGTCTCCCGATCAGCGCGCCGACCAGCGGCATGACCAGGTCCCCCACCACCGAGTCGACGATTTTGCCAAAGGCTCCGCCAATGATCACACCGACCGCTAGGTCCATGACATTGCCCTTGACCGCAAATTCCTTGAATTCTTGCATCATTCTCATTTGAAATATCTCCATTTTTTTGTTGCAGGGGCGCAGTATCGGGCAAAAACGCTTGATCTGCTGGCACGCCTCGGTGCAGCAATGCCCCTGATGCCGGGCGGGGCGCTCAGCTACAATTACTGGTTAACCCCGATAGCGTTTTTTCATTGAGGATTCCCATGAGTGAAAGCCTTGCCGATAGCGGCCACGATGCCAGCAAGCGGACCTGGTTGATTGCCACCAGCTGTGTTGGAGCGGCCGGCGGCATGGCCGCAGCCGTTCCTTTCATTACCAGCATGCAGCCCTCCGAGCGGGCTCTGGCTGCGGGTGCAGCAGTCGAGGCCGACATCTCAGCTCTCAAACCGGGTGAAAAAATGACTGTGGAGTGGCGCGGCAAGCCGGTCTGGATTGTGCGTCGCACCCCGGAACAACTGGCTGCCTTGCCCAAGATTGACGCTCAACTGGCTGATCCAAAATCCGAGCGCAAGCCCACCGAGCAAGCACCGGATTACGCGCGCAACGCGCACCGTTCCATCAAGCCGGAGTATTTTGTCGCTGTTGGCATCTGTACGCATCTGGGCTGCTCACCGTCCGAAAAGTTTCAGACCGGCGCTCAGCCCTCGCTACCGGACGACTGGCAGGGCGGTTTCTTTTGTCCATGCCACGGTTCCACCTTCGACCTGGCCGGTCGAGTCTTCAAGAACAAGCCGGCACCTGACAACCTGGAAGTGCCGGCCCATATGTATCTCTCCGAGACCAAGCTGCTCATCGGTGAAGACCGCAGAGCCTAAGGACGCACATCATGGCTGAATTTCACGAGATTTCCCCCAATGCCGCAGCGGGTGAAAAGCTGCTGAACTGGATTGATAACCGGTTTCCCCTGTCCAAGCTCTTCAAGGAGCACATGAGCGAGTACTACGCTCCCAAGAACTTCAACATCTGGTATGTGTTTGGCGTGCTCTCCCTGCTGGTGCTGGTGATTCAACTCGTCACTGGCATTTTTCTGGTCATGCATTACAAGCCGGATGCCGCGCTGGCCTTCGGTTCGGTCGAGTACATCATGCGCGATGTGCCCTGGGGCTGGCTGATCCGCTACATGCACTCTACCGGCGCCTCCGCTTTCTTTGCGGTGGTGTACATGCACATGTACCGCGGACTGCTTTACGGCAGTTATCGCAAGCCGCGCGAATTGACCTGGCTGTTTGGTTGCGGCATTTTTCTGGCGCTGATGGCCGAGGCTTTCATGGGTTACCTGCTGCCCTGGGGCCAGATGAGCTACTGGGGCGCCCAGGTGATCGTCAACCTGTTTTCTGCCATTCCCTTTATCGGGCCGGACCTGTCACTCTGGATTCGTGGTGACTACGTGGTGGGCGATGCCACCCTGAATCGCTTCTTCAGCTTCCATGTGATCGCCGTGCCGCTGGTGTTGCTGGGTTTGGTCGTGGCTCACATCATTGCCCTGCACGAAGTCGGCTCCAATAACCCGGACGGCATCGAAATCAAGGAAAAGAAGGACGCCAAGGGCATCCCCCTGGACGGCATTCCTTTCCACCCCTACTACTCGGTGCATGACATCTTTGCCGTTGGCGTCTTCCTGATGGTGTTCTCCGCTATCGTCTTCTTTGCCCCGGAGATGGGCGGTTACTTTCTGGAGTACAACAACTTCATCCCGGCCGACCCGTTCCAGACGCCTTTGCACATTGCGCCAGTATGGTATTTCACGCCCTTTTACTCGCTGCTGCGCGCCGTGACCACTGAAATGATGTACGCGCTGATTGCCTGTACCGTACTCGGTGCGGGTCTGGCGGTGTTCAAAATCAGGATGCCGGCCCTGTTCAAGGGCGCCATCGCGCTTGGCGCCGTGGCCGTAGTGGCGATGATGATGGCCATTGATGCCAAGTTCTGGGGCGTGGTTGCCATGGGTGGCGGCGTCGTTATCCTGTTCTTTCTGCCCTGGTTGGACAACTGCGCGGTCAAGTCGATTCGCTATCGGCCTGATTGGCACAAGTACCTGTACGCGGTTTTTGTAGTCGACTTCCTGATCCTGGGCTACCTGGGCACGCAACCCGTGTCACCCATTTACAGCCGGGTCGCACAAGTGGGCACTTTGTTCTACTTTGCCTTCTTCATCCTGATGCCTTGGTGGAGCCAGATTGGCAAGACCAAGCCGGTGCCCGATCGTGTCACCTACACGGCGCATTGAGGGGGAGACACCATCATGAAAACCATGACATTCATTCAAAAAGTCGTTCTCGGCCTGCTGCTTTCCTGCGGTTTCACGCTGGGTGCGCAGGCCAATGTGGGCGGTCCGGCCTGGGATAAGGCGCCGAACAAGACCAGCGACATGGCGGCGCTGCAAAGTGGTGCAAAGCTGTTTGTCAACTATTGCCTCAACTGCCACTCGGCGGCCTTCATGCGCTACAACCGCTTGCGGGACATCGGTCTGACGCCGGAACAGATCAAGTCCAACCTGCTGGTGACCAATGGCAAGATCGGCGACACCATGAAGGCCGCCATCGACCCGCAGCAGGCCAAGGCCTGGTTTGGCGTCAACCCGCCTGATCTGACGGTGATTGCACGCTCGCGTGCCGGCGCGGGTGGGACCGGTGCCGATTATCTGTACACCTACATGCGCTCGTTCTACAAGGACGACACCAAGCCAACCGGTTGGAATAATCTGGTTTTCCCGAATGTGGCGATGCCGCATGTACTGTGGGAACTGCAGGGCGAGCGCCGGCCGGTGTTCGATGAGGTCAAGGAGCACGGTGCTGCGACAGGCCATTTCAAGGGCTGGGAACAGGTCAAACCGGGCACCATGACAGGCCCGCAATATGATCAGGCTGTCGGTGATCTGGTGGCCTATTTGCAATGGATGGGTGAACCGGTTCAAAATACCCGCGTTCGTGTCGGTGTTTGGGTCTTGCTGTTCCTCGCGGTCTTTACTTTCTGCGCTTGGCGACTCAACGCGGTCTACTGGAAAGAGGTCAAGTAGCACAAATAAGCGGCTCACATTGCGCTCAAAAGGGCGCGATCTGAGGTTTTTAGAGTGGGCTTGCGAGAAGCATCCCACTCTTTGGTTTTTTTAGGAGTCCCACCATGATGGTGTTGTATTCAGGTACTACCTGCCCATTTTCCCACCGTTGCCGTTTCGTCCTGTTTGAAAAAGGCATGGACTTCGAGATTCGCGACGTTGATTTGTACAACAAGCCTGAAGACATCAGTGTCATGAACCCTTACGGCCAGGTTCCCATCCTGGTCGAGCGCGACCTGATCTTGTACGAATCCAACATCATCAACGAGTACATCGATGAGCGTTTTCCTCATCCCCAGCTGATGCCGGGCGACCCGGTGGACCGCGCCCGTGTGCGACTGTTCCTGCTCAACTTCGAGAAAGAACTGTTTGTCCATGTTTCGACGCTGGAGTCGCGTGCCGCCAAGAACAACGAGAAAGTGCTAGACAAGGCACGCGCCCATGTTCGGGATCGCCTGACGCAGCTCGCACCGGTGTTCCTGAAGAACAAATACATGCTCGGTGACGGCTTCTCGATGCTGGACGTCGCGATCGCTCCGCTGCTTTGGCGTCTTGATTATTACGGCATCGATCTGAGCAAGAACGCTGCACCGCTGCTCAAGTACGCCGAGCGGATTTTTTCGCGTCCGGCGTACATTGAGGCCTTGACTCCTTCCGAAAAAGTGATGCGCAAGTAAGCGCTGCGTGCAATCTGATGATCGACTCTGAGCAAGCAACTTCGACACGCCCTTACCTGATTCGTGCGCTGTATGAGTGGTGCACCGACAACGGTTACACGCCTTACATTGCCGTACTGGTCAACGAGCGCGTGCAGGTGCCGCGCGAGTACGTGAAAGACGGCGAAATTGTCCTGAACATCAGTTTTGAAGCCACCACCGGGCTTCAGTTGGGCAATGAGCTGATTGAATTCAAGGCGCGCTTTGCCGGAACGGCCCGTGACATTTGCGTTCCGGTGGCTCAAGTCGTGGCTATTTATGCTCGTGAAAACGGGCAGGGCATGGCCTTCCCGATGGTCATATCCGAAACCGCGGAATCGCTTAGTCCGACTCAGGGCCTGCAGTCGGTCGGTGCAGAGATCAAACCGGTGCAGTTGACCCGCGTCGAGTCGCAAGCATCAGGCGTGGACCCCGAACCGCCGAGGCCAACGACTCCAGGGGCGCGACCAGCACTCAAACGCGTCAAATAGTCCCGTAAAATACCCACATGCCGATTTAGCTCAGTTGGTAGAGCAACCGCCTTGTAAGCGGTAGGTCATCAGTTCGAATCCGATAATCGGCACCATTTCTTTAGCATCGCCCCGACACGCAGCAATACTGCTAAAAAGGGGAAACTCCAAGCCCAGCAAGGGTTTGCAGAGGCCGAAGCGTTTTTCCCCACATTCAAACGCCTCCTAAAGACCCCGCAGTCTACTATGTCAAAGCGGGTCAATTCGTTCCAATTGCCCGCGCCTTTAGACCAAATGCTCACCAAATGGGTACTAAACAGCTGCCAATATAAACGCATTCGCTATCACTTCTGGTCACTCACTGCCCAGGAGAATTTTATGGACCTCATGACATTAGCGGACGTATGCATAGCGCTCCAGGTTAGCCGCAGCACGGTATTCCGGATGATTGTGCAAGGCGCGTTGCCGCCTATGAAAAAGATTGGCAATTTCCGGCAGACGTACTTCGTCCGCTCGGAATTTGAAAAGGCTTGTCGCAAGGCGATGCGTTGAACGTTAACTTGAGTGAGGACGTTTCGTAGAAGGGTGCTGACGCCACGCAAGCAGGATGCAATAAGCAGTGGGGTCATGCAGCTCCGTGCAGTCATCTAGGAACAGTCGGTTATCCTACCGCTTTGACAAAATAGTAGCCTACAGGGCTGGCCTGAGCCAATTTCGGACTCCCCTTGGCTGAGATTACATTAAATTAGCAATAGGGGAGGAAGCCGTGTCTAAATTCAAGTTGTCGATTGCGATGGCCATCTGTATGTCTGTCTTTTGGCATTCTGCAGAAGCCACATCTGTCATTCAAGATGACGGAATGGGGAGACTCTCTTTTTCAGGCGATATCCAACCAGGTGATGCCGAGCGCATCGTGTCTGCGCTGGTTGCTATAAAGCCAGTGTTCAAAGATGTTTACATACTTCCCACTGCGCTTGAAATTAACTCCAAAGGCGGGGACGTAAAGGAAGCCTTGAAAATCGCTTCATTGGTGAAAGCTACTTTTCTAAACGTCCATGTCATTCCAGATGGTCGAGGCGTATGCGCCAGTTCCTGTTTTTTCGTTTTCTTGGCAGGTCAACAACACGATGCGTCTGGCGTTGACACCATTGCAAGGGATGGCGCGAAAGGGAATTTGGGACCTTTAGGGATTCATCGACCTTATTACATGGCGCCCGGTGGCGGCCCTGCATCTGCAACAAAACAAGAAGAGATGATGAGAGAAATCGCCACTTATCTTCAATCTCAACGAGTTGCTCAGTATTTGATTGATGAGATGATGGCTCATGCCTCGAACGACATTTACTGGCTCACTTCCCGCGACCTAAAGATGACGAGTAGTTACCAGGCTGGTATTGAAGAGGAATTGATTTCCAAATGCAGCTACGACAGCAAGCGTGAAGCCAACCTGACAGCAAGAGAATTTGTTAAGTACCACGCTGTCGGTGGGGTAGGTAGCTGCATAAGTAGCTATCTAGTCAAAACTTATGCTCCGCTGCGCGATGCAGCGGTTGCTCGAATGCGAAAAGGCTGGCGACCTTGGAAGGACTGACAGTTCGTTGGATAAATCCAATCGGCGAAGCTCTGTTCGAGAGCATCATGGAGGTTAGCTACCCCACGATCACGCTGACTGCTGCGCGCAAGGCTCGCGATGCTGCAAAGTTGCAAAAGGCTGAAGGCGTTGACCCATTGCAAGCGCGGCAGGTTGAAAAACTAAAGGCATCGGTTGGCAGCGGCGACACACTGGCCGCAGCAGCAAGCGACTGGTTAGAGCGAGGCAAGCCAAACTGGAGCGCCACACACTACGTCCGGGAAAGTCGCAACATCACCAAAGACTTGATCCCTTACTTGGGCAAGCGCGTTCTTGCCAGCATCAAGCCAATCGAGCTATTGGCGGTCATTCAAAAAGTAGAGGAGCGCGGCGCGTTGGACGTGGCGCACCGTGTGCTGATAACGGCACACGGTATCTGGTGCCATGCGGTGGCAACGGGCCGGGCAGAGCGCGACATCACACCGGACATCAAGAAAGCACTCAAACCTCACATCAGGGAAAACCTGCCAGCCATTACCGACCCCGTCAAATTCGGTGAACTGTTGCGGGCCAGCGAAGCGTACAACGGTGGGCCAATCGTTCGGGCAGCGCTGAAGCTTGTGCCGATACTGTTTCAGAGGCCGGGCAACATCCGCACCATGCGCTGGGTTGATCTGGACCTCGACACAGCGCTGTGGTCCATCCCCAGCGATGATATGAAGCGCACCAAGGCAGAGAAGATCAACGGTCAAGCCCACGTCGTCCCACTACCCCGGCAAGCGGTGGCCATATTGCGCGACCTCCGAAAGGTGACAGGTGATCATGAATGGGTTTTCCCAGGTTTGCGCGACTGGCGTAAACCCATGTCCGAAGCGGGAGTGAGCGCTGCACTCAACGCGATGGGCTACAAAGACATTCATACCTGGCACGGCTACAGGGCAACGGGGCGCACCATCTTGCGGCAGGTTCTAAAGTACCCGGCAGACGTGATCGAAGCGCAACTAGCCCACATTGGCCAGATCACACACGGCGGCGCATACGACAGGACAACGCATCTTGAGGACAGGACAACAATGCTGCAAGTCTGGGCAGACTACCTGGACAAACTGGTCAAAGGTGCAGACGTGATTCCGTTCAAGGCGGCAGCAAGTTAAACTAAGTGCTACACATTCAGGGCAACACCATGCACACCTCAACACTCCGGGCCGCTGGCGGCTCTATCGCAGTCACCATACCGCAAGCGCTGGCCAAGAGCTCGGGGCTGCACCCTGGCGATAAAGTCAGTTTTGCAGTTGATGCCGGGCGGCTGATTTTGTCGCCGGTCAACCGGCGCAAATACAGCCTTGACGACCTGCTGGCCATGCAGGGCCATGCGCCATTGGTGATCGACAAAGGCTGGGACACCATGCCAGCAGCCGGGCAAGAAGTGGCACTGTGATGCGGCATACCACCTGGCAACGCGGCGACATCGTGGTGGCCGACTTTGACCCCACGTTGGGCCATGAGCAACAGGGGCGCAGACCCGCCATTGTGGTCACCCAAGCAGCGCTCAACAAGCTGGGCATGATCGGCGTATGCCCTATTACGCAGGGTGGCATGGCAGCGCGACACACCGGCATGGCGGTATCGCTTACAGGCATGGGCCTGCAAACGGCTGGCATTGTGCTGGTGCATCAGTTCAGAATGATCGACCCGACCCAGCGCAGATTGACGCTGATTGAGCGAGCGCCGGTTGAACTGAGCGAAGAAGTTCGGGCGCGAGTAGCGGCGATGCTGGAATAGCGCAATGAGTCATCAAGATTGGTTATCCGGGCAGTTAAAAGATGGCACCTTTGCCGCGCATTACTTGACGCAGGCAGCGCAAGACCTGGAGCCTGCCGTTTTCACAGCGACGTTGCGTCACGTCATCGATGCACGCGGCGGTCTGGCCAAGGTGGCAGACGCTGGCAAGCTGTCACGCCAGAGTCTCTGCAAGGCTTTTCCTGTAAGCGGACAGGGCAACCCTACTGCAAAGACCATGTTCGCCGCCTTGCGTGCAAGCGGTTTGCAACTAACGTTCAAAGCGGCCTAACATTTCAAAGCCTGGCGAATCGATGCAGGAGAGCTAGTCCAGTTCCATCTGGACAATCTCATCTGGAATTTTGCCGATGCGGTCTGCCATTCCGAATGAAGGCGTTGTCACCGATCGCCATATAGGATCCAGTTTGTGACCGGCGCCATGGGGACATTCTGGTGTTCAGGCCCATCAACATGATGGTCTCGACTGCATGGATGAAAGGCGCCACGCTGGGAGCACTTTCCAGCTTGCTGGCTGCGCCTGATGCCTCAAATGTGGTGCAATTCAGACAGGCGGGAAAATATTTTCTAACCGTTTCCAGCCATCGACGGGACATGCAGCCCGCACGGTATATGCCACCTTGTCATGTCAATTTGTCCACAGGTATTTAATTGTGTTGCGAAAAGCAAGAAAAGGCACTATTCCGCTTCAACCAAGGCTTGTGTCAGTTTCAATTCCGGAAACTATTCACAGCTTATGCACGAACTGTTTTGGATCTTTTATTCGCAAAATTTTTTTGATTCGTCCTAAAATCGGACCCACTGATTGCTGATGAACTTCTTTGAATCCATTAAGTAGTCGGTCCTCAAAGCAAAAACCCTCAAAGTCCGGCAAGACGATGAGGGTTTAGGGGCACAGGGCCATGAAAAGTTGAGACACTTATCAAGGCCTAGTTTATAGCACGAACTGATCGGGAAACCGATATGAAGTTTTGTTATTAGGTGCCTTTGCTAATGAGTGGTTTTTTACTCTTATTGCTTAGGAACCTATGACAGATATCAAAACCGCCAACATTGGCACTCACTCGCAAAATCAAGATGTCGCCTTGCTGCGACTGCCCCAAGTCCTTAACCTGATCCCTGTCTCGCGCAGCCACTGGTGGGCAGGTGTGGCAAGCGGTCGCTACCCGGCTCCGGTCAAACTTTCAACGCGCTGTGTTGCCTGGAAGTCGGAACAAATTCGTGCTCTGATCGCTTCGTTTTGATTGGTCAGAACCGTGATGACCATCACCGGCGGCGTGCCAGGAATAAGCACGCCCATAGCAAAGGCCGCTGGCGCTTCAAACACCCACGGCCTGCACACTGACACCGACAGAGCTGATTTTCGCACTGACGAGGCCACAGCTCAAACCTATGACGGCAATGCCATTGCAGTGATGCAAGACCTGGCGTTGACCACCACCACGACAGATCCGCGAGTAAGTACGCAGCAGCTTGCAAAGCACCTGGGCAACAAGCACCGGAGTCTTGTCGAGTTGATTCAAGACCATCGCGAAGACTTTGAACAGCTTGGAATACTTCGGTTTCAAACCGGAGTAATCGACGGCCGCGGCCAGCCTGAAAAGTTTGTCATGCTCAATGAAGATCAGGCGACGCTGGCGCTGGCCTACAGCAAGAACACCGAGCGCGTGCGCGAGTTGAAGGTGAAGCTGGTCAAGGCATTCGGCCTGGCACGCCGGACGGCGGATTTGCGAAAAACAGAGTATCTGCCGCAGTACCACCAGTTGCATGACCGCATCGGCGCCCTGGCCGCGGGTTCACACAACGAGCGCCGGGTTCACCAAAACGTAAACCGTCTGCTGAACAAGTTTGCCGGGATCGAATCCGGTCAGCGTGCAGCGGCGCCACTGCCTGAGCAGGCCATGCTGATCGTAGGCCACGCCATGGCCGCCAGAGCCGCGCAGGGCGCGATAGATCACCGTGATGGCTACCAGCGTATCAAAGCCACTTTGCAGGCGCTGGCGGCCGTCACCGGACTGGAGATGGTTGGCAATGGCTAACAAAAGTCGCATCGACGAAAGCCGTGTACCCGGCGGTCACATCGCTCTGCCCTGGAGCGTTGTCGATTCGGCCGCGTATCGGAATCTGTCTTACACAGGCAAGGCACTGCTGATCGAACTGGCGCGGCAATATGTCCGCGACAACAACGGCAGATTGCTGCTGTCACAACGCTATCTTGCAGGTCGCGGCTGGAAAAGTGGGGACGTGATCTTGCGGGCCAAGCGTGAGCTACTCGACGCTCAGTTGATATATCAGACCGTGCAAGGACACCGGCCCAACAAGGCGTCATGGTTTGCGTTGACGTGGTACACGCTGGACAGACTCCCCGGCTACGACGAAGGCGCGGTGGCAGGGTTCAGGCGCGGCATGTACGCCACTGCACCACTGTCACCACCCAAGCCGACGCGGGAAGATTTATTTGAAAAGTGGCGTGATGCCGGCGCCGTCAGCCCTGCAAAACTGAGGGCACAAAAAATCCTTACACCGGTTCACGCAGTAGCGGAAGTCACCATAGCACCGGCTCATGGTGTAGGGCGCAACTCCGTTGCACCGGATCGCGGTGCTATCAGGGGTGTTTCTGGCACCTTGTCTACACCGGCTCACGGGGACCATCTAGAGATGCCATCTAGTGCTGTCGCGAAAGGGATGTTACTGGCACCTGCGTCGGCAGCAAGACCGGAAGGAGGGCTATGAACAGTACCTGAGCACAACTCCAAACCTTCGACGTCTTTATCAACCACCAAGGAAAACTATGAGTTCCGTAAACACACCACCTATTCCCTCAATCCCAAGGCCAAAGTCCGATCGACCGACGCCGCCAAAAACAGGCAAGCCGCCGGCCGCTCCATCACCGTATGCGAACGCGCCTTTCAAGCCGATACTCCCGGCCAAGCCAACCAAACTGGCTAAACCTGCTTTGCCGGTGGCTGTGCCGTCTGGCCGGCTGCCAAGCTGCATCGGCAAGCTACCGACTGGCCCAGTGGCCAGAGTGGCCGCCAAAGTGGTGCCGGTACGTCAGAAGATCGCCCAACAGGTTATCGATTTTCAAGAACAGCAGTTCGCCAACATCAATCGAGTTGCGGCTGCCGAAAAGGCCGCTAAGCGCGGCCAGGTCAGCGCCCGGCGTGGCCTGAGTTAGTCGTCGTCAGGCGGGCGCCCTCAGATCCGTTCTGGGGGCGCCCGCATCTGGCGAAGGGCACCAGGCACGCACACCGTGTTTAGCCCAGTTGTTTAGAGCAGGTTGTAAGGCAACGTTTCTTTGTTCGACAGGCTGGTTGGCATCCCTCGCAAGCCGTCATTTCGTGGCAACCGCCTGGCAACTGGTAACCGCGCTGGTAACCACTGCCGAAAAAGGAGTCATTCCATGGATACCATGCTGGATACCGAGCTTTTCAACATGGTCGATTTCGTGCGTACCGGCCCTGCGTACCTTCCGCCGATCAATGCGCCACATGGACACAACGGGAAGCTGAAACAACCTAAAGTGACTTGTGGTGGTCAATCGCCGAAGGCTTGCGCTATATCAAGCGGAGGCGGCCCCTATCCCCCATTTGGGGGATAGACAGGGGCTGCATGTTACTTTCAAAATGGCTAAACGGAGGTCACAGAATGAAAGCACTGTTTGCTATTCTTGCGCTGATATCGTGCAACGCATTTTCCCAATGGGGTGGCGCGGCTAGTGCCTACAAAGGATATCAAGAGGGGCAAAATAGCGAGTTGCTGCGGCAGTGTATGCAGTCTTGTCGCCAGGGTGATGGCCAGTGCTATCGCGGTTGCTCGGGAGCTTATGGACAGCAACCCCAACAGCAAGCACCACAGTACCAAGCACCGCAATGGCAGCAGCAACCACAACAGCAACAACTCGACACTCGGCCGCAGGCAAGGTTTACCGGGAATAAGGAATTCGCAACATCTGTTACAGGCAAAGGTTTCTTTCGATGTGAGTACGACTATTTAGGAACCATTTTTTTGCGCAACTACAGCGCAGATAGTGGTTGCCCGTCTTGGGTCGCGGTCGAATAACTGCTAAGCGAACAAGGCTGATTCCGCGCGTACGCGAGAAAACCTACCAGCGGTCCGCACGTTCACCATGCTAATTTCTGTTGCACTTTTTTGCCGTCTTGTTACCACCTGAATGTTCCAGACTGCGCTAACCATGCCACTAACCGCGCTCAATTCGCGCCTGTTTCGGCGCTGTTGCCTGGCCGGTGCGGTGCCGTCGTCATGGTCTCCATTGCGCGCGCGGGTGGTTTCCGTGGCGAGGTCTTGGCTACTTTTGGCTACTTCACTGGTCACGTCCTGGCCACTGTTGTTCACACCGCAGCATTCGTGAATCACGCTCCAGCGCCAGCCGGTGGGCACAGTCTTGCAGCAAGCATGAATCTGCATCCCAAAATGC
>Ga0194060_10002178_pt1 | contig 13993 bp, 12 predicted proteins | sample SepL225m_MetaG_FD_163427 | JGI IMG/M metagenome (GOLD analysis project Ga0194060, IMG submission 163427) | Anoxic zone freshwater microbial communities from boreal shield lake in IISD Experimental Lakes Area, Ontario, Canada - Sep2016-L222-5m | ecosystem: Environmental > Aquatic > Freshwater >... | reverse complement strand
GTATAGGTGCCGCCGGCCTACCTAACCAACGCCATCGGCCTTAATGCGATGATCAACAACGTGTCGAGAAGCATCGGCCCTGCCCTGGCGGGCATGCTCATTGCCATGGTCGGCACCGGCGGCACCTATACCGTTCAAGCTGTTTTTTATTTGCTGGCGACCGTTTGGACTGTTCAGTTGCGCCCCGCACAGCGCTTTTCGGCTGTGGGTACCGATGCCGCATCGATACCCACAGCTTGCCGGGAATCCTTTGGCCGGAGCATTATCGAAGGATGGAAGTTCAGTTGGCGGAATATGGCCGTTCGCGTCGGCCTCCTTACCGTGATGTTTGCGGAATTGTTTATTGTCCCTTTCACAACGCTCCTGCCTGTCTTTGCACGCGACCTGCTGGTAGTTGGATCCAGAGGACAGGGATTGCTTCTCACCGCTATGGGTGTCGGCGCACTGTGCAGCGCGGTAATCATAGCCTCGGCGGGCCAAAGACTGCCCCGTGGCTTATTCATGCTGGGATCGGTGCTGTTATACGGATTAGTGCTCGTGATCTTTGCGGCTTCGACCTGGTTCCCGCTATCCCTCGTAATGATGGTGCTGGTCGGCCTTTGCCATGTACACTCTCACGCCCTCGTGCAAACCGTTATCCAGTCCTACTCTCCTTCCGATTACTGTGGCCGTACCATGGCGCTCTTTAACATGAGCAAGATCATGATGATCATGGGCAGCATGCTGATCGGCACGCTGTCATCGCTTCTGGGCGCACGTTGGGCAGTGGCGTCGATGGGTGCCGCCGGCGCTCTGACGATGATCGTGATGTTGATGGTAATGCCCCAAGCGCGGCACATCCGATAAGCGCTGTGATGTTAACCTTTGACAGCGGCCATATCAAGGCTGCTCGTCATCAGATCGCCAATCATTTTGCTGAATCGTGACGGGTTCTCAATTTTTCCTCCCCCGGCGATGACCGCCATATCAAACAGCAAATCACTGTAGTCCTTCAACAGGGGGGCATCTTTATCATTTTCGTAGATCGCTTTGATTTTAGCAAGCAAAGGGTGCTCCATGTTGAGTTCCAGCACCCGCTTGACCGGCGGCGGCTCCTGTCCTGCTGCCTTGAGCACCTTTTCGAGGTAGGCGCTCATATCGTTTACGTCTCCCGAAAGACAGGCCACAGAATCCTTTAGATGCGTGGAAGGCTTTACCTCTTTCACCTGCCTATCCAAGTGCATCTTGATGAAATCAAACAGGGCGTGATATTCATCTTTTTTCTGGTCATCTACCTGCTTCCCGAGATCCAGATCGCCTTTTTCCGCGCTCTTGAAGGGTTTCTTCTCATATTCATGCAAGTCTCGCAAGACCCATTCGTCCATAGGATCAGTCATGAGCAGCACTTCGAAATCTTTCTCCTTCAACCGCTCCAGGTGCGGGCTGTTGAGCAGGCCAGTGAGATTTTCACCCGTAATGTAGTAGATGCCGTCCTGGTCGGGCTGCATGCGGTTCACGTAATCGGCAAGCGAGATCATGGCCCCTTCGGAACGGGTTGTCTGGTACCGCAGCAGTGCGCTGATCTTGTCCCGATTATCATAATCCGCCGAGATCCCCGTTTTGAACAGTGGACCGAATTCCTTGAAGAACTGCTCGTATTTATCTTTTTCGAGGCTTGCCAGAAGCTCGAGGGTCTTCTTTACGAGGTTTTTGCGGATGTTCTTCACGAGGGCATCCTGCTGAAGGATCTCCCGGCTTACATTCAGGTTGAGGTCGGGCGCGTCAACAACGCCCTTCACAAAGGCCAGGTAGGTGGGCATCAAGTCTTTACAGTTCTCCATAATGAAGACCCGTTTGGAATAGAGCTGAATACCGTGCTTCTGCTCCTGACGGAAAAAATCATAAGGCGCCCGGGAAGGCACGTACAAAAGAGCGCTGTATTCCGTTGCCCCTTCGAGCTTCACGTGCAGATGCGCCAGCGGGGGATTCCAGTCATGGCTGATATGGTTGTAGAATTCAGTATATTCCTCATCGGAGATCTCTTTTTTGTCCGTCGACCAGATGGCCTTCATGGAATTGAGGGTTTCTTCCCGGATGACTTTTGTGGTCTTGTCGCCGTCCGGTTTCCCCTCTTTGTCGAGCACCGGCTCCGTTCTCTCGATATCCATCACGATGGGATAAGCAACAAAATCGGAGTGTTTCTTGATGATGCCGCGAATGGTCCATTCATCGGTAAAGTCCTGCTCATCCTTATCCGCCTTCTTCAGTGACAAGACGATCGTCGTGCCGCGAGAATCTTTTTTCGTTTCTTCAATCGTGTAGGACCCGTCTCCGGCCGATTGCCACTTGGTAGCCTTATTGCTGCTGGCGGCTCTCGTGACAAGGGTCACCTTGCTCGCTACAATGAAGGCGCTGTAGAAGCCGACACCAAATTGGCCGATGAATTCCGGCGTCAAGAGTTCCGATTTTTTAGCAGCTGCCGCAGCTTCCAGGAAGCCAGCCGTTCCGCTTTTGGCAATGGTGCCGATGTTTTCCACAACCTCGTCGTAGGTCATGCCAATCCCGTTGTCCGCTATCTCCAGGATTCTCTTTTTCTTATCCACGGTAATTTTGATCTTATACTCCGTATCGGCACCCACAATATCCGATTCCGTCTGGGCATTAAATCGTAACTTGTCGATGGCATCGGAGGCATTCGAAATCAATTCCCTCAAGAATATCTCCTGATGGGAATAGAGGGAATTGATGATGATGTTCATGAGTTGTTGGACTTCCGTTCTGAATTGACGCGTTTCTTTCTTCACTTCCATACGATGCTCCTGTTTTTGTTGATAGATTTTTATAAAAAATAGAGATTGCCGATAGCACCAGGCGGCACTATAGTGATGACGAATTTTATTTTGTCAAGTCTCGGCGGCTGTTAGGCAACGTCCATACCAACAGAACTTACCGGCTCGCCTGCGCAAATATTTCCCTGATTCACGCGATCCTCAGGAATTTTTTCCCAAGCCCGCTCTGACCTGGATCAGTTCGGCGGCAATACAGATAGCAATTTCTTCGGGAGATTCAGCACCTATGGAAAGTCCTATGGGGGCATGAACATTCTGCAGACTGGCCTGTGCAACCCCCTCTTCCAGAAGCGATCGATAGAGCATATCTATCTTGCGTCTGCTGCCGATCATGCCGATATAGGCAGGCGAGTAGCGCAAGGCTGCTTGGAGCACCGTGCGGTCAAAGATATGGCCACTCGTAAGGATCGCCAAATAGGAGGCGGGGGAAATGACGATCCGGTCAAAGACCTCCGCAAAGGGTACGACCAGCAGTTGATCGGCCTCGGGAAAGCGTTCGCTGTTGCAGAACACCTCCCGATCATCAATAACCACCACCGTAAAACCGATCATTTTCGCCAAAGGAGCCAGACAGGCGCTGATATGACCGGCGCCGAAAAGATAGAGGACATTATCGGGCATCGCGGGTTCGATAAACAACTGACCGGCGCCGGTGACGTCGATAAGGGCCGCACTCCCCATTTCCAGCCAGCGCTTCTTGTCTTCTGCATCAAGAGGCAACCCGGGAATCGCCCCCCTTACGCTGCCGTCCCCGGTGATGAAGACATGGCGGTTCATATTGCCGCACTTGCCCTCCCCCACCAGGGTCATAAGCACGCCCCGTTTGCCTTCCCTGAGACGGGCGCTGATCCAGCTGACGAGGGAACGGGTCGTTTCGCTCTCCGGCGTAAAGTACTCTGTATAAACATCCACAATGCCGCCGCAGATCATCTTCTCTGTCTGGGCCACTTCGTCGCCCGTAAGTTCAAAGTGCTGCACAAACGATTCGCCGGCAATAAAGTTGTTTTTGGCCTTCCTTGTCACCTCATATTCCAGCCGCCCGCCGCCGATGGTCCCGCGCAGGGAACCATCATCCAGGACCAGACAATTGACTCCTGTCGCCCGCGGCGCCGACCCGGTCTGCTGGATGATACGGCACAAGGCCACCGACCGGCCGCTGTTCAATAAATCGCCGATCTGGCTAAATACATTATTCATTTTTCGCCTGACTTCAGGCAAGAAAATTTACCCTGTAACTCTTTGATACTACAAGAACCCGTATACCACATAGCCACCTGCAACTGCTTTTTCAGGGTATTGACGCCCTGCAGGATATCGTCCAGCGATTGAGAAGCCCAACGGAGAAAGGGGAGAGCCATGGACACCAGATCGGCGCCCATAGCCAGCGCTTTGGCCATCTCAATCCCGTTTCTGATGCCGCCCGAAGCAATCAGGTACTGGTCCGGGCGCAAGTGTCGCCGGACGTTAATGATGCTCTCTGCCGTCTCAGTGCCTAAACTCTCATACAATTCATAATCTTGATCAGCTATGAGTCCTTCAATCCGGGCCCAATTTGTCCCTCCCAAACCGGCCACATCGACTCCCCTGATGCCAGTTCTGGCTGCCGCCCAAGTCGCCAGTGACTCCGGAATGCCGGCACCTACCTCTTTCAGCAGAATCGGATAGGGGAAATCGATGACTATTTCTCCCAACTGTTTCAAGAGACCGCGAAAATCCTTTTCGCCGCCCTCCTGGAGTGCTTCCTGGATAGGATTAACGTAGAGGATCAGACCATCGGCCTCGATACATTCCACTGCCTGCAACAAATAGTCCCTTCCCCTCTTGACATGCACTAAGCCGATATTGGCTAAAAGAGGGACGTGGGGGGCAATGTCCCGCAACTGGTAAGAATCCTGCGCGGCAAGATTGTCCAGCATCAGTTTCTGTGAACCAACCGCCATGGCCAGACCAAGAGTCTCTGCTGCCTTAGCCAAGCGCCGGTTTATCCGGCGCGACAAGCTGCCGCCGCCCGTAAGCGGAGCAATCACCAAGGGCAGGCAAAGAGATTTGCCCAGGAATTCACCTTTGAGATCCATTTCCGAAAAGGAAAAATCCGGGAAACCGCCTGTTAATTTAATCTTTTCCAAGCCAGTGGAAACCGCTGCTTCCACATCATGGGACAGGCAGGCCTGGATATGAAGATCTTTTTTGTTATGCGATCTCTCAACCATTTGACTGAAACCTTACAACTTTTTAGTTGCTTCATCCTTGCCCCACCGATCGAACAGGTTGGCTTCAATGCCGAAATAGTCCAGAGTCTTGCCTACGGTCTGATTGATAATATCGTCGATGGTTTTAGGCATATGATAGAAGGCCGGCACCGGCGGCATAATGACGCCGCCCATTCTTGTCACACGCATCATCAGATCCAGGTGCCCCTCATGCAAAGGCGTTTCACGGACAATGAGGACCAGCTTCCTCCGTTCTTTCAAATTGACGTCGGCAGCCCTTACCAGCAGATTCTCGTTATAGGAATTGGCGATGGCGGACAGGGTCTTTATGGAACAAGGCGAAACGATCATTCCATCCACACGGTAGGAACCACTGGCAATGGACGCACTGACATCATTGAAATCATGGACATAAGAAGCTTTCGCCTTCAGTTCGTCAATTGTGTACCCTGATTCGATAATCATATTCCTCACACCGGAATCGGAAATAACGAGATGGGTCTCCACCCCTAGTTTCGCGAGCGTTTCCAGCGTCCTAACACCATATATGACACCGGACGCACCTGTTATGCCCACAATGATTCTTTTCATCTTTTGTCTCCCATTTTTATATGAATACTTTTAGTTTTACCCGGCTCCCGTCAAAATCAAGCACCCAGGACCAACTCCTCTTTAGACGCCGACCGGCATGGCAATATCTCTCATGTTGAGCTGAATATTGCCGCCTCCCTTCCAGTCGTTGATTTGCGGAGTAAAGGCGATATCAAAGATTGTCCCGCCAAAGGAATCGCGGAATTGCCCCTTGCTGAACCAGATGGAGTCGCAAGAGATTTCACCTTCATGGACTCTGATGCGTAAGTTATTTTTTCCGACAACGGCCGGTGAAGTTACATTAACGTTTCTCACACACATCACGGGCTCGGGATTCTTGCTGCCGAAGGGAGCCAGCATGCTGATCTGATCGAGCAGATTATAATTGATGTCTTTTAAACGGCATTGGGCGTCAATGATTGTCTGGGAAACCAATTTTGTGATATCCGTCTCTTGCCTGATCACGTCGTCAAACAACTGCCTAAATGCTGCGACATCAATCTCTCGGATGACAATCCCTGCGGCAAATTGATGCCCCCCATATGCCTGCAGCAAGGCATTGCATCTCTTTAACCCCTTGTAAATATTGAAATCAGCAACCGTTCTGCCGGACCCCTTGCCAATGCCATTTTTGAGGCTAATCAACATGGTGGGGCGACAAAATCGTTCCACCAATCTCGATGCCACGATGCCGATCACGCCAGGGTGCCAGTCGGCAGAAGCAAAAACCAGAGAACTTATTTGCTCGGGATTGTCGCCCCGTTCCACCTCAGTGACGATATCCTGAAAAATAGTTTTTTCCAGAGCCTGCCGGCGCCGGTTGTACTCATCAAGTTTTCTGGCCAGCGATCTGGCCTTCTCCATGTCATCAGTCATCAGCAACTCTACTGCATCATCAGGGGAGGCAATGCGGCCTGCCGCGTTGATCCTCGGCAACAGATTAAAGGAGGCGGCCCTGCTCGTGACAGGCGACTGATATTCCATGCCGCAAACTTCCTTGAGGGCACGCACTCCTAACCTGGTTCCCTCGGAAATCAGCTCCAGCCCGATTTTTACAAATATCCTATTCTCGTCCACCAGAGGAGAAATATCACCTATGGTACCCAAGGCCACCAGATCAAGGTAATTTTTTAGATTGGGATAATCCTTGTTTGCCCAGAAACCGTCTTGTCTCAGATTCGCCCTTAAAGCGATCAGAAAATTAAAGACTATGCCGACTGCGGCAAGATGCTTAAACGGGAACTGGCAATCATCGCGATGGGGATTGATGGTCGCGACCGAATCGGGGACGATGCCGGGAATTTCATGGTGATCCAGGATGATCACATCCATACCGAGCGACTTGGCATAGGCAACCTGTTCGAAATCGGAAATGCCGCAGTCCACGGTTACCAATAACGTCACACCGGATCCTTTAATTTGTTCAATAATTTTATTGTGGAGACCGTACCCATCGTCAATGCGATTCGGAATGTAATAGTCGGCAGAGGCACCGATATCTTTGAGAAATCTTAGCAGCAATACGACTGAAGTAACTCCGTCGGCATCGTAATCTCCATAAATGGCTACCTTCTCGCCGACATAAATCGCCTTGATTAACCGATGCACCCCTTCCTGCATCCCCTGCATCAAAAAGGGGTTATGCAAATCCCGCAATGAAGGAGTCAGGTACTTTTTCGCGTCATCGGTTGTGGTAATGTTACGGCTCGTTAAAATTTTAGAGATAATTGGACTTACACCAAGTTCTCTCACGAGCAGCTCCTGCGTCGTCTGATCCCCGCTGGACAAGAGCCATTGCGTCGTCGGTAGGTTTGTTGAGCTCATTTCACTATGCTAAAGTCCCCCCTGAGACGGGACTCCTTCCTTGCTGCCATTTTTATCATTTTATAATATCAGGCTGGCTCTTGATGTCAAGGAGAGATTGTCTTTTACGTTAAAAAAGACTTGCAATTTACCGATCGATGATTTAGAAACCCCAATACATTTTGCGAGGAGTCAGATCATGTCAAAAATATGCACCGTATGCGGTAAAAAGCCGAGCGTGGGGAACAGCGTCAGCCACGCCAATAATAAAACAAAAAAAGTGTATTATCCCAATCTGCAGAAATTACGCTGCCGTGATGAAAAGACCGGTGCAGTGAAGCGAGTCAAGGTCTGCACTCGTTGCCTGCGTTCCGGTTTTGTAACTAAAGCCATATAAGTAGAAAATCATAAAGTTATGGTGACTTACTTTAAGGTCATTTTCTTCAGGTCAGAAAGTTTGATCTGGTAGGTACCGTATTTTGTATGGCCGTAGGCCCGTTGATTTTTATTAAGCATCAGCTGAATGGCATTGCCGTCACGCAGCTTGATCGTACCGCTTAGTTGTTCCCCCTCCCGCATAAATGATATTTCGGTAATAATTTCAAAGGATATGGTGTTCGTACCATTTCCTCGCTTGCCTTCCAAAAATGTTTCACCATCAATGCTTACATCCCGACAGTCCGTCATAATATCCGTCTGATCGACAAAAGTGGCAAAATATTTTTTCTCCGGCACGGGAATTTTTTCCGGACTCTGGTTCTGGAGGGCGCTCATGGCTGTTAAAAGGGGGATAAGAGCGAAAATGATGAGCAAGTGAGAAATATTTTTCTGCGTTCTTATGGCAGAAAAATATTTCTTAAACTTACTCATCCCGTTTATCGGGGCCAGGAACACCTGCTTACTTTTTTTCATTATGCCTCCTTGCTGCAGAAAAGCCCATTATCCAGGGATCTCAAATCGTCTAACGAGAATTCTTTTTTTACCGCGTCTATGATCTCTTCAAGATCGGTCGCGAAATCTTGACTGGTTGTTATCATGATTTCAGCGGTGTGCCGATTGGTCTTCGCTATCGTCGTCGTTACCGTCGCCAGCCCATCATACCCTTCCAGGATAAACTTAAACAGGGCAAGATCTTGAGACTTTATGCGGTAATACGTTTGGTTGATCATACCCCTTCCAGCACCGGAATAAACAATCCGTCCCCCTTGATCAATCAGGTTGTTTGAAACTATTTTTCATACATGGCGGCTGTCCGGTACTCTCCAGCACACGCATCCAGACGTTGCCGTCGGGGTCGACCTTCATCCCCGACCCTATAGTGCTGAGCGGCAGATGTACATATTCATCCCTCACCAGAGCAACCAGCATCGCAGTTTTACCGGCCATGGCCGCGTGGACAGCATACTGAGCCAGTGCGCCGCAGTAAATTTTATCATTTGAATTCGCGGGCACACTGCGAATGGTGTAACTTGGATCAATATACTTAAGGTTTATTTCGATCCCCTTCTCCTGGAAATAGGCATCTATGCTCGTTTTTAAAAAGTTTCCGATATCGAGCAGTTTGGGATTTCCGGAAGGATCCCTTTCTACCGGGTAGCTTGATTGACTGATCAGCTCCTGACCGGCCCCTTCGGCCACCAGTATGAGGCAATGCCCTTTCTGTTTAAGACGGCTTTCCAAGACTCGGAATAAACCTTTTTCCCCTTCCAGATCAAATGGGACTTCCGGTATCAAAACAAGGTTGACATCGCTCTGCGCCAAAGCGGCGCAGGCTGCAATGTGGCCCGACTGCCTACCCATGATTTTAACCAGACCGATACCGTTTGGCGCCCCAGTCGCCTCGGTGTGGGCGCATTGGAGGACCTTCATCGATTCGGAAATAGCCGTATCGAAACCAAATGATCTTTGGATAATATTGAGATCGTTATCGATAGTCTTGGGGACGCCGACGACAGCCATATTCAGATCGCGCCGCGTAACCTCGGCCGCAATTAATTCTGCCGCCCTCATGGTACCGTCGCCGCCGATGCAGAACAGCATATCAACATTCATCCTTTTCAGGACAGCCACCATCTCGCCAACATCCTCCCGCCCGCGGGAAGAGCCGAGGATACTCCCTCCGAGCGTGTGAATATCCTTCACCAGTTCCGGGGTGAGCCCCTTGATGTCATATCGGTACCGGGGCATTATGCCTTTGAATCCGTACTTGATACCGATGATGTTTTCTACCCCATAGCGGTAATAAAGCTCCATGACAATCGCCCGGATCACATCATTGATGCCTGGGCAGAGACCGCCGCACGTGACGATCGCCGCTTTGCTCTTGACGGGATCGAAAAATATCTTTTTGCGGGGGCCGGCCACTTCTATAGACTGTGGCTGCCCTTCGGAAGTCACAATATCTTCATGAGTATTTAGGTAGATATTCAACAAAATGCGTTTTTCGTCGGTCGTAAAATAACTGACGTTCAAGGGCGAGGGGAGGCAGGGTTCGCCGAGATTTTGAATGGTGAAATCATAGGTCTGCTGTTCCAAATCCCTTTACCTCCTTTGGGTGATCAGGTGTAAAGCTAAGCCGCAAACATTTCCAGCGATGGATTTTGCATGGCTTGATATGCTGACGGTGTAACGGCGGTGACAACAACTTTACGTCCCTGCACCTCCAGTCTTCTCTCGGCGTAAAGCTGAATCGCCTGGGGATAAATGAGATGCTCTTCCCGCAAGATCCTTGCCGCCAAGGTATCCGCCGTGTCAGCATCGAAAACCGGGACAATGGCCTGGATAATGATCGGCCCCGTATCCACGCCCTCATCGACAAAATGAACCGTGCAACCGGAGAATCTCACTCCATATTCCACCGCCTGTTGCTGAACATGCAGCCCAGGGAAAGCGGGCAGCAGGGACGGATGAATATTCATCACCCGTCCGGGGAAGGAGCGTAAAAAGGAGGGGGTCAGCACTCTCATGAAACCCGCCAGCACTACCAGTTCCACCTCGCAGGCATTCAGTGCCTCGGTCATTTGTCGATCGAAATCCTCGCGTTGGTGAAAATCAAGCGGGCTGATAACGTGCACGGGAAGATGGTGCCTGGCAGCCCTTTCCAGTGCATAGGCATGAGGATTGTTGCTGATCACCACCTTGATTTCTGCGTGCAGCCTCTCTTGTTCAATCTGATCGATGATGGACTGAAGATTGGAGCCGCTCCCGGAAACCAAGACACCGATGTTTACCTTCTTCATCGTTAAATTATCACCACCTGCTGTTGACCGGGTTCCCTTTTTTCGATGCTCCCGATCTGGTAGGCTCGCTCGCCGAGGTTCTGTAAACGCTCCAATACTTCTTCCACCTCTTTTTCCGGAACGACCATCATCATACCGATTCCCATGTTGAAAACCCGGAACATCTCCTCTGTAGCGATATTCCCTTTTTCCTGGATCAAGTTAAATACCGGCGGAACCTCCCAGCTGTTGTTAGCCATGATTGCCCGGCAGGGACCGGGGAGGATACGGGGCAAATTATCAATAAAGCCACCCCCGGTAATATGTACGATGCCCTTGACGGTGAAATTTTTAATAATGTTTAGTACCGATTTGACGTAAATTTTTGTCGGCCGGATCAGCTCCTCACCCAGGGTGTGCCCCAAGCCTTCAATCCGGTCGTTCAGGCTGAGACCGGCAGCTTCCAGGAGCACCTTGCGGACCAGGGAAAAGCCGTTGCTGTGGAGACCATGAGAAGCTAGTCCGATGATCCTGTCGCCCACCCGTATTCCGGACCCGTCTATCAGCCGGTCAGCCTCCACAACGCCGACACAGAACCCGGCCAAATCATACTCGTCCGGACCGTACAAACCGGGCATTTCAGCCGTTTCCCCGCCAATCAGCGCGCACCCGGCTTCCTGGCATCCTTTCACGATACCTTCCAGGATTTGCACACTTGTTTCCAGCCGGACCTTACCGGTTGCCAAATAATCGAGAAAAAAGAGCGGTTCCGCCCCCTGGACAATCACATCATTCACCGACATGGCAACCAGATCGATACCGATGGTGTCGTGCTTCTGCATCATACGGGCAATCATCAGCTTCGTGCCCACGCCATCGGTAGAGGATACCAGCACCGGATCTTTTATTTTTGTCAAATCAAGATGAAACAAGCCCCCGAAGCCGCCGATATGACCCATAACCTCCTTACGGTAGGTTGACTTTACCAGGGGTTTGAGACGTTCGACAAACAGATTGGCGTTGTCAATATCTACCCCCGTGTCCTTATACTTGAATGCCACTTTTTCCTGCATAACCTATCCCCATTTAATACCGGCAAGGGAGGGTACCCCCCGAACCATGCACAGTCGTTCATGTCCAGTATGTTTACGGCCGACTTACTAACGTAACTCCTTAAAAATGTCAATTCATTACTTGCCTAGATGAAAATTATTTGTTATCACTCATAATCATATCACACTAATTTCATTAAATAATATATTAACCAACCGGAGTACGGTAAGCTATGGACAAGTGCCTGGAGCTGTTTGATAAGATAACTGGCCCCCTGAGCTTTGCTGCTGCTGATGGAGGACGGCGTCTGCCCCTCATCAAAGACCTGGAAAAAACGATGACGATTCTGGTGGCCAGACTGGGCAGTGAAATGTCACGGCTATTTTCCTCTGCTGGAGACCGGCCACAAGAACTTGCTGCATCGGGAATTATTGCCGAATTTACGGCTATTTTTAAGGATTTTGATGGTCGGTCCCGCCCTCAAAAAGACAGAGGGGTTGAGAAGGCGCTCGTGCTGATACAGGATCTCAAAAATCTGCTTACTCATGTTGCGCCTGCTGCATCCTGTAGTACCATCCAAGTTGCCGCCCCGAGGCCAACTCCCGACACCTGTGTCAAAAGCTCTGCTGAAAAACTGGCGCTGCCTGTCCTGGCGGTCAAGGGCGTAGGAGAAAAAACCGCCCACCTTCTCGCCAGAAAAGGCCTTAACACCATTGAAGACCTGATCTATTTTTTGCCGCGCCGCTATGAAGACCGCCGCTTTCCCGTAAAAATCTCTGCGGCCCGGGTCGGAGTCAGGGAAACCATTGCAGGCAGGGTGAGGAGTGCTGAAATGCATTACTATGGCAAAAGACCGGTCTTTGAAGTCACGATAGAGGACGGCACCGGCCTGTTGAAGGCGAAGTGGTTCAAAGGGAATCCGGCCTACTTGAGGGGATTGTTTAAAAATGGCAGTCCGGTTGTTTTTACGGGCAGCATCGGCCAATTTCAGCTGCAAAAAGAGATGCTCCACCCTGATTTTGAACTACTTGACCAGGAAACGGACAATTTGCTGCATTTCAAACGCATTGTTCCGATCTATTCGGAAACAGAAGGACTCTACCAGAAGAACATAAGAAGAATCATGAAGCAGGTAGTAGATGAATATGTGCCCTATGTCCTGAGCCCCATCCCGGAAAAGATCTGCCAACGGCACCATCTGATCGATATCGGGGTAGCCTTCCGACAGGTGCATTTCCCCGCTTTGGATCAGAATGTTGAAGATTATGATGCCGGTAAGACTGCGGCCCACCGGCGACTGATATTCGATGAGTTCTTTTTTTTCCAGCTCGGCATGGAACTCAAGAGGAACGGACAAATCCTGGAGACCGGTACACCATTTAAAACGGGCGGCCAAGGGGTAGCAAGCTTTTACCGGATTTTACCCTTCTGCCTTACGACCGCCCAGGAGCGGGTTATCAAGGAAATTGAAGCAGACATGGCGCGAGCCGGCACTATGAACCGCCTCCTCCAGGGGGACGTTGGATGCGGCAAAACGGTGGTAGCCATGGCCGCGATGATCACCGCCTGTGACAACGGTTATCAGGCGGCCTTGATGGCGCCGACGGAAATTCTGGCGGAACAGCATTATGGCAATACCAAAAAATGGGCAGAGAGGCTGTCGCTTAGCGTCGTACTCCTGACGGGGAAAATGGGCGCCGCTGAAAAAAAGGATAGTTACGAGCTAATCAGAGAAGGAAAGGCCCAGCTCATCATCGGCACCCACGCCTTAATTCAGGAGGGTGTAATCTTTCATAAGCTGGGACTCGCGGTCATAGACGAGCAGCACCGTTTTGGCGTCGTGCAGCGCGCCGCCCTGCGGGCGAAAGGAGACCATCCCGACATCCTTGTCATGACGGCAACCCCCATCCCCCGCACCCTGGCCATGACAGTCTACGGCGATCTCGACGTGTCGGTGATCGATGCCATGCCGCCGGGACACAAACCAATCCATACCAAAGTTTTCTTTGAGCGCCAGCGCAGCAAGGTCTATGAATTAATCGAAAAGGAGGTGAGCCGGGGTCATCAGGTATTTATCGTCTATCCACTGGTCGAGGAATCGGAACATCTGGATATGAAAGACGCGACCGGGATGGCCGATCATCTGCAAAAGGAGATATTCCCTCATTGCCGGATAGGCCTCATCCACGGCAAGATGAAGCGGGCCGAGAAAGAAGAAATCATGGCCGCTTTTCGTGAGAAACAGATAAACATCCTGGTGGCGACGACAGTGATAGAAGTAGGTATCGAT
>Ga0194060_10002177_pt1 | contig 13993 bp, 6 predicted proteins | sample SepL225m_MetaG_FD_163427 | JGI IMG/M metagenome (GOLD analysis project Ga0194060, IMG submission 163427) | Anoxic zone freshwater microbial communities from boreal shield lake in IISD Experimental Lakes Area, Ontario, Canada - Sep2016-L222-5m | ecosystem: Environmental > Aquatic > Freshwater >... | reverse complement strand
AAAGCCTACCTCACTCTCACTCCGCAAAACTGCATATCTAACACCAAAAAACAACACCAAACAGCCGCTTGAAATCAGCCTCCAAATCCATCCTGAAAACTTTTACAGAAAAAAAGTTGCGCGGCCGGATGTCGAAATCAAGCCTGAAACCAGCAGCACTCATCCGGGACCATATCGCCCTTGGTCCTTGGAAGTTCAGCAGGTGAATCCCGAGCATTTGCATGGCATCACTGCGGAGACACTGGCAAAAATGTCATTGGACGATCCGTTGCTAAAGTATGCATACATTATTGTATTCATGCGCAACGTTGGGAGACTCGATAACTTGGAGGACGAACAAGCACTGGTTCTGAAAGACATGCGCAGGCGGGGGGAGGCCGTCACGCCAATGCTGCTCAAGCTGGCAATGGAGAATCAGGAAACGGGATATGAGAGCGCATTACTTAGCCGTATTGATCAAGTCGGAACCGTTAATTTGGATCCGTATCTTGAATACGCTCGAAACATACTCCGGGAACGAACACAGACCATGAGTGCGAGTCTGGCTGGATGTGCATCTGGGCTACTCTCAAGGCACGGTTCCAAGGAAGATGTCGAACTTCTGGAGCGGGTCCTTCAGGAGAGGACCTATGTCACAAGTTCTGTCTCCATTTCTCTCAAGGAGCTAAAGAGACGATTGGACTCGCCGAAGCAAATATCCCGGCCAATGTTGAAGGATAGACCACCCACAAGCGAGGCGGCAACTGACAATTCCGCGGACAGCGCACGGAGACCATCCACCGCAAAGGGCGTTGAAGAAACCCCATCAAAGCCTTGGATAACATGGATTTCATTCACTATTGTGGCGGGCGTCGTACTCTGGCTAGTGCTTAGGAATGGCATCAAGCGGGGGCGATGAGTTGCCGAATCACTCCCAGACTTCGCTGTCGGTGCCCAAGGATTACGCCTGCTTGAGCAGTTTCTCAACTTTGCTGATGGTCGTGGCCGTGTGCTTGCCGTTGACCAACTTGGCGCCTTCGAGGGTTGCTTTCAGGGCGGTCAAGGCACTCTGGGCGGCAGCGAACGACTTCTTCGCATCGCCGTATTTCTTGTCGGAGAAATACTTGGTGAACGCAGCACCTTTGCTGCTGAGGGATAGACGCCAGCCTTGGAAGGCGGCGGTTTCATAGGTGAAGCGGGTGAGGTTCTTGATGGATTCCATGGTGGTTAGGGGGGCTGTCGCGGGATAACTATCTGTTTTTGAGCGGGATACAAGCATTTTCCTGGGGTGGCGCACCCTTCCAGGGTGCTGCCTGCCGCATCCTGCGGCAGGTTCCTCTGTCTTCTGTCTTGAAGAGGAAGACCTCCCGCAGGATGCGGGAGGATGCACGCAAGATGCGTGCGCCACCCGACTGTGCGCCACCCATTGCTTTGCTCTGCAAAACTACCACTTGACAAACCTGCTCCACGGTGAAAACACCTCTTGGCGATGCCTGCCAAGCCTTCGCCAAATCCCGGACGCCGATGAAGTGGAATACACGGTCGTTGGCGGTGTGCCGCAGATTCAAGTCACCGTGCCGCGCAATCCCAAACTGCCCAAGAAATTGATTCCCGTCATGGGTCAGAAAATGTGGGATGCCATCAAGGAGGGCAAGCCCCTGGTCATTGTCAAAGGTGAGGACTCGGGCTATGACTTCGCGGTGATGAAATCGGGCAAAATGAACAAGCCTCTCCAAGCACCGTCCATCACGTCCATCCTCGATGACCTCGACTTCATTGAAGCGGTTAGGCGGTGTAAATAAATAAACTTTACACTCACGGTAATTTAGCATGGTATGATTTTGTAGTTCCATTCACCGTGAAATCTGTTCGGTTCAAGATGTATGCCTTTCAGTTCCTCCTTTGACACTCTGCGTCCTATCGGATATTTCCTCCGATCAAGGCGGCAAATGACTTTGAGTCCTTTGGCTGTCGTTGTATGAGCTATGAGTTGTACCACGGTTTCGTAGTCCTGGAGTGGTTGCCCTTTCCAATTTGTTGAAATGAACGAGAACAGGCGATGCTCTATCTTGTTCCACTTGCTTGTGCCCGGTGGAAAATGGCAGACGCTGATTGTAATGCCGGTTTCATTCGCCAGCTTTTGCAACTCCAGTTTCCACAGATGTAGGCGTGCGCCATTGCTGCCACCGGAGTCTGCCGTGATCAGCAATGAGCTTCCCTTCGGATAGAGTTTTCGACCTTCGTGTTTCCACCAACCTCTTATGGACGCCACCGCGAACGCTGACGTATCATGATCGGTTCCAACATTCACGAACCCAGTGTTCTTTCCAATGTCATAGATTCCGTAGGGATAGGCACGAGGCACGTGAGGTCCTGGAAAATCGTGTCCTTGAACCGGGCGAGGTTGTTTGGCGGGGCGCCATTCCAGGCCGCCGTTCTTGTAGTTTCCGAGGATTTCCTTCTTCTTCGTGTCCACGGATATGACCGGTAGTCCCAAGACCAGAGCCTTTTTCACCGAGGTGTTGATGTGCCGGAACTGTGCGTCGCGGTCTTCGTGATCCGTGCCTTCCTCGGTTTTGCGGTTGCCTTGCAAGCTGTAGTTTTCCTTGTGTAGGAACTGCGCAACTTTGGTATGGCTGATGGGATGCTTCTTCTTTGATAATTCTGCGGCAATAGTACGAGTGCTTTTAGTAACCCACTTCAAAGGTGATTCTGGATCCCCTCGGGTTCCGGAATCTATCAGGCGCTCCATGGCTTCTATGATCTTCGGGTCATGGAATTCGGCGGCCTTTCGTCCAGCACCGGTGCTGCGGACACGGCCCGGTGGAAAAATCCGATGCTCTTCAATCTCTCGAATGCCGTTGTATATCGTCGGGCGGGAGAGACCACATGCACGTTGAACTATCGAAATCCCGCCGCGTCCGATTGCCATGGCTTCGGCCGCAGCGCTGATGCGTCTGCCACGCTCGTCCAAATGCGGCCAAATCGCTCGAAACTTTTGCATGAGGGTATTGATTTCCTTCACAAGCGAGAACTTAAGTAATCTTAAGCACTTTGTCAAGTTTATTTATTTACGCCGCCTTAGGGTCGGCGATTGGAACGGCGCGTGTCTGGGGTCGGTTCCCGCAGTGTCACATATATTTCGGGGGCGTTCAGTCTTCCGTTAATCAGTTAGGAGTCCTAAGGGCTGGCTGACAGGAAGCGGAATAGGAGTGTAAGCGTGGTCCGAAGCGCCATTGCATAGTCGTTGCCCCGGCGGACTCATAGCGGTCATATTCGCCGCATCTATGACTGCTATGCTATCAGGCTACCATACGAACCGGCTTGTCGCTGCGTGTCTTGGTAAGCGCGCCATGAGTGGGAGCGTGGATCTGCTGGCCGGTTTAGCATAGTTAACATACACAGCTGTGTATGTTATCATGGCGTGAAGTCACGACTCGGTTTACGCGACACCGCCCCAGTATCTGGCCACAGACAAATAATAGAAACTGTGTTACGGGGTCGGCGATGGCGTGAAAGGTCATAGTCGAAATGACCAGTGCAGTGTGGGAAATTGGAGTCAGGGAAATCAGGGTTACTTCCGGAACTTTCAGCCGATATTCTAACGGGGAGCACCCTTGATAGGCACCTCGCAGAATGTGAGCGCGGCGATGCCGTTCTTGCCGTAGAGCAGGGTCTTGGGGTCCCACTTCTTGTCGGTCAGGTAAGTGATGGTTTTGGCGGTGGCAGGGGCGGCGAGCTTGAGGGTGAGCACATTGCCGGAAGTTGCTCCAGAGGCAATCCTGCCCGACTCCCCATCCAGATAGAACTGGCTGGCCAGCGCGTCTATCCAAGCCACCGGTTGGTCAAACTCCAGCGCGATCTCGTCGTTGCTGGCGCTGGTATAGCTCGCCCGCTTGAGGTCGGCGGAGGTGACCGGCTGGGCGAAGGCCTTGCCGTAATTGTCACGTTCCAGCAGCGGCACCATGGACAGGCCCATCTTCTCGTAGTCGTCGGTTTTGAAATGGCAGTTTGCGCCGCTGGGGATATCGAGGGTGGGCAAGACGCTGAGGCCGGAGTAGAGGTGCGAGAGGCGGCGCTGGACATCGCGCAGCATGTCGCTGTGCCGGGTTCCACCTTGGGAGCAGGCATTGGGCCAGATTTGAAATAGATAATAATGCCGAATGTTAGGGTAGTCCTGTTTCCAGGCCGCGGTCAAATCCAGCCAATACTGCTGATACATCTCGCAGCCATAGCAATTGTCCGGACCATCAAACCCTTGATCGGCCTCCCCCTGGTGCCATAACACCCCGCGAATGCCATGGGTGAGCCTGGCCGCGGTCACCCGCTTCTTGAGGTTGTCATAGATCGGGCGTTCCTTGCTAGGTTGACCGGCATTTCTCACATGCTCTGGCATGTGTTCATCGATGCGGGTGCCACCGACGGCGCCATTGAGGATGCAGATGGGAATTTTCTCATCCTCGACCAGCTTCTTGGCCATGGCCATGCCCCACACGCTGATGAAATGGATGCGGTCGGGGGCAGTGGGCGTCAAGCGTTCCACCACGGCATTGCCCCAGCCGCCGGCGGTCGGATCGCCACCGGCCTCGCCATTGCCACCAAAGCTGCGGATCCACGGACTGTTGGTGCGGGTTAGGTCCTGGCGTTTGTCGGTGTTCTCGTAGTTATAACCCACAGCATTGGATTGGCCTTGAATGATGAAGGCGTCGCCGCATACCAGGTTGCTCACCGTCTGTTGGACAATTTCGGCATTGCCGACCTTGGTTCCGAACTCAGCCTTATAGATGATCAGGCCCGGTTTGAGCTTGACCGTGAGAGCGTAGGATTTGTCCGCCCCGGGTTTCCGGCTATCGGTTGCGACCAGCTTGTCGCCGGCATAGAGCCTGAGGAAAACCGAGTCGGCTGTATCAGTTAGAGTACCGTTGTAGTAGAGCGTGCCCTCATTTTTGTCATCGCGGGCAAAGAACTGGTTGTCCACGGGTTTCTCATCCTTGTCGGGCAGGCGCTGCACCCACACGTCCCTGGCGGGCTCCTTGACTGTGATCTGGATGGTCTGCGTGACCGGCTGGCCGCCGTTAGTGGCGGTGGCCGTCACGGTCAGCATGCCGCTGTTTTGCGAACGCTTGAGGATGAGCTTGCCGGGAGCATCCTCCTTGATGGTGGCCAGACCGGATACCGTCCACTGATAGGTCAATGGGCCGACACTCTTGGCCTGCATTGCTGGCAGGTTGGCAATTTGCGGTACCACTTCGATAGGGTCGCGGCCATTCCACATGGCCGGCGCCTGCAAGGTGAACACCGGATCGGGGATATCCTCCCTGATGGCGACGGGAATGTCCAAGGTCTTCACTTGGTCGGCAAAGACCGCCTTGAGCTGAAGGGTGAATGACGTGTCGCCCGTCACCCGGTCGGAAGCCAGCGTGTAGGAGAACCGGTCGACCGCCGCCACCGTTTCCTGCGCACCACGCTTGATGATCCAATAGATTTTCTGCGCGCCGCCGGCCTTGGCCACCACCGTGGCGCGCTTGCCTTCTAGCAAACTTATCGCCTGCGGCGCGACCGTGAAATCCGTCCCCGGCTGGACCAGCGGGCCGACCACGGTTTGGAGGTTTTTTTGATTTTCATACTGGAGTTTCACCCAGGCGGCGGAGCGCGCGACCTTGGAGATGCGCACCTCGTCCATGTCGCCTTTGAACACATAGCCTGCCCAGCCGCCCATCCACATTTTCGCCGGACTCTTGATATCGAGCGGGGTGGTGTCGGTCGTCGAGACGCCGTCGAGCACGCCATTCACATAAAGCCGGGAGTCACCTTTCTGATAGGTGTGGATGGCGTGAACCCATTCGGACATGGGAATCGCGCTGTCAGCCCGCAACCCCGCACTCGAGCCGTAACAATCCATGAAAAGGCGTGGCGGCTTGCCCAGGATCATCTGCACGACCGCCTTGGGTTCCCCATTGCCCCAGCACACGATGCGATCCCCGGATTTCCCGGCTTTGAACCAAACTTCAGTGGAATGGGCGGCGGAACCGATCGGATAGGTGATGATGTTGTCCCCGCAGTTGATTCCCTTGCCCGGTTCGAAATGCCGGCCCTGGCCAATCGCCCCTGCCACCGGCGTGGTTCCCTGGTCCTTGCCTTCGAGGGTGCCGGTCTCATCCTTCGCCGGATCGTCAAGGTGCCAGACACTCAAGTAGCCGTTGGACTCGTTGAACACCGCCTTGCCGTCGGACTCGCCCGTCGCGTCGGGTTTGCCCCAGAACATGTCGATCTTCTGGTGCTTGTTACCCTGGATCGTGGGGATCCGTACCCAGATGTTAGCCGTTGCGGCAGCCGCATCCCAGGTGTCGATCTGATAGGCAAGCGCCTTGCCCGCGGCGGCAAAGCGCAGGTCCCCGCCCTTGGCTTGTGCCTGCTTGAAATCGAAGGCATCCTTGTCGAGGCGCAGCAGCAGCGGAAAACCCTCTTCGGAGGCGGTGGCCGGCAGATTGGCCCCCTCCGGTGTTGTTATAATATAGAACGACCCGGAATGCTGCCAGTCCGGATACTGGGCGAATGCTTGAGGCGCAAAGCAGGCGAGCAAGGCGCTGGTGACAATGAGTGATTGTTTGATCATGGTTTTCCGGGGGGGCGGGGATGGTTAAAAATCGGCGGCTAAGGGACTACGCTAAGCTTGAGTGGGGAATGAGGAAAGCAGTAATTCAGGTAGGGATTGGAGTAGGAAGAGCATGCTGGAATGCGGGTACCCAAGGGAGGCGGGCCGTCAATCGTCCGATAAAGATCACGGGCGGGCCGCCCGTGCCCCTCTTGGTTACTGCCGTCCAGACTTCTTCATCATCATTTTGCCAACCTCTTTAATCCGAATCTCCTCATGGCTCGCGGCGGGACGGCAGGATGGCTTGAAATTGATAGGTTCCGGACCCCACTGCATACACCGCCGCACCGTTTTCCATGCGCAGGAATTTGATGCCCGCGGCTTGCGCGGCGGGCTTGCCGGATTCGGTCACTCCAGCAGCATCCTTGGCCGGGACATGCACCGTGGCGCTGGTGTTGACAGGGATCGTGACCTCCATTGTGAGCTTGTCGCCGTCGCGTTGCCAGTTGCTGGCGATGCGACCGTGAATGGAATCATAGTCGCACTTGACCCAGGTGAGCTCGCCGACGACTGCGGGTTTGATGATGATCTGTTTGAATCCTGGGGCGGATGCATCGGGGCGGATGCCGGCCAGCCCCTGATAGAACCAGCTGCCGGGGCTAGCGAAGCACGAGTGGATTTGGGAGGCATAGCCGTTCCATTGTTCCATCAATGTGGTGGCCCCCTGCGCCAGCATGTAGCCCCAGCCCGGATAGGTCTGCTGGTTATAGATGGTGTATAGCAGATCATCGCGGCCGGCTTCCTGCAAGTATTGAATGAGGAAATAGGTGCCGAGCATGCCGGTGTCTAGGTGACCTTTGTTCTTCTCCAGGATGATCCCCGAGAGGTTTTTCTGCACGCTGGCCACCAGATCATCGGGGACACAACCGGTCAGCAGCGGCATCACCTGATAGGCTTGCTCATCGAGTCCATAGATCTGTCTCTGCGCATCGAAATACGTCGTGTGGATGAGCTTTCTGGCAGCATCGATCTTGGCCTTGTAATCATCCGCCTCCGTGGCCTTGCCCAAAGTGCGGGCGCTGCGTTCCAGGATCTGCCACAAGTACACCCGATAGCAGTTGTTGAAAATCTCACAGGCCGTTTTGGCCGGCCAGTTGTTTGTCTCCATGCCCCGCTCCGGCGGCACCCAGTCGCCAAGAAATTGTTCCTTGCCAGCCTTGCCACGCAGCAGGCCGGCCTCGGACTGGCTGTCCAGATACTCAGCATAGCGGCGCATCGGCCCGTAGGATTTGTCTAACAATCCAACATCGCCGTAATACACATAATTTTTCCATGGCAGCACGCTGCCGAGCCCGCCCCACCCCGGTCCGCCCCAGGAGTTGATCACAAAGGGTGCGGTGTGAGGAAACCGCCCTGTGCCAGGATCCTGTGCGTCCGACCAGTCGGTTGCCCACTTGGAGTAAAATGCGGCGGCGTCCCGGTTCATGATCTGGGTATCGATGGACACCTGGCCGTCGCCGTAGCCGAGGCGCTCGCGATGCGGGCAATCCACCATGTAGCCGCCCAGGCTCAGGCAGCGGATCGTCCACAGGTTGAGTTGGTGAATGCGGTTGAACAGGTCGTTAGAGCAGGCAAAGGAACCGACGGGTGTGAGGTCCGATTCGATCAACAGCGCCTCGGCATCGCCAAGCGCCGGTTGGGCCGGCAATCCCTCGACGATGGCATAGCGGAAACCGAAGTAATTGAATTTGGGGCAGTATTGCTCGCCGGGTTTGCCGGAGGCCGTGTATTGCGCCACCTGGTTGAGCCCGTTGTAACTGACACCATCGATCCTGAATGCCGAGTCGGGTTTGATCCGGCCGGCCGGCGTGTCATCGCCATCTGGGTTGCGGAAACGCTTGTCGGCGAAGCGAATGGTTAGAGTCTTGCCGGCCTCCATTTGCGGCAGGCGCAGCCGCAGCCAGCCGGTCAGATTGGTGCCGAAGTCAAGCTCCCAGGCATTGGCGCCGCGGGCGGTACAGGCCACCGCGGGAATGACCTTGGTGATGCGGTTCGGCGGGCATGACTGGGCCGTCGCCACGCCGGACGGCGCGGCAATTTCCTCCACCGGTTTCCACGAGCCGTTGGTGCAGCCGACCGCGCTCCAATCCGGAATATCACGGCGGGCATCAAGGTTTTCGCGGCAATTGCTGGCATTCTTCCAGGCAAATTCAGTATAGGAGCTCGGCATGAACGTCCACGTGGCATCCGTCCCGACCCCCACCTGTGTGCCGCCGGCTAACATATCCAACTCGACCCGGGCACACGCACCGCCCTTGATCCAGCCATTGCCCAGCCACAGGCCCACGCAGTTGGGCCCCTCCCGCAAATACTTGCTGATATCATAAGTGATGTAGAATGACCGCTGCCTGCCATTCGATACCGCCGGGACCAACACGTCGTCGCCAACCTTCTTCCCGTTCACATGCAATTCGTAATAGCCTTTCACATTCACAAAGGCGCTTGCCGGACCGGGTTTTCCTGTGAGTAAAAACTCCTTGCGCAGCCAGGGCGAGGACTCCGCTCCCGGCGGCTTGACCCACTTTGCCTGCCAGGCTTCAGGCTTGAGCAGGCCCATCGACCAGGCGGCGGGCACGCTCCAAGGCGTCGCATCTCCCGTGCCAGGCCACACGCGGACTTTCCAATGACACACCTGGCGCGATTCTAGCAACTTTCCCGCATATTCAATTTGATTGCTTTGGTCTGACTCCACCTTGCCGCTGTCCCACAGGTCGCCCTGGTCCTTGGCTAACAACTCCGGCGTCGTGGCCACCAGCACATGATAGGCAGTTTGTCGCTCCCCTCTGGGGAGTTCTGATTTTGAATTTTGGATTTTGGATTTTGGATTTGAGATTTCAGGTTTCACATCGCCAATGACCCATCCCAGCCGCGGTTTGGGCACGTCGATGCCGAGCGGGTTGTCGCGGTGTTCGCAGCGAAGGCCCGCGAGGATGTCGACACCGGGTGGGTGGATTGCTGTCAAGTTGGAATCCGCGAACAACGCCGGTGCGGCAGCTGCCAGCAGCAGCGCTGCAAGCGCAATGGTTCTTACTAACAAATTTGTATAGGGGTTGGTGTGCATGAGAAAATAATGATTGAGGGGTTAAGGGATGTCACGGTGGGGTGCGAAGCTATGGTGATCTATGGCGCCAGTCTTCCTGCATCACGCGCACCGGGCCGAGTAAGCCGGATGCCACCAGCGGCGAGATTTTGGTGAAGTAATTCCACGGCGTGAAGCAAAATCGGCCCTTGGACGGGCGCGCTTGATTTTTCACAAACCAATCCGGAAATTGTTTCAGGCAGGCCCCGCCTGTGGCGCGGGGCTGCCATTCGCAATCCGCTGGTTCCTGCTCATCGCCTATTAGGCGGTTCGCCCAAACGTTGGTGACTTCGATTTCTAATTGGTTGTCCTTATCCTTGAGCAGACCCGCCGGGATGGCCGCACTCCACGGCGCACACCATGCAACGCCGAGATCCCGGCCGTTGAGGCGCACCCGGGCGAGATGGCGGACCGTGCCGAGGTCGAGTTGCAATGGGGAATTGAGAATTGAATTTTGAGACTTGGGATTTGGGATTTTCGTTGGCGTGGCATCGAACGCTTTGCGATAGACTGCGGTGCCGCTGAAATACTTGATCCCGATCTCGGCGCGATGGGTCCAGTCGTCGAGCTTGTCAAAGGTCACCGGATTGTCCGGTCCGCCCCATTGCGGATCGAAGCTGACTTGCCACGCACCTGCGAGTTCCAGCAATGGCGCCACGCGCGGGAAATTCGCCCGCTCGGTGGCCGGCCTTTCCCCAACATTCCGGCGGAACACGACGAAATAACTTTGCGCAGGTGCAAACTCCAACGGCAGCGAGATCCTGCCCCCGGCGCTCTCGTTGTCCATCAAATCACGGGTCGCCCCGGTGACCGGATCCCACCGCTCCGGTTGGCGCTTGGCGACCGGAAACACACAGCGAGCAACGCCTTTGCTAGAAGTGGGGTTGGACACAAAAAAAACATCCGCATTGTCGGCATGGCGGTGGATACCATGCACGGCGAGTCCGCTGGTGACGCTGAATTCCTCCGGTGCAGCCGCTCCCCATTGCAGCAATGCCTGGCAGCGTTGCAGGTAGGCGATCCAGGCTTTGCCCGGCTCCCACCACGTTTGGAGACGACCGATGTGGGTGCCCCATTGGCCCATGGAGTTACCCGGGCGGTAGCGATCATCCCATGGTTGATGGGTAGCGCTGTGAAAAACCAAACGGTTGATGCCCGCGCAGAACGCTCCGTCGCCCGCGGGTTTGAGTCCGGCGGGCGTTTCCGTCCACTGGCTTTGCTCGGGCGACCCGGTGAATGCCTCGGCCTCCAGAATGTTGTGCAGCTTGCCACCGCCCGCTTGCATCATGCCGCCGGTCCCGCTCCCTTGATAGGACGGGCCATTCCAGAACTCCGTCATCACGCGGTCAACGTAAGGCGTCACCTCCTCGCACTGCCACCATGGGCCGCCATACGGTTCGCAGACAAAGCGCAGGTTGGCCGCCTTGAGCAAGCGCGACACCGTGGCAAAGTAGCAGTCGCGATACAGGTCGGCAATTGTCCGGCTGAAGTCCCTCTGGAACCGCTTGGTCTCTTGGTCACTGCCGATCACCCGCCCGGCAAAGGTGGCGAGATAGGGCGTGAGGTCGTAGTTGCGGCGCGCCGCAAATTCCTCTGCCATCTTCGGCGTCCACGATGGAGTGCCGGCTTCATAGCTGTCGAAGAGCACATGCTGCAGGCCCGTGCCGACAAGGTCGCCGAGGTTGCGCCGCATGGCCGTCAGTACGTGCCGGATATGGAATTCGGTGGCCGCGGCACTCATTTTATCGCACTCGAGCCCGCGGACCTCCCACTGGTTAGGCTGGGTCATCGACCCCAGCGTGGTGTGCCCGATCCGATAGATGACCCATTTCCCGGCGGGCGGTGACCAGTCGAGGCGTCCCTCGGAATCCATCTTTCGAGTTAGATTAATGACCTGCTCCTTGCCGACTACGCCGTCGGCCGGCATGGCCAGCAGCGCGATGTCCCGATAGAATGTCTTGCGGCCCTCGATCATCGGCTTTTCCGTTAGTCCGGTTTCCTTGTTGATGACCGGAAATGCCATGACCGCCCGTGGATCGACCTGTGGCCGCGGCACCGTTCCGGTGAAGCGCACGCCGCGATCCACCAAGATGCTCGCGGTGCAAACTTCCTGCATCGATAGTTCGGGCGTGATCCACGCTCCGCCGCTGGCGGTGTAGCCCGGGCAATTGTGGACGCCGATATCCAATCCCAGCCGCTTGCCCTCAGCGGCGGCATGGCGCACCAGTTGCCACCAGGGATCCGTAAATGCCAGCAAGCCATCATTAGGGCTGTTAGGAATATCCCCTGCCCACGGTGTGCACACATCCGCCATCCCGAAAATCGTCGCACCGCTGATGCCGGCGGCTTGGAACGCCTCCAGATCGCGGGTGATGCCTTGCTTGCTGACATTGCATCCCATCCAGTGCCACCAGACACCTGGCTTCGCTGTCGCGGGCGGTTGCGTGAAGGCCTGTAGCGGATCTTCGGCTGTTGCTTCCACCGCAGACAGGCGGGACGCGCTGTCTTCCATAACAGGCTGGAAGCCTGTTATCCTATCAGAATGCACTGTACTGTCAGCATTGGCTGTCGCAGCCATGACCTGCGCGGCGGCGAGCAGAGTCATACCGCAAGCAAGCAGGGTGGCCACTGCATGGGTTGCTGGGAAATGCCAGTTACGGGCGGGGCGCATAAGCAGGTTGGAAAACGATGGGCGGCGGTCCTTACTCGAACTTGAGCGCCCAGCGAACCGTGCGGCTTTGTGCGGAGCGGAGAGTGGCGCGCAGGATATCCTTGCTATCGCCCAGCGCGGCGGTGACGCCGGCCGCTTGGTCTTCGGTTGATACCTTGATAGATGAAGGTTGCCAGGTCTTGCTTCCATCGGTTAGTCCGGCGATGCGGATCTCGTACGGATCGTTGGCGACCACCTGACTGCAACCGGATAGAGTCTTGGTGGCGGGGTTCCAGTGTTCATCGCGCAGGTCGATGATGCCCTGGGTGACGTGGCGCGAAGTACTAACAACGAGCGGATGATCCTCTGCGGCGCGCACTGCGATCACCCGGCAGGCGGTGGCCGGCATCTCGTATTTGAAGGATCCCTGGAACGACGGCAAGGGCAGCTTGTTCCAAAAATCGAAGGCGTGATATGTCTTGGTAGGATCGAGACCCGCCTTGGCGGCGCCGCATTCGATCGTGCGTGCCGCACCATCCCAGTTGAACAAGCCGAGCACATCACGGCGCACGCCCGCCTGCGTGTCGCTGACCAGCCAGATCGAGGGCATTTCCGTGTCGAAGTAATCGACCGGCCGGGCGACGGCGGCATGAGCCGGAATCGTGCGTTTGAGCAATTCGAGCCGCTCTGCGGGCAAGGCGGGAATCCAGTCGCTGTTAAGGTGGAACTGACTGCTAATGCCGACCCATGAGGTGATCAAGCGGGCATGTTCCATGGGCACCGACGCGCGGACATATTCCGGATCCGGGTCGTTCCACCAGATACGGCCGTGGAGGAAATACAGGCGTGTGCCGCGCACCGGACCGGTGATGATCGTGCCGCTGCCGTTGCCGCGGATCTCGCGCCGGTAGTCCTGCCAGCCCTGGCCGTTGTCCGGGCCGATGCGCATGGAATCGACCAGGCCGACCGCGCCGCTGAAGCTGCGCAGGTTCTGGCTCAGGTTACAGCCGGAGAAAAAGACCTCGGGCCCTGCGGCCTCGCGCACCAGTTTCAAGCCGTTGCGCATCATTTCGATGTTAGTGACGGCCGGATCATGGAACGGCTGGTTGTCGCCGATGTGATCTTCCTTGTAGCCGTCGTTAACATAGCTCTGGGCCGTGGCCGAACCGGTCCACAGCCCGTCCATCTTGAAATAGTCGTAACCCCAGCCGTGGAGCGTTTTGACCAACGACTTGAGGTGGGCCTGCACTTCCGGCTTTGTTAGATCGAGTGTGGTGCCGCCCCATGAGGTTTCATAAGGTTTGCCATCCTTGCGTTTCACAAACCAATCCTGCCGGTCCTTGTATTCCGGATCCTGATAGTTGCGGGAAAACGGCATGAACCAAATACCGGCGGTAAGTCCGAGATCGCGGATGGCGCTGGCCACCGGTTGCATGCCGCCACGGTAGGGGCCGTTGGGTTTGACGCGGTCGAAGCCACGGGCCGGGCCGTTGAACTTGCCGCCGTCCTGCCACTCGTCGTCGATCTGAACAACCCCCAGCCCGAACGGTCGCAACTCGCGGGCCGCGAATTTTGCCAGCTCGACGATGGATTTCTCATCGCCGGCACCGCCATGTTGGTCGGAATACCA
>Ga0194060_10002176_pt1 | contig 13994 bp, 11 predicted proteins | sample SepL225m_MetaG_FD_163427 | JGI IMG/M metagenome (GOLD analysis project Ga0194060, IMG submission 163427) | Anoxic zone freshwater microbial communities from boreal shield lake in IISD Experimental Lakes Area, Ontario, Canada - Sep2016-L222-5m | ecosystem: Environmental > Aquatic > Freshwater >... | reverse complement strand
AGGCGTCCTGTACCGCTTCATCGGCATCCGAGACGTCTCTCAACAAATACAACGCCAGTCGAGAGGCCTGACGCTGCTGGGCAGCGACCAAGACGGCAAAGGCGTCGTGGGCCTTGTCCATCTCGCCGGCCAGCACCAGCGCCTTGACCCGGCGCGCCTCTTCGGAACTTCCGGGCCTGGTCCGGTCAACCGGCGGAAGAGGGCCAGCCGACGCGGTGCCCGCCGGATCACCACCAGGAGACCCAGTCTTCGTTCCGAACCACGATCTGCCCGTGCCAGCCACTGGTATCTCTACCTGCCTTACGCCCGCTGTCGGCGGTCCGTTTACCGAAAGTTTGGGATTGGCGCGGTGCGCGCCAGCGCCCACCCGATCTTAACCGATAGCTCAAGCCCGGCGCTAAATCACCGATCGGACAACGAACCTTGGCTGGGAGGCGTGGGCCTGCCGAACCGCACCTGAGGGGTGCCCAGGGGGCCGAGACGACCCCGCGTTGCCGGTTGCCTCGCCAACCCGGATGGATTCGGCGCGCTTGGTCTTCAGGGAATGTCGCCGATGTGTCTCGCCTCGTCGGGCAGGCGCTCGGCTACGGTCGCGGATTGGATACGGGCTCCCGGAAAATAGTGCGAAATGATGTCGACGATCGACTGGCCCGCACGGGCCCGCAGGTTGGCGCCCAGCTGGCACAATCCTACGCCGTGGCCGTACCCGACGCCCGAAAACACGAACTGATCGCCAAGGCGGCTGACGGTGAACAGCGTGCTCCGGATGGCCTGGGGGCCGAGCACCCGGCCGATGACGGCCCGCAGTTCCTCGGCTCTCACCACCGGCGCGCGGCTTCCAGCCAGCGTGAGGAGACCGGCCCGCCCGGAGGCGTCGCGGTCGGCCATGTCGATGCGAATCAGCCGGCTGCCAACGGCGGTGGTGGGGGAGGAATTGAGGACCCGCCGCAGTTCCGGCTCACCGACCGTAAAGGTCCAGTGGGTCGGCGAGGCGGCGGCGCAAAATGCGTCGGCCGCCGGTTTCAAGTAGGGAAGATCAGGGCCGCCCCATACCGACGAAGCCGACGCGGTGTGTCCGCCGCAGTTGGAATGGAAAAGCGCCTGAATGACGTGGCCCTGATAGGTGACCACTTCGCCGCGCGTGTCGGCGACCGCCCGCGCCGCCAGGTCGGCGGCGTGTTCGGTCGGCAGTCCTTGCCGGTAGATCTGGCAGTGCGTCGTGTCGCACAGATCGAATCGGTCGGCGCCGTGGCGTCCGAGGTTGGCGAGCGCGTAGGTGCGTGCCACCAGCGCCTGAACCCGGAGGATCCGCCCCGCCGCGTCGTCCTGCAGGGTGCGCGGCGCCAGTTCGGCGCGCACCGCGCCCAGCACGTACTCCTCGATCGCCATCGCGACGATGCGAGTGCCGTGGGCGTCGGCCACGCGGATGCGTATCGACGTGTCGATGCCTGCGGTCCGCCGGGCCGGGACAAGTGCCGAGGCGGGCTGGGGCGAGGAGGGCTGTGGCGACGAGACAGGGTCGGGCGACTGGGGCGGTGCGACGCTCACGCGCGGGCCGAGCATCGACCCTGGCGACGCGCAGCCGGCCATCCCACCCACCAGAACGACGATCCACGCGAGGCGACCGACCGACCGCGTCAGACGGCAAACGGCCAGGTTGAATGCAGATCGGTGGGAGAACACGTCGGGTGTATCGGACGGCCGGCGCTTCGGCGTTAGAGCGGGCCGTCTGCTCGACGCCAATCAGGTGGCCTCAGCTATACTCAGGGCTGGCGTGCCGCCGGGTGCGGCTGCGCGACGCGCCGGGTCCGCTCATGTACGAACCAGTCATCGGTCTCGAGGTGCACGCCCAGCTGCAGACCTCGTCAAAGCTTTTTTGTGGCTGTGCGACGACGTGGCCGGCTGCGCCGAATTCTCAGACGTGTCCGGTCTGTCTCGGTCTGCCAGGGGCGTTGCCGGTGCTCAATGCCCGCGCCGTCGATCTGGCCGTGACCGCCGCGCTGGTCCTGGGCTGTCGCGTGCAGCGCGAGTCGGTGTTTGCCCGCAAGCACTACTTCTATCCCGACCTTCCGAAGGGCTACCAGATCACGCAGTACGATCGGCCGATCGCGCTCGACGGGCGCCTGCAGTGGGCCGGCGACGACGGGCTCCCGCGTCAGGTCCGGATTGTCCGTGCGCACATCGAAGAAGACGCCGGCAAGTCGCTCCACGAGGGTTTCGCGGATTCGGATCGGTCGGCCCGCATCGACTTCAATCGCAGCGGCATCGCCCTGATCGAAATCGTCACGGCGCCCGACCTTCGTTCTGCCGGGGATGCGGCCGAGTGTTTCCGTCGTCTTCGCGCGCTGCTGGTGACGGCCGGCGTGTCGGACGGCAACATGGAGCGGGGCAACCTCCGGTGCGACGCCAACGTGTCGGTGCGCCCGCGCGGCGACGAGACGCTTGGCGCACGGACCGAAATCAAGAATCTGAATTCGTTTCGTTTTCTCGAGCAGGCGCTGGCCTACGAGATCGACCGGCAGATCGCGGTGCGGTCTGGCGGGGCCCAGGTCGAGACTGAGACCCGGCTGTGGGACGAGCGCGCGGGCGAAACCGCCTCGATGCGGAGCAAGGAAGACGCGCACGACTACCGGTACTTTCCGGAACCCGATCTGCGTCCGCTCGTCGTCGACGACGCCGCGGTCGCGGCGTTGCAGGCGTCGCTGCCGGAGTTGCCAGCCGCGCGGCGCGAACGTCTGTCGACGTGCTACGGGTTGACCGGCGACGATCTCGACCTGTTCGCGGGGGCACCCGAGTGGGCCGCGTTTCTGGACGAGACGGTCGGCCACGGTGCCGATCCGGCGGCGGCCGCCATGTGGATTCGAGGCGAATTGACGCGGCGGCTGCGCGAACGCGGCGCGGCGATCGAGGCGATGACGATCACGCCGGAGGCGCTGGCCCGGCTGATCGCGATGGTGGCGTCGCAGGCGGTGTCGCACTCGGCCGCCAAGCAGGTGCTGGCGCGCATGGTGGCGACCGGCGAGACCGCCGACCAGGCCGCGGCGGCCGGGGGCCACGCCCAGGAGTCGGATGTTGACGCGATCCAGCCGCTGGTTGACGAGGTCCTGCGACGGTTCCCCGATCAGGTGGCGCAGTTCCAGGCCGGCCGCCACGCGGTGGCGGGGTTCCTGATAGGCCATGTGATGAAAGCGAGTCGAGGGCGAGCCAACCCGCGACTGGTCGATCAATTGGTCCGCCAGAGCCTTGCGGGAACCGGTTCGTCGTGATGTCGCGGCATCCCTGGCGCCTCGCCGTTCTTGTCTACGCGGCAGCCACGATCCTCTATACGTGGCCCCTCGCCACCGCGCCGACGCGATTGCTGGGCGCGCCTCAGGGGGCGGGCGACCCGTATTTGAATGCGTGGATTCTCGGGTGGGACCTCGACACGCTGGTCTCCGCGCCGCTCGACGTGGTGTCGGGCCGCGTGTTCGACGCGAATATCTTCTATCCCGCGCAGAAGACCCTGGCGTATTCCGATCACCTGCTGCTGCCGGCGCTGGTGACCGCACCGGTGTACCTGCTCAGCGGGTCGGTGGTCCTCTGTTACAACCTCGTGCTGCTGGGCTCGTTGCTGGCGTCGGCGCTGGCCATGTTCGCGCTGGCGCGCGGGCTCACCGGGTCGCTGGTCGCCTCGCTTGGCGCCGGGCTGGTATGGGGCTTCTGGCCGTTCCACACCGCGCACCTGATTCATCTGCAATTGCAGGGCATGTACTTTCTGCCCCTCGCGTTCCTGTTCCTCCACCGGCTCGTTGCCACCACACGGCGACGCGAGGCGGTGTGGCTGGGCGTGGCGGTCGGACTTCAGGCTGTCGCGTCGGTCTACATCGGCGTCATTGCCGCGGTGGCGCTGGTGATTGGGGGCGTGACGCTCGGCGTGGCGGTGGGGCGATGGCGAAGCGGGGTGCTGCTGCGACGCGTCCTGCTCGCGATGGTGGTGGCGGGTGCGATCGTGGCGCCGTGTGCGTGGCCCTATCTCGACGTGCAGCGCAAGGAAGGATTCGTGCGCACGCTGTACCAGGCGGGGCTCAACGCCGCCGAACCGGTGCACTACCTGCGGGTGCCGCCCGACAACGCCGTGTACGGCCGTACCGGTCTGCTCAGGCCCGCGGCCCAGATGGCCGGCCGGCCGGCCGAGAAGAGCGGCCCCGAGCGCGAACTGTTTGTCGGGGTGGTGACCGCGCTGCTGGCGGTTGGAGCGACGTGGCAGCTTGGCTGGCGGCAGCGGCGCCGGGTGATCTGGCCGTTCGTAGCGATCGCGACGGCAGGCTTCGTGCTCTCGATCGGGCCAGACGGCGTGCGGCCGTTGTATGCCTGGCTGTACGATCACGTGTTCGGATTTCAGGCCATTCGCGCTCCTGCGAGGTTTGGCATGCTCGTGGCGTTCGGGTGCGCCGGGCTGGCCGGCTTCGGGCTGGCTGCGGTCGCCACGCGTCGGCCGCGTCTGGCGTGGGCGATGGTCGTGCTGATGGGCGTCGAGTACGCCAACGCGCCCGTCGCGTACGTCGCGGCTCCGATGTTCAGCACGCCGGTCGGGCAGTGGCTCGAGGAGGCGCCCGGGCCGGGCGCGGTCGTGTATCTGCCGCTCGGACTCGATGCCGACAATACCCCGTTCATGATCGAGTCCCTCCAGCACCGGCGGCCCATCGTCAACGGCTACAGCGGCCAGCGGCCGGCGTACTTCGCGGGCCTGGTAGACACGCTGCGACAGTTTCCGTCGGCCGACGCCCTGTGGACGCTCCGCGACTTCAACGTGCGATTTGTCGTCGCGCCCGCCCGCGTGGCGCAGGCGAACGCGGCCACGCCGCTGGTGGAGCGGGCCCGGTTCGGCGACCGGACGATCTACGAACTGGTGTGGACCCCCGAGATCGAGGAACGCCTCGAGCGCGCCGACGTGCCGGCACCGCCGCCGGCGCCAGAGTCGTTGCCGTTCGGCATCGGAGAGAGGGCGCGGTATCGGGTGCTGTGGAGCGGGGGCGGGTCGATGGCGCTCTCGGCGGGCGATATCGAATTCCGTGTGATCGCGCCGCCGGCGAACCAGGCGCTGTCGAACGAGACGTTTCAGTTCGAGGTGACGGCGGTCACCGCGCCGTGGGTCTCGGGATTCTTCGAGGCGCGCGATCGGCTGTTCACCTTCACGCGACCGGATCTGCTTCCGACCCTGCATGTGCAGCAGTTGCGAGAGGGGAGACGCATCCTGGACCGGGCGGCGTGGTTCGATCCCGGCCGGCGGGTCGTGCGGACTGCCAACGGCCCGGCCGAGGCCGCTCGCACCGGGAACGGGCTGCCGCTGGCCCCGGGGGCGCGGGATCCGCTGGCGGCGTTCTACTACGCTCGGGCATGGCCGCTGGCGCCGGGGGCGACGCTGCGCATTCCGGTCAACGACATGGGGCGGAGCCTGACCGTCGAATTGCGGGCCGCCGCGTCCGAGACGATGGCCGCAGAGGGCCGAACCCAGACGGTGGTGCGCGTGGAGGGTCGTGTCGAGTATCGCGTCGAGCACAGGCGAAGTCCGCGGGCGACGCTCTGGATGACGACCGACGCACGTCACGTTCCGGTGGTGATCGACATCGACGCGGCGTTCGGATCGTTCCGCGCCGAACTGGTCGAGTACCACGCCGCGCCCGGACGATAGATGACGCCGGCGCCCGATCCGGGGCGTCGAGGACGCGTGCTATACTCGGCCCATTCCGCGCGGGGATCACGATCTGGTGAGGCCCCGCGCCTGCCGCTCGCCAACCGCTGTGATTGAAACCACGAACCTCTCGAAAATGTACAGCCGCGGCATCTACGCGCTGCGCGACCTGTCGGTGTCGATTGGCAAGGGGGAGTTCGTGTTTCTGACCGGACCCAGCGGGGCCGGCAAGTCGACGTTTCTCCGGCTGCTGCTGCGGCAGGACATGCCCACCTCCGGCAGCGTCCGAGTCGGCGGGCGCGACCTCGCGGCGCTGTCGCTTCGCCAGGTGCAGACCTACCGGCGCACCGTCGGCTTCGTCTTTCAGGATTTCAAACTGATTCCCAACCGGACCGTGGTCGAGAACGTCGCGCTGGTGCCCCGCGTGCTGGGCGACACGTCGGTGCAGCAGCAGCGCCGCACGTATCAGGTGCTCAAGTGGGTCGGCCTGCAGCACCGCAGCAACGCGTATCCCGCCGAACTGTCCGGCGGCGAGCAGCAGCGCATCGCCATCGCCAGGGCGCTGGTCAACGACCCGGCGCTCGTGGTGGCCGACGAACCGACGGGCAACCTCGATCCCGATCTGTCGCTCGAGATCATGAACTTGTTCCGCGACATCAACGCCCGGGGGACCACCGTGCTGGTGGCGACACACGATCGCGAGTTGATCGGCCGCGTGGGCCGACGCACACTCACGCTCGATCACGGCCGGATCGCCGGCGCCGGATAGGAAAGACGTGTGATGCACGCGTTGCGGTATTGCCTCACCGAAGCGACTCGCAGCCTCTGGCGGCAACGGGGATCGGCGGCGCTGTCGATCGTGACGATCGCGGCCGCCGCGATGGTGGTCGGCGGGTTCCTGCTGGCCACGTTCAACCTCGAGCGGCTCGTGGCGCGCTGGAGTGCGAGCGCGGAAGTGTCGATTTACTTGCGCGACGACATCACCCAGCAGCAGCGCGTCGAGCTGAATCGTCTGCTGCTCGAGAGTGCGGTGGTGGCGTCGCGCGAGTTTGTGTCGAAATCGGATGCCCTGGTCCGGTTCACGCGCGATTTTCCCGATGTGTCCGCGGGATTGGACGGCGCGGCCGACAACCCGCTTCCCGCGTCGATCGATCTTCGGCTGAAGCCGCAGGGCGCAGCCGCCGGGGCCGTGGAGGCCCTGGTGGAGCGCGTCCAGCCGATGCCGGGCGTGGCCGACGTCCGCTTCGATCGCCGCTGGCTCGCCCGGCTCACGTCGATGATCCAGGCTGTCCGGTGGATCGGATGGGTGCTTGGCGGGGTGCTCGTGCTGGCCGCGGTCATCACCGTCGCGACCGTGGTCCGGCTCGCCTTGCACGCCCGTCGCGAGGAGATCGCGATCATGCAACTGGTGGGCGCGCCGATCGGGTTGCTGCGCGGCCCGCTCGTCACCGAGGGCGTGCTGCACGGCGGCGGCGGGGCCGTCGTCGCGCTCGGCGCCCTGTACGTAGCGTTCGTCGTGGTACGAAGCCAGATTGAACAGGCGCTGCCGGCCGCCGTCGAGCACGATCTGATTGCGTTTCTGCCGATCGGGATCACCGGTGCCATCCTGGTGGGCGGAATGGCTGTGGGATGTCTGGGCGGGTGGTTGGCCTCTCGAGAAGTGCGATGAACCGTTTGACAGCGACTCGGTGCCGCACTACACTGAAATGGTCTTGCACACGCATCGTCTGAGGATCCGGATGCATAGCGCTTTACTTGGACAGCCCACTGCAAGCCCTTACTCCCCGCCTACACTGATCTCCAATTTTTATCGCGAAGAGTTTCTCAAGCACCGCGAATTTCTGCAATTGCAGCGCGAATCCTATTCGGAGCGCGCCGTCGCCGACGCCGACGCGGCGATCTGCCGCGTGCTCGGACAACTGGATCGGCTCTGCACCCGGCACGAAGGCGTCCAGATGGTCAGCCGGCTTCTTCGGTCTTTTGACGTCGTCACGGGCGTATCGGTCTTCTCGAATCGCCACCTCCCGCATTAAGTTTGATTCCGATCACGACTCGGGCCGAGGCGTTCGCGACAGCGGCGGCGGCCGTTGGCGTCCGCACGGCGCGTCGGGATTCGCCGCGAAAAGGTCGGCACATTCGTGACTAAAGAAGAGGTGCTTCGGGCCATCGAGACGCGCGTCACGCATCCCGCCTCAGGGCGGGAGCTGATGCAGTTGCTCAAGATTCCGCGGGATCAACGCGTGAACTTTCGGCGTCTGCTGCGCCGGCTCGTGGTGGACGGGGCGCTCGCGCAGGTTCGCGGCCATCAATACGGATTGCCCGGCCGGCTCGATCTCGTCACCGGCACGCTGTCGATGAATCCGAGCGGGTATGGGTTCGTCGCGCCCGACCACGCCGGGGAGGGCGAGCGCGACGTGCACGTGGCGGCGCCCCACTTGAACGACGCGATGCACGGCGATCGGGTGACCGTGCGCGTCGAGCCAGGCCGCGACGATCGCAGGCGCGAAGGCAAAGTCGTGCGCGTGATCGAGCGGGGACAACGCACGCTGGTCGGCCGCTTCGAGATCGGTCGGGCCGGTCATGCGCGCGTCGTCCCGTACGAAAAGCGGGTGCTCCAGGAGATCCACGTCCTGCAGGCCGATGTGCACGGCGCCGAGGCGGGCGACATGGTGTCGGTGGAGATCACGCGGTGGCCCACCGCCACCCGCCCCCCGCTCGGCCGCGTGGTGGACGTGTTCGGGTCGATCGACGAGCCGGGCGTCGATACCCGCGTCATTATCGCGAAGCACGGCTTGCCGGACGCCCACGGCGAACAGGCTGTGGCCGAGGCGGGCTGGCTCGGCCAGCACGTGCTGCCGCGCGACCTCGAGGGACGGACCGACTTTCGGTCGTGGCCGACGGTGACGATCGACGGCGAACACGCCCGCGACTTCGACGATGCGATTACCCTCGAGCGGTTGCCCAACGGTCACTTCTGGCTGGGCGTGCACATTGCCGATGTGGCGCATTACGTGGCGGAGGGCTGCGCGCTCGATCAGGAGGCGTACGACCGCGCCACCTCGGTGTATTTTCCGGAACGCGCGCTGCACATGTTTCCCGCGGAACTGGCGACCGGGCTGTGCAGCCTCAAGCCGGACGTCGATCGTCTGGTGCAGTCGTGCGTGATGGAGGTGGACGGGCAGGGACAGGTCGTGCGATACGAACTGCACGACGGCGTCATCCATAGCGACGCGCGCATGACGTACACGAGCGTCAACGCGATCATCACCGATGGCGACGCCGCCGAGATCGCGCGACACGAGCCGCTGGTGCCGCTGTTTCTCGGCCTGCGCGATCTGTTCGCGATCTTGAACGGGCGGCGGCATCGGCGCGGATCGATCGACTTCGACCTTCCCGAGGCCGAACTGGTGCTCGACGAGGAGGGCCGGGTGTCCGAGATTACGCAGGCCACGCGCAACGTGGCCCACCGGATCATCGAAGAGTGCATGCTGCTGGCCAACGAAACCGTGGCGCGCCATTTGGAGGAGAGCGGCGTGCCGGCGTTGTACCGGATTCACGAGCGGCCCGACCCTCTCAAGGTCGCCGAGTTCGAGGGGTTCGTGTCGGGCCTCGGCTACACGTTGATGGCCACGCCGGGCGGGGTGCAGCCGCGCGACTTCCAGCAGCTGGTCGAACGCATCGCGGGCTTGCCGGTCGAACGTCCCATCGCGCTGCTCATGCTGCGGACCATGTCGCAGGCCCGCTACAGCCCCGAGAACGTGGGGCACTTCGGTCTGGCGGCGCCCACCTACACGCATTTCACCTCGCCCATCCGCCGCTATCCCGACCTGGTCGTGCACCGGCTGTTGCGCGAGGTGCGACGCAGCGCACCCGTCCCGGAGCGGCGCGAGCAACTTGCCGAGCTGTTGCCGGAGATCGGTCGCCATACCTCCGAACGCGAACGACGGGCCATGGACGCCGAGCGCGAGCTGGTGCAGTGGAAGAAGATCCGCTTCATGGCCGACAAGATCGGCGACGAGTACGAGGGGTACATCACCGGCGTCAGCGCATTCGGGCTCTTCGTCGAACTCGTCGAACACTTTGTCGAAGGCCTGGTTCACGTGACTACCATGGCCGACGACTACTATCGGTACGTCGAAGTGGCGCACGTGTTGACCGGGGAGCGCACCGGCCGGGTGTTCCGCCTCGGCGACCGCATCCGCGTGCAGGTGCTGCGCGTCGACACGCAACGCCGGCAGGTGGAGCTCGGACTGGTCGAGGTGCTCGAGCAGATGCGAACCGGGCGTGTCGCCCCGGACGCGCGCCGCAGCCGTGCCCGTCCGAAGAGCGAGCGGCGGCGGCATACCCCGCGACAGCCTGCCCGCAAGACGTCGCGGAGACGTTGACGCGCATGACGCACATAGTGGTCGGAACCGCGGGGCACATCGATCACGGCAAGAGCGCGCTCGTCCTGGCGCTCACCGGCACCGACCCCGACCGGTTGAAAGAGGAACAGGCGCGCGGAATCACCATCGACCTGGGGTTCGCGCATTGGGAGGCGCCCGGGCTGAACGTCGCGTTTGTGGACGTTCCGGGTCACGAGCGTTTCATCAAGAACATGCTGGCCGGCGTGGGCGGCATCGACGCGGTGCTGTTCGTCGTGGCGGCCGACGAATCGGTGATGCCGCAAACGCGCGAGCACTTCGACATCTGTCGGCTGCTGCAGGTTCCCGCCGGCATCATCGCCCTCACCAAGAGCGACCTGGTGGACCAGGACATGCTGGATTTGGCGCGACTCGAGACGCGCGAACTGGTCGAGGGATCGTTTCTGGCGCACGCGCCGATCATTCCCGTGTCGGCGCGCACCGGCGCCGGGCTCGATGCCCTGCGACAGGCGCTCGCCGATCTGGGCCGTGCCGCACGAACACGCGCGGCGGACGGCCCCGTGCGCGTGCCGATCGATCGCGTCTTCTCGGTCAAAGGATTTGGCACCGTCGTCACTGGGACGCTGGTGTCGGGCACGTTGGGCGTCGAGCGCGATCTGGTCGTGCTGCCGTCCGACACCCTCGTCAAGATTCGCGGACTGCAGGTGCACGGCGCGAAACAGACCGTCGGCCAGGCCGGACAACGCGTGGCCGTCAATCTGGGCGGCGTGGAGGTGAGCGGGATTGCACGCGGCGATACGCTGGTGTCGCCGGGCGATTATGTGGCGACCCGGGTCTTCGACGCCCGTATCGAGGCGCTGCCAGGGGAGCGCGCGATTCGGCACGGCGCCCGGGTACGCGTGCATCAGGGGACGGGCGAAGTGATGGGACGCGTCGCGATTTCGTCGGTCGTCGCCGATGCGTCTGATGGCGGGATCGTGTTGTCCGCCGAAATCCCGCCAGGCCGGGCCGCGTACGTGCGGTTGCGGCTCGAGTCGCCACTCGTGCTGGTGCGCGGCGACCGCGTGATCATTCGCGCCTATTCTCCGACCGTCACCATTGCCGGCGGCAGTGTGCTCGACCCGACGCCGCCCCGCATTGGCATCAGGACGGCGGCGGGCGTGGCGCGCTTGCTGGCTCTCGATCCGCTCACGGCGGCTTCCGACTCCGCGATGGCCGAGACGCCTGCGATCGGCGTGCTGCTCGACGAGGCTGGCGCGGCCGGCGTGCCGGTGGCGTCGCTGGTGTGTCGGATGGGCCTGTCGAGGGGCACGGCCGAGGCGACGGTGTCGGGCCTTGTCGCTGAGCATCGTGCGGCGCTCATCGACCGGCGCCTGGTCGCCGCCGCCACGCTGGCGGGTTTGACCGAGGCTGTCGCGGAGCGTCTTGCCGTGTGGCATCGCGCCCAGCCACTCTCCGATGGCCTGTCGCGCGAGGAAGTCAGAGAGCGCCTGTTCGCGCACGCAGGCCCTGGCGTGTTCGAGCGCGTGCTGGCCGATCTGACTGCCGCCGGGCGCATCGTGTCTCGAGACCGGCTGGCGCTCGCCTCGCATCGCGTCGAGGTGACCGGCGACGACAAGGTGGCGCGCGACGGGCTGGAACGGGCCTTTCGCGACGCGGGTCTGAAACCGCCAGACCTCAAGGACGTCGCGGCGGCGATCGCGATTCGGCCGGTGGTGGCCGAGTCGATGGCGGCGCTGCTGGTTCGACAGCGAGTCCTGGTGCGGCTCGACACGTTCCTGTTTCACCAGGACGCCCTCACGAGCCTCAAACAGGATGTCGGTGCGATGGCGGCCGCCGGAGGCCGCGCGCCCGTCAATCTGGACGTGGCCACCTTCAAGCAGCGCTACGGCGTGTCGCGCAAGTATGCGATTCCGCTCTTGGAATATCTTGATCGGGAACGGATCACGCGGCGCGTCGGCGAGACGCGCGTGGTGCTCGAAGCCCGGATCGAACGTCAGTGAGCGCTGACTCGAACCGGATCGTGAGTGGACCGACGTCCCGAAACGGCGACCCGCGGTGGACGGATCCACCCGAGCCAACAGGGCGCGAGAACGCCACGAGGATCGGAGCTACTCGTGCTTCTCGCCGCTGCCGTCGGTCGTCGCATCCTTGAAATTCCGGATGGCCTTGCCGATACCGCGGCCGAGTTCCGGAAGCCGGTTGCCCCCGAAGATCAGGATGGCAATGGCCAGGATGATCAACAGTTCTGGAACACCAAGTCTCATGGACCGATTGTAACACCGTTGGATGTCGATTGCGCCTTGATGCCTCGCGACTTCGGGCGTACAGTGAGAAGAGACCCCCGTGGCGTGATTGAGATGGGGTCTGGGGAGTAGCGGGATGAAACAGGCCGAGCAGACGCTGTTCACGGTGGGTGTGTTCAAGGATGTGATCTGGGCGGAGCGGGGCGTCGAAGCGCTGCGCCAGCAGGGTTTTCAACCGGCGGTGATGACCGTGATGGTCAAAGACGGCCCGGAGGCGGCGTCGTTCGTCCAAAAGGTGACTGGCAACGCTCCAGAGCATTTCGAGTTGCCCAACATCGGCGCCACGCTGGGCGCCGGAACGCTGGTCGGTGCATTGCAGGGCGGCGCGCGCGATCTCGGGCGCGTCGGGATTGCCGCGGCGATGCGCCGGGCCGGATTCCAGCCGCACGACGGGCTGATCTACGAAACGCTCACCGAGCGGGGCGGGGTGCTCGTCGCGATCGAAGATCCGGCCAGGGCCTCCGACGCGCTGACCGTGTTGTTGTCGTTTGGCGGTGGCAACGCCGCGATTGGGGCGTGGGCAGGTCGCATCTGAACGGATCGCCGCCTCTTCGCGTTTCGGGTGGTGACCAGCCCCGTCACGAGGAAACGCATCGCCCGAGACCGGCGTAGGTACTGGGTGGATGGCCGGGTGCGGCAGGCACATTGACGTCGTGACCGCGGCGGCGCGTGTATGAAAGAGACGGATTCCCGGGCCATGACCGAGTCGAAGACCAGCACTCCGCGGCCCACCCGCTCGGTGGGGCACGTGTCGGTCCATCTCGATCATCTGCACCCGCGTGAGTTCCAGTTTTCGTTCGAAACCCAGGCCCCTCGCATGGGGCGGTCCTTCGGGTTCTCCTTCGTCATTCACGGACTCGTCGTCGCCGCGCTGTTGTACGTCGCGCTGGCGCCAGGTCCGCCCATCGACCTTCGGAAACAGCCCCCGATCAACGACGTGGTGTGGCTTCAGGCGCCAGGGCCTGGCGGCGGCGGCGGCGGGGGCGGTAACCGTTCGGTGGAACCACCGCGCAAAGAAAAGCTGACGGTGCCCGAGCAGAAGAAGCCCGAGGTGCAGCCAGTCCGAGTTCCCGAAGACGCGCTGCCCACGCCAGATTTTCTGGTCCCGGTCAAATCCCAACTCGATGAATCGCTGGTGGGCCTGAGCGACCACGGCACCTCGCGCGGCAGCGGCACCGGCGGAGGGATGGGGAGCGGAACGGGGACCGGCATCGGGACCGGTTCCGGGGCCGGCATTGGCGAGGGGTCGAGCGGGGGCACCGGCGGCGGCGCGTACCGGCCGGGTAACGGCATCGAGAATCCGGTCCTGAGGCGCGAGGTCAAACCGCAATACACCGCCGACGCAATGCGCGCCAAGATTCAGGGCACCGCGGTGCTCGACTGTGTCGTCAAGGCCGACGGGACGGTGGGGGAGTGCGGGGTCGTGCGCTCGCTCGATTCGACCTTCGGCCTCGATCAGGAAGCCGTCAAAGCCGCCCGCCAGTGGCGGTTCCTGCCGGGCAAACGACTCGGCCAGCCGGTTCCGGTGCTGGTCACGATCGAACTCACCTTTACCCTGCGCTGACGCGCGGGCGATCGCCCGGGTAGATGCGCCGTCGGGCATGTGGTCGGGGCGGCCCCTCCGTGCCCGCCCGACGCGCCCCCGTGCCCGCC
>Ga0194060_10002175_pt1 | contig 13995 bp, 11 predicted proteins | sample SepL225m_MetaG_FD_163427 | JGI IMG/M metagenome (GOLD analysis project Ga0194060, IMG submission 163427) | Anoxic zone freshwater microbial communities from boreal shield lake in IISD Experimental Lakes Area, Ontario, Canada - Sep2016-L222-5m | ecosystem: Environmental > Aquatic > Freshwater >... | reverse complement strand
CGGTGACCGCGGCGGCCGCGACGCTGTGTGGTGCGGGCCACGGCGTGGTGATTGGGCGAGGATTCAATTTTGCGACCGCGTTCGAGATCGCGCTCAAGGCCAAGGAACTGGCGCACGTGGCGGTGGAGCCCTACTCGTCGGCCGACTTCCAGCACGGGCCGATCGCGCTGATCGAGACTGGCTTCGCCGCGATCGTCGTCAACGTGGCTGGCGCGGTCGCCGAAGAAGTGGACGGGTTGCTGGCCGACATCTGCGGCCGCGGGGCGCGCCCTGTGGTGTTGTCGAATCTGCGGGTGTCGCTGGCCAGGGCCGCGGCGCCCATCGCGTTGCCGGCCGACATGCCCGAGTGGCTGTCGCCGATTGCGGCGATCGTGCCGGGCCAGTTGCTGGCGTTTCACCTGAGCCGGAGCCGGGGCCTTGATCCCGATCATCCGCGTGGCCTGAACAAGGTGACCAAGACGGTGTAAGATCGCGTCGCTCGGCAACCGAGACCCTTCACACATGAAAACCCGCCACGGCGTTTCGTACTGGCTCGACCGGTTTCCGAAATCTCGCCTGCCCGCGTACCCGAGACATCGGGGCGACCTGACCACGCAGGTTGCCATTCTGGGCGGCGGACTCACCGGGTGCGCGGCGGCGTACGTCTTCGCGGCGGCCGGGCTCCGCGTGGCGTTGCTGGAGGCGGGCCGAATCGCGCACGGCGGCACGGCGTTCTCGCCGGGATTTCTCCGGCTCGAACCGGCGGTCTCGTTTCGGTCGCTGGAGCAGCGGCACGGGCTGCGCGCGGCGCGGCACATCTGGCAGACGTTCCGTCGCGCCGGCCTGGACTTCGGGGCGACGATTCGGCGGTTGCGCATCCGCGGCGAGTTGGTGACCGATGCGGCGTTCCGGCTGGGATTGGACGCGGCCGACCAGGACGCGCTGGGACGCGAGATGAAGGCGCTGCGCGGCGCCGGGGTTGACGGCGCGTGGCTGACGCCGGCGCGCGTGCGTCTCGAGACCGGCCTCGACACGATCGGCGGCATCCGGTCGGCTGGCGACGGCTACATCGACCCCTACCGCGTGGCGATTGGTCTGGCGGCGGCCGCGGCGGGGCGAAAGGCGGCGATCTTCGAGCGGACGCCCGTCACCAAGGTGCGATCGCGTGCGCGGGGCGTCGAGTTGGTGGTGGAGGGCGGGGTGGTGAAGGCCGAAGCGATCATCGTCGCCACCGATCATCCCGAGGCGCCGTTTACGCCGCTGCGCCGCCATTTCAAAGAGATGGATTCGTATTGCGTGCTCACCGCGCCGGTGCCGTCGTTTGTTCGGCGGGGGTTCGGGCGATCGCGCGCGACGGTGATCGATCAGGACGAGCCGCGGCACGCCCTTCGGCGCACCAGCGACGAACGAGTGCTCTTTGTCGGCGCCGATCAGCCGCGCGTCGCGCCCCGACTGAGGGAAAAGGTGCTGGCGCAGCGCACGGGTCAGTTGATGTACGAGCTTTCCAAGTTGTACCCCGCCATTTCCGGCATCCAGCCGGAATATGGATGGGATGTGCCCGTGTCGATCACCACCGACGGATTCCTGTGTGCGGGACCGCACCGCAACTACCCGCATCATTTGTTTGCGATGGGGGCGGGCCATAACGGCAGCGCCGCGCCGTATCTGGCCGCCCGCGTCCTGCTGCGTCATTTTCTCGGCCAGGCCGAGAAGGGGGACGAACTGTTCGGCTTCCCACGGATCCTGGGCTAGACTCGACCTGCCGCGCGTCGCGGCCGGGCGGCTCTCAACCCGTTGCTGAGTCCATTCGACGACCACGTGTTCACCGCCAGACCGCTTCGTCATCGCACGGCAGGATCTCCTCGCACCCCAGACGTCATCGTTGTCGGTGCGGGGCCGGCCGGGGCGACCGCTGCTCGCACACTCGCGCTGGGCGGCGCCCGCGTGCTGGTGCTCGACCGCGCGACATTTCCGCGCTACAAGGCCTGCGGCGGCGGACTCACCTGGCGCGTGGTTCGTCGGTTTCCGTATCTGGAATCGGTCCTGCCGCACATCGCGACACACGCCGTGACGCGGCTCTACATGGAAGGCCCGGGCGGAGAAGCCGTCACCGTCGCCGGGGGCCGCCCCACGGTCCTGATGATCCGTCGTGTCGAATTCGACCAGCAACTGCTGCGGCTGGCGCAGGAGGCGGGCGCCGAGGTGCTGCAGGGCGCGGACGTGTCGAGAGCAGAACGCCGGGACACGCTGATTCATCTCGAGACCCGCGACGGCCGGTCGTTCGACGCCCCGCTCGTGATCGCCGCCGACGGCGTGTACAGCCTCGTCGCCAGGCGTTTGGGATTCAACCGGGGCTGGCCGGCGTCGAGCGTGGCGCTGGACATGATGGAGGAGACGCCGTCCGACCAGTTGCGCGCCACCGATCAGGACACGCTGTGGGTGTCGTTCGCGCCGGGTGCGGGCCACGGCTACGGGTACATCTTTCCGAAGGCGAACTGGGTCAACGTCGGGGTCGGCTACCTGCTTTCGTCGTTCAAGACCGACATCGCGCAGCCGCCCTACCAGGTGCACGAGTCGTTCGTGTCGAAGGCGAAGCAGCGGGGCCTGCTGGTTGGCGAGTCCGACCGCACGCGCTTTACGCCGTATCAGATTCCGATCGGGGGGCCGCTTCCGGTGACCGCCCGCAACGGCGTGTATCTGGCGGGCGACGCCGGAGGGTTCGTGAACGGGTTCTCGGCCGAGGGCATTTTCTTTGCCATGGTCACCGGCGATCTGGCGGCCCGGGCGATTCTCGACGGCCCGTCGGCCCGCCTGTACCGGCGGTACTGGAAGAAGGAAATTGGCCTCGAACTCCGCGATTCGCGCTTCCTCAATCGGTATCTGTTCTCCGATCTGACGCGCCTCGATCGCCTCGTCCGGGCGGTTCGTGTCTTTCCCGACGTCAACCGGTTGCTGGTCGCGTATGCGGTCGGCGAGCTGAGCTACCGGCAGGCGCGCCGCGAGTTCCTGGTCCGCTTTCCGCGCATCGGGCTGAAGCTGGCCGCCGGATTCGTGCTTGGGCGGGTTGGTCTGCGCTAGAACGCGTGCGCCGGAGCCATCGGGCGGGCCGGTTGGTGCTACACTTTCCCCTACACCGTTATGCCATCGATCAAACGACACAAATTCAAGCTGTCGGCCGAGCAACTGCTCGAGATGCTGTACTGGCTCAAACTGATTCGCTCGTTCGACGAGCGGCTCAGCATTCTTGTCAGGCAGGGGCGCGTGCGCAGCGGCGTCTATTCCGGCATCGGGCAGGAGGCCATCGTGGTCGGCACCTGCTACGGGCTCCGAACCGACGACTACATCTGTCCGCTGCATCGCGACCTGGGCACGTTCTTGATGAAGGGCGTGTCGGCGGGCGTGATGATGGCGCAGATGTACGCCAAGGCCACCGGATTATCGAAGGGCCGTGACTCGGCGCTGCACAGCGGCGTACCGGAGTTGGGCATTTTCGGGAACACGAGCATGCTGGGCGCCAACACGCCGGTGGCGGCCGGCCTGGCGCTCACCTTCAAGCTCGAGCGGCGCGACAACGTCGTGCTCGCCTATTTCGGCGAGGGCGCGGCCAACACGGGAGATGTCCACGAGGCGATGAATTTTGCCGGCGTGCACAAACTGCCGCTGGTGTTCATCTGCGAAAACAACATCTATTCGTATTCGACGCCGATTGAGAAATCGATGGCCATCGAGGATGTCGCCGATCGCGCCGACGGGTACGGTTTCGACGGCGTGGCCATCAACGGCAACGACGTGCTGGCGGTGTACCAGTCCACCCAGGGCGCCATCGCGCGCGCCCGGGGCGGCGACGGCCCGACCCTCATCGAGTGCAAGACCTACCGGTGGCACGGGCATTCGGAACACGACAAACCCTTCTACCGCACGGCCGACGAGGAAGCGATGTGGAAGAGTCGCGACCCGCTGCCGACCTTCTCGTCGTACCTGCGCAGTCAGGACGTGCTGACCGACGACATTCTCCTGGGCATCGAAGAGCGCATCCGATCGGAGATCGATGCCGCCGTGGCGTTTGCCGAGAGCAGCCCGGAGCCGTCGCCCGAGGACGCGGTCACCGATCTGTATGCGTAGGTGGATGTCCTCGGTGGCCCGGTGCGACGACGCGCGCCGCTGTCGCGTGGTCATATGTTTGCAACTGCGTCTTTCCTGAATACCGATATGGCCCGTGAACTGACCTATCTGGAAGCGATTCGCGAGGCGCTGTTCGAAGAGATGCGCCGCGACGACAAGGTGTTCGTCCTGGGCGAGGACGTCGGCGTCTACGGCGGGGCGTTTGGCATCACCAAGGGCCTCTACGAGGAATTCGGGGAGTACCGCTGCCTCGACACGCCGATTTCCGAGTCGTGCATCATCGGCGTCAGCGTCGGCGCGTCGTTGCGCGGGTATCGGCCCGTGGCCGAGATGCAGTTCGGCGATTTCATCACGTGCGGGTTCGATCAAATCGTCAATCAGGCGGCCACGCTCCGCTATCGCTACGGGGGACGCGCGGCCTGCCCGCTGGTGGTGCGCGCGCCGGTCGGGGGCAACGTGGCCGGGGGGCTCTATCACTCGCAGAATCCCGAGTCGTGGTTCGTCCACCGTCCGGGCCTCAAGGTGGTGGCGCCGTCAACGCCGTGGGACGCGAAGGGGTTGCTCAAGGCCGCCATCAGGGACGACAACCCGGTGATCTACCTCGAGCACAAGTACCTGTATCGACGAGCCAAGGGGCCTGTGCCGGAGGGCGACGAGATCGTCCCGATCGGCCAGGCGGCGATTCGCCGCGAAGGGCGGCACGCGACGCTGGTGACCTACGGCGCGATGGTCCTGCCGGCGGTCGAGGCGGGAAACCGATTGTCGGCCGAAGGCGTCGAAACAGAAGTGATCGATCTGCGAAGCCTGTCGCCCTGGGACAAGGACACCGTCTTCGCATCGGTCGACAAGACCAATCGCGTCGTGATCGTGCACGAAGCGGTGAAGACGCTGGGGATGGGGGCCGAGATTTCGGCCACGATCATGGAAGAACGCTTCGATTCACTCGACGCGCCCGTGATGCGGGTGACGTACCCGGACGCCCACTCCCCGTTCTCGGCCGTGCTCGAGCAGCACAACTTGCCGAATGCCGACAAGATCGTCGAAGCGATTCGGCGGCTCGTGGCGTACTGAAGTCCTGCAACCGGAGGCGTAAATGAAGTGGCGAATCGCGGCGTGCGGGATCGTGGTGGCTGGGCTGCTCTGGCCCGCGGGTGTGGTCGCGCAGTTGGACCAGGCGGAACGCATCCGGAACTGCATCGCCGTGTTCGAGGAGATCATGCATGCGCCCGACAAGGCGGTGCCGAAGACGTACCTCCAGAAAGCCCAGGCGGTGGTGGTGTTTCCCTCGACCATCAAGGGCGGGTTCGGCGTGGGCCTGCACCGGGGCCACGGGATCTTGAGCGTTCGCGACCCGAAGACCGACGTGTGGTCGCCGCCCGCCTTCATGACGATCACCGGCGGCAGCATCGGGGCGCAGATTGGCGTCGAAGAAGTCGATATCGTGCTCATCGTGTTGAACCAGCGCGGGATCGAGAGCCTGCTCGGCAACAAGTTCAAGATTGGCGCGGATGCCGGCGTGGCGGCGGGGCCGGTCGGCCGTGATGCCGAAGCGTCGACCGACATTCAGCTGCGGGCGCAGATCCTCAGCTATTCGCGGACGCGCGGGCTGTTTGCCGGGGCCACGTTGAAAGGGTCCGCCATCACGACCGATGGCGACGCCAACCGGGATTTCTACGGGCGTCGGCTCCGGATCGAGCAGATCGTTTACGAGGGCGTCGGCAGCACCGTCGAGCCGGTGCCTGCGTGGAACGCGATGCTCAAAAAGTATTTCGACTAGGATCCCACCGCCCGACGGGGCAGGAAGGGGCCGGTGACGGACCAGCGGCCGCCGCGCAACGGATTGTTCGTGCGTCTGGCGCACGTCGCGGCTGTGGTTTCGACCTTGGCGCTGGGGCCCGCCCTCGCCCAGAACCAGACGCCGGCTGGGCCGGCTGCCGCCATTCCCGCAGACATTGTCGTGGTCGATCGCGACGGCAGGCTGGTCCCGAACCTGAGGCCGAGCAATTTTAGCGTCACCGTCGACGGCCGGGCGCGGCGCGTGCTGTGGGTGAGGTGCGTGAGCCGGGGCCCCGGAGCCGCCGACGAAGCGGCGCTGCGTGCGGTTGACGGGAGCGACACGCTGCGCTTCGCGTCCGAACCGGCGCGCAACATCCTGCTCGTGGTTGACGAGCCGTCGATTCAGCGCGGGGCCGAACGCCCGTTGCAGCAAGCGGCCGGGGCGCTGGTTGATCGACTGGGCCTTCGCGATCGGATGGCGGTGATTCGCGTTCCGATGGCGCGCGACGTACAGTTGGCGCTGACCACGGAGCGCCCAGCCGTTCGAGAAGCCCTTCGTCAGGTGACGGGCCAGGCGGCCATCGCGGACGGTGTCCGTGCCGATCGGCCCGTCGTCCAGCAACAGGTCGGCGGCGACGAGGCGAATCGCCCCGTCGCCGATTCGAATCGTCCGACTCCGGTCGAGCGCGACCGCACACCGATCGCCGCGCCCGTGCCAGAGCGGGAGGCCGCCGACGGCGTTGCGCCACCTGCCGGGTTTCTTCAATCGTTTCGCCTGCTGCTGGCGGCGCTCGGAGAATCGCGCGGCCGCAAGAGCGTCATCGTGTTCTCCGCCGGCTGGCCGCCGTCGTCAATGGCGATGGTCGACGAGGTCGCGCGCATCGCCGTCGCGGCGCACGCCACCATTTACGGCATCGGGCTGCCAGGAGCCCGGGACGATTCGACCAATGCGCTCGACGTCGGGGCCATCGAACGGCTGGCGAAGGCGACGGGAGGCAGTTTCACGGCGCTCGGCAAGGCCGTGGACAAGAGTCTCGCGCGGGTGTTGCCGGAACTGTCCACGACGTACGTGCTGGGGATCGAGCGAGAGGCTGGAGACACGGGCACCGCGGTTCGCACCTTGCGGGTCGAGGTGCCGCAACGCGGCCTGACGATTCGCGCGCCTGGCTGGCTGGTTCCGCGCCGGGACGTCGACGACCTGGATCTGCCTGCGGCGTCTTCGGCCGCGCCGTCTTCGCCCGCGCCAGGGGGTGCCGCCGCCAGTGCCGCGCATGCGGGCGTTCGCGAGTCGGCCGCCCCCGCGCCCGGGTCCTCTGGCGGAGTCGCGTCCCCGTTGCCAGCCTTGTCTCCACGCGACATTGAGGTGCAGCGCCTGATCGGCAAGGCCGCCGACTACATCGCCAGCTATCAGCGCGAGTACTCGATGCTGGTGGCGGAGGAAAAATACGTTCAGCGCGCCGACGTCAAGCGACAGGAACTGCGTTCCGATCTCCTGCTGGTGAGGCCGGAACACTCCGACGGGTGGGTGTCGTTCCGCGACGTGTTCGAAGTGAACGGTCAACTCGTTCGCGATCGGGACGATCGGCTCCGGCGGCTCTTCCTCGATCCGCGGGCTGACGCCCAGACCCAGCTCAATCAGATCAAGACCGAGAGCGCGCGGTACAACATCGGGCCGATAGGCCGAAACATCAATGTGCCGCTGTTTGCGATGAAGTTTCTCGAGGACCGCCACCTGTGGCGATGTCGCTTTACGCTGGGCGGGACCCAGGAGGTGGCGGGTGTTGTTTCGACTCGGATCGACTACGCGGAAACGGGCCGTCCGACGCTGGTCCGGCACAACGATACCGACGACATTGCCGCGCGCGGCTGGTTTCTGATCGATGCGGCCAGCGGCGCGTTGACCGGGTCGCAGATGAGTTTTTTGTTTCCCGACGAGAGCAGGCTCGAATTCACCGTGAGGTACGGGCGGGATGCCACGCTGGGGTTGTGGGTGCCGGTTGAGATGACCGAAGTGTTCATGCGGTCCACCGGGAGAATCAGCGACGAGCACGTCGTGATTGACGCGCGTGCGACGTACTCGAAGTTCAGGCGGTTCCAGGTGACCGCCGAGACCGACATCAAGATCGTCAGATAAGCAGGTGTGCCAGCGCGCCGTCCAGTGTGGGGTGCTGGAACACCCAGCCCGCGCGGGTGGCGCGAGCCGGCAGCACGCGCTGGCTGAAGAGCAGCAGCGGCTCCGCCATCTCGCCGAGCGCCGCCTTGAGCGCGAAGGCGGGTGCTGGCAGCGCCGACGGCCGATGCATGGCTCGACCGAGCGCGGCCGCGAAGTCGGCGTTGGTCACCGGCAAGGGCGACACGGCGTTGACCGGTCCGTCCACGCCCGACGCGCCGAGCAACCACACGACGAGTCGGACCCAGTCGTCGCGGTGAATCCACGACACGTACTGGCGGCCTGAGCCGAAGGGCCCGCCCACCCCCAACTTAAATGGAAGAAGCATCCTGGCGAGGGCCCCGCCGTGCGTGTCGAGAACGAGGCCCGTGCGGAGGAGCACGACGCGCGTGCTCGCGTGGCGGGCGGTTTGGGCTGCGGCTTCCCAGTCGCGGCACAGTGTGGCGAGGAAATCGGATCCGGCTGGAGCCTCTTCGGTCAGCGTCTGTTCGCCGCAGTTGCCGTAGAAGCCGACGGCGGACGCGTTGATCAGCAGGGCGGGGCGCGGGGTGGCGTGCTCGACGAGTGTGACGAGGGTTCGGGTCGTGTTGATGCGGCTGGAGACGAGGAGGGCTTTTCGCGCGGGCGACCAACGCACGTCGCCGATCGAGGCGCCTGCGAGATTGATGATGGCGTCGAAAGGGCCGCGGTCGCTGGCCCACCGTCCTGCGGCGTGTTCATGCGGCCACGCCTCCGTGATCACTCGGCCGACCGGGCCGGCCGATGTGCCAACTGGTTGACGTGAGACAATGATGACCTCGTGGCCGGCTGCGGTCAGGGCAGCGGTGAGAGGCGTGCCGAGAAAGCCCGATCCGCCGGCGATGAGGATTCGCATCGGTACAGAATATCAAGACGGAGAACGTCCATGTCGCTGTTCGCCCACAACCAGGTCCTTCGCCCGGTCGCTTTCGTTGCCTTCGCGTCGGTCGTTCTGCTGACCGGTTCCGCATGCGCAAGAAAAGCCCCAGCCGACGGCGTCCGCGTGTCCGGCTACATCGAAGCCACCGAGGTGCAGGTATCGGCCGAAGTCGGCGGCCGCCTTCTCGCCTTGAAGGTCGCCGAAGGCGATCGGATCGCCGCCGGCGCCGTGGTGGTGCAGATCGACACGGCAGATGCGGCGCTCGCCCTCACGCGGGCCCAGGCGGACCGCGACGGCGCCGACGCCCAACTCCGGCTTCTGCTCGCTGGTTCCAGAGTCGAGGACATCCGTCAAGCCGAGGCCACACGCGCCGCCGTCGAGGCCGACGTCGCCGCCGCCAACGAAGATCTCTCGGCGGCCGACCGCGATCTCAAGCGCTTCGAGTCCCTCATGGCCGCCAACTCCGGCGTGGAAAAGCAGCGCGACGATGCGGCAAGCCGGAAGGAAGTGGCGACCAAACGTGTCGGAGCCGCCCAACAGCGGATGCGTGCGGCGGCCGAGGCCCTCAATCGCCTGAAGGCCGGCGCCCGCCCCGAAGAGGTGGACGCCGCGCGCGCCAGGCTGGCCTCGATCGACGCGCAGATCGCCACCGTGCACAAGAGCATCAAGGATGCGACCGTGGTCGCACCCATCTCCGGCCTGGTGACCCAGAAACTGGTCGACCAGGGCGAACTGCACGGCCCCCGGGTGCCGCTGATCGTGATCGCGGACCTCGACCACGTCTGGGCCAACGTCTACCTCGACGAACCGCTCGTCCCCAGGGTCTCGCTCGGCCAGACCGTGACGCTGTTTACCGACGGCAGCAAGCAAAGCATCGATGGCACGATCACCTTCATCTCATCCAAGGCGGAGTTCACGCCACGCAACGTGCAGACGGCCGAGGAACGGTCGAAGCTGGTCTACCGGCTGAAAGTGACGGTGGACAACCGCAAAGGTGTGCTCAAGCAGGGCATGCCGGTCGAAGCGGAGATTCGGTTCTCGAAGTAGCCGCGGACGCACGACGTCAATGGACCAATTCGCGATCACGCTCGACCAGGTCGCCAAGCGTTTCGGCCAGACCGAGGCGGTGCGCGGCGTGTCGTTTGCCGTCCGGAAGGGCGAGATGTTCGGCCTGATTGGTCCCGATGGCGCCGGCAAGACGACCCTCATCAGGTTGCTGTGCGGGTTGCTTCGCGCCGACGGCGGCACCATCAGAATCTCGGGCAAGGACCCGGTGGCCCAGCACCACGCCATCACGCGCACGGTCGGCTACTTCTCGCAGCGATTCAGCCTCTACGGCGACCTCACGATCGACGAGAACATCGCGTTCTTCGCCGAGATTCATGGCGTCAACGGGTACCAGTCGCGGCGGACCCGCCTGCTGGACATGATGCAGTTGACCAAGTACCGCGACCGGCTCGCCGAGCGGCTGTCCGGCGGCATGAAGCAGAAACTCGCGCTCGCCTGCACGCTTGTGCACGAACCCGAGATCGTGCTGCTCGACGAACCGACGACGGGCGTCGATCCGGTCTCGCGGCGGGAATTCTGGCGACTGCTCTCGGAGTTCCTGTCTCAGGGCATCACCATCTTCATGGCGACGCCGTACCTGGACGAGGCGGAACGGTGTTCGCGCGTGGCGCTGATGAACGAAGGGCGCATTCTGGCGCTCGACGATCCGTCGGCGATTCGCGCTGCGCATCCGGGCGAGATCGTCGAAGTGATGGCCGAACCGCTCGCACAGGCGCTCGCGATCGTGCGGCAGGACGCGGCCGTGCAGGACGTGCAGACGTTCGGCGAGCGGTTGCACGCGCGCATACCGCGAGGGGACGGCACGCCGGTGATGGCGCGGATGTCCGAGGCACTGCGGCGGGCTGGCGTCGAGGTGACCAGTCTGAGAGTGGTGCCGACCAGCCTCGAGGACGTGTTCATCGATCGCGTGACGCACACGGGATAGGGCAGGACTGTTATGAGAAATCAACCCTGTTGGATGGTCGGTGTGATGGGTGTGATGGGCGTGCTGGCGGCGATGGGCGCGGTTGGCGTGCCGCCCAGTGACGCGCAGACCGTCCCGGCCCCGTCGGTCTCATCGCCGACCCGGTTGTCGGTTTCCGACGCGATCGACCTCGCGCTCAAAGCCAGTCATCGCATCGGCGAGTACGAGGCCCGTGAAGACACGGCGAAGGCCGCGACCGCCAGCCGCGAGGCCGCCGACCGGCCTGTGGTGAGCCTGCTGGGCGGCTACACGCGGACCAACCACGTCGACCAGTTTGCGTTGCAGCTTCCCGGTGCGCCGCCCCGCGTGATCTATCCCGACGTGCCCGACAACTGGCGGTCCCGCCTCGACGTGCAATGGCCCGTCTACACCTCAGGACGCATCGCGGCGCTGGGCCGCGCGGCGCAGGCCGAACAGCGTGCCGCGGCGACAGATGCCTCGACCGTGCGCGCCGACGTCCGGCTGGACGCGGCCCGCGCCTTCTGGACGATGGTGACCGCCGTCGAGTCGGTCCGGGTGGTGGACGATGCCCTGAAGCTGGTCGAGGCGCACCTGCAGGATGTCCGCAACCTTCTGGCGGCCGGCCTGGTGGCGCCCAACGACGTGCTCACCGCCGAAGCGCGCCGATCGCGCGAACAGGTGCTGCTGATCAATGCGCGCAACGCCAGGGACGTGGCCGAAGCCGACTTGCGGCGTGCGACCGGCCTTGGGGCACGCGTACAGATCGAACTGGCCGCCGGGCTGGACGGGGCGCCCCCGCCCATTCCCGCCGTTGAGGATCTGCTCGCCGAGGCGCGGAAGAACCGCCCGGAGCGTCAGGCCCTGCAGTTGCGCGCCGACAGTGTCGCCCAGCAGCGCGCCGCGGCAGCGGCGGTCTCGAAACCGGTGGTGTCGCTGGCCGGGGGCGTCGACTACGCTCGCCCCAACGCGCGGATCTTTCCCCGGGCTGGCACGTGGAACGAGTCGTGGGACGTCGGCGTGAACGTCTCGTGGTTGCTGTGGGACGGCGGACGCGTCAAATCCGACGTGGCGCAGGCGAGCGCGGCCGAGCGGGCCGCGCAGCAACGACTGGCGGAATTCGACGCGGTGCTCGAGTTCGACGTGCGGCAGCGGCAGCTCGATCTCGGCTCCGCGGCGGCGGCCATCGCCGCCGTGACGTCGGAGGTCGCCAGCGCTGCCGAAGCCAGGCGCGTGGTGGCCGAACGCTTCAAGGCCGGCGTGGCCTCCAATACCGACGTGCTCGACGCCCAGCAAGCGCTGATGGATGCGCAATTCGATCGAACGCGCACGCTGGCGGCCGTCAAGCTGGCCCAGGCGCGGCTCGACAGGGCGATCGGGCGCTGACTGCGGGTCGGCGGCGACGTTGCTTGCAGGAGATCACGGGATGCCGGCTGTTACGGTTCGCGAGCTCACACGGCGATTCGGCGACTTCGTGGCCGTGGACCGCGTGTCGTTCGACGTCGAGCAGGGCGAAATCTTCGGGTTTCTCGGCGCCAACGGCGCCGGCAAATCCACCACGATCCGGATGTTGTGCGGGCTGCTCAAGCCGACCGCCGGCACCGCGCTCGTCGCCGGCATCGACGTGGGCCGGGATCCGGAGGGTGTCAAGCGGAGCATCGGCTACATGTCGCAGCGGTTCTCGTTGTACGAACTGCTGTCGGTGGAAGAGAACATCACGTTTTTCGGCGGCCTCTACGGCCTCGACGACGACCGCATCGTGGCGCGGCGGGACTACGTGCTGGAGATGGCCGGCCTGCGCGGACGCGAACGCACCCTGACCCGCGATCTGGCCGGGGGGTGGCGACAGCGCCTCGCGCTTGGCTGCGCGATTCTTCACGAGCCGCGGGTGCTGTTTCTCGACGAGCCTACAGGCGGCGTCGATCCGGTCTCGCGGCGGCAGTTCTGGGCGTTGATCGACCAACTGTCGCGCGGCGGCGTCACGGTGTTCGTCACGACACACTACCTCGACGAAGCCGAGCACTGCCACCGTCTCGCCTTGATGCAGGCCGGCCGTATCGCGGCGATCGGGACGGTCCATGAACTGAAGCAGGTGTTTTCCGACCGTGCCGTCGTCGAGGTGCGCACGCCGTCGCCGATCGAGGCGTCGCGGGCGCTGGACGACCTCCCGTCGGTGGAGAAGACCAGCCTGTTCGGCACGGCGCTGCACGTGTGGCTCGCACCTGGCGATCGTGATACCAGCCCCATCGGGCGGCGGCTCGCCGAGCGTGGTCTGAAGGTCGAATCGATGGCCCTCGTCCAACCGTCTCTCGAAGACGTCTTCATGGACGTGGTTGAACGAGCGGGAAGGGCGGCCTCATGAGAAAGGCCCTGGCGGTCGGCCGCAAGGAGTTCTCGCAGATCGTGCGCGACGGGCGCACGCTGATGATTCTTCTGTTTGTCCCCGCATTTTTTCTCGGGCTCTACGGCTACGCGCTCAACTGGGACATCCGGCACGTCCGGCTCGCCGTGATGGATCGCGAGCACAATCGCGACAGCCGCGAGCTGATTTCCTCGTTCACCCATTCGAGCTACTTCGACATCGTGGCCGCCGTCACGTCGATGACGGAGGTCGAGCGCCTCATGGACCGCGGGGAGATTCGAGCGGCGCTGGTCATTCCCGAGGGCATGAGCCGAGATCTGCGAAGCGGCCGCGTCGCGCAGGTGCAGGTGCTGATCAACGGCGACAACGCCAACACCGCCACCACCGTGTTCGGGTACGCAGAGGCCATCGTCCGCGGCGTCTCGGCGCAGTTGCAGATCGAGTTGCTGGCCGGCCGCCGGATCCCGCCGCCCATCGTCGCGGAACCGCGCATCTGGTACAACCCCGAGCTGACCAGCACGCTGTTTCTGGTTCCCGGCCTGATCGGGTTCATCGTGATGCTCAGCAGCGTGATCTCGACGTCGATGTCGATTGTGCGGGAGAAAGAACGCGGCACCTGGGAGCAGGTCAGGATGTCGCCCATCGGCACCGTCTCGTACGTGGTCGGCAAGACGATTCCGTACTTCGCGATCTCGCTC
>Ga0194060_10002174_pt1 | contig 14004 bp, 13 predicted proteins | sample SepL225m_MetaG_FD_163427 | JGI IMG/M metagenome (GOLD analysis project Ga0194060, IMG submission 163427) | Anoxic zone freshwater microbial communities from boreal shield lake in IISD Experimental Lakes Area, Ontario, Canada - Sep2016-L222-5m | ecosystem: Environmental > Aquatic > Freshwater >... | reverse complement strand
AAGGCGAATCCACTTCTGGCCTTGCTTCAAAAATGATTTTTAAGGCGAATCCACTTCTGGCCTTGCTTCAAAAATGATTTTTAAGGTGAATCTACTTCTGGCCTTGCTTCAAAAATGATTTTTAAGGTGAATCTACTTCTGGCCTTGCTCTAAAAATGATTTTTGAACTGAATCTGCTTCTGATGGTGCCGGAACGCAACCCCCGGCAGCGGCAGACGTACGCCGTGCGTCTCTGCAATACCGTCAGATTAACATACATTGTTCATGTTATGCAGAATTCATCCGGACTGTGATTCTTTTGATTAAATGATTAACCATGATTCATTTTCATGCTGACTGCGTTATCATATAAATCTGAATCACGGATTAAAAGGATTACACGGATTCCACAGAGAGGGCAGGGAGGGAGTTATGATTACCCTCTGTGCCTATATTAGTGAGACAAAAAATACAGATAAATAAGACTGAATGATCCTGAGGGTAAAGGAGAGAAAAAGGAGCATATTAAGACAGCCCGGGAAAATATTGAGGTAATACGCCTGTATGTTCGTTTGTTAAAGGATCTGCGCCAGATCAACACGAAGCAGTTAGTCCTTATAAACAGCCATATAGAAAATATATCAAAAACCGGTTTTGAAAAATATCAGGTTTAACCTGCCATTGACATACCGGTTTCATCTCTCATATTAAATTGCATTGCAGGGATAGTTGTTTCCGGTTTTCCGTTCTTTAGTATTTCCATTACCATGTCAATCGTTTCCTTTGTCAGAAGTGTATCCCCGCAAACCGGGCAGACTTCTGCAGGGACATCTTTAACTAAAAGATAACTGCCATTCTTACAGGCAAGGTGCGGGATTAATTTATTTTCATATTCACCCGTACATCCGATAATATTGCATTTCATAATTTTCCGCTCCTTTTTGAAGGTGTAATAAACTTTGGAGGTTTTGGTTCGTACACAGTTATAATTACTAAAACCGGATTATCAACTGTACAAACTACATGAACCGGTCTCCCTGTATTCGTATTCCCTGATACCAAACAACAGGGACCTCTTCTGTGTTCCGGATAATTTTCCAGAACATATCCGCCAGACAGAGCAGATACAACATCATCTGTAGTAAACTGCTCATCTTCCATTTCCATGAACGAATGCAATGAAAAACGGAACTGTTTTTCATTTATCCTTATATTTATTTCCTTAATAATATCTTCCATTTCATTTGTTTAGATGACTAAACAGCGCATCAGGAGATTTAAACTGCCTGCCCTTCCCTGCACATGCTTCTTCTATGGACTTAATTGTTTTCTCGTTTGGAATATTATTTTTTCTTTTCCTTTTTGCCACAGGTTCAGGAAGCCCGATTACTTCCTGCATTCTCTTTTCCGGTATTTCCTCAATAAGCTTCATGGTTTCTTCCCGTGTGGCTTTTGCTTTTAACTCTATACCGTTTTTATTTTTATTCATTATATACTTCCTCTCTTTAATTCCTTTCTGAGATAAATCGGATTTATAGTTTTGCCGGCATCGCTGTTTTTTTTTGTTAATTATTCAGCAAAGATACTAAAATGCCTGTTCAAATTTGTTATATTCACAGAATATTTTCCTGTTTTTCAGGTACTGCTCTTTCGTCTTTTACCCGCACTTTTCAGAAATCCGGGAAATTAATGAAATGTGCATTATTCTTACCCGCCGCCCTCGTGCAACGTCCCAAAGTTGATTTGTCAATTAATAAGCCGGCTGTGTCTGTGCCGGCTTTATCTCCGGTTCCCTTCCCTGTTTCTTGTACCGCCCGCCAGTTTATATGGATTATCATTTATTAAATGAGGCTAATTAAGTTTTGTGAGTACAGGGCAAATACCGCGCTAAGGATTCAATGTGAATCTGACGGAAAAAATATTGCATAAATAAATTATATTTGTTAGCATTACTGCCGTTAAAGTTATTATATCGTAAACTAAGGGTTGAAACCCGTGGCAATGGAAAAAAATACATTTTGCAGTGTCCGTCACATCTTTCTGAATCACGGATTAAAAGGATTACGCGGATTCCACAGAGAGGGCAGGGGAGAGAGTTATGATTGCTGCGGGTTTCATAGCCATGGGTTTTAACCCATGGTGAAGATTGAACCACGGAAGCGATGTTTTGCTTACTCATAATCATAATCTTACTCATGTTACGCAAAATTGTCTGAACTATGATTTGTGTGATTATGATGATTTATATGATAACGCAGGTCGTTGAACGGGTAAAGGCAAAGATAAAGGTGAAGAGAACCCCGCAGAATTTGTTGTGTTTTACTTTATCTTTGCCTTTGCCGGACTGTTACGGGGTTTTAGCCCTTGACGGATTTTTTATTATATTAGCAGTCAAAATAAAATTGAGTTAGGAATATGGACTTTAAAGACTATTACACGGTTCTTGGTGTAGATAAAAAAGCTACAAAGGAAGAAATCAGCAAGGCTTTCAGGAGACTGGCGAAGAAGTATCATCCTGATAAAAATCCGGGCAGTAAAGTTGCCGAAGATAAATTTAAGGAACTTTCCGAGGCAAACGAAGTATTGAGCGATCCGGAGAAAAGGAAGAAGTATGACCGTCTTGGGGCGAACTGGAATCAGTATCAGAATACGGGATTCGGGCAGAATGACGGACCCGGCAACTATTCGCGTTCCGCAGGTAGCGGGCGGCAACATTCAGGTGATTATGATAACATTTTTGGCGGGTCAGGCGGTTTTTCTGATTTCTTTAATATGTTTATGGGCGGAGGGCAGAGCCAGACAAAATCCTCCCGTCCGCAGGCACGGAAAGGACACGATTATGAATCTGAACTTGAAATTTCCCTCGAAGAAGCATTACAGGGAAGCGAGCGTGATATTACGGTTAACGGCCAGACTATCCGCGTTAAAATAGAACCGGGTACTCCGGCAGAAAAGAAACTCAGGCTGAAAAACCAGGGGGCAAAAGGACTTCATAATGGTGACCGCGGCGATCTTTATCTTACAATTAAATATGAAAAACATCCGTATTTTGAGCATAAGGAAGGGGATTTATTCCTTGATCTCGATGTTGACTTATATACAGCTGTTCTTGGCGGTAAAAAACAACTAAGAACTATTGACGGTACGAGGATAAATGTAACCATTCCGCCGGAGACTGAAAGCGGTAAAAAACTCAGAATCGGCGGTATGGGAATGCTTAAATCAAGTGAGTCGAAGGAGCGGGGTGACTTATTTGTAAAATTGCATGTAATAATTCCAAAGAAACTTACGGAACGGGAGAAAAAAATATTCAGGCAACTCGCTGATTTAAGAAAATGAAATGAACCGGCAGCTACCTGAAATTATAATCAGGGTCTCAGTTGCCGTTGTCAGTAAAAAGAGAATTGAATTTTTGGTGAAGGGTTTTATCAGAGTACTTATCACAGGATAAGTCTTCGAGTTCCTCTTTCAGATAGCCTGAAGAAATCATAATTACCTCAACGATTTTATCTGATTCATTTACAGAATAATAAATCCGCCATGTCCGGTATGCAAGAATAAAGTTATTTTGTCCGGGTTGTTCTCTGTCATTAACCAGAACAGGTTTTATTCTTTTTCTTGAATAGTCAGCAGGTGCGGATTCGAGCTGGACGTTTATAAAGTTTTCGAGTTTTATTCCGGCTTCAGATTTCAGCCAGTCGGTTTGATATTTTGCCTTATCATGAAGTTTAACAATGTATTTAGTTCTGTTCTGTTCAGATGCCCATCCGGTAAGACTGTCAGGGAAGGCATCTGAATATGGGAGATATGGTTTAATATCGAGTATCGGTGAGCCGTCAAGTATATCAGATTCAGTTATATATACTTTAAGACCATCGACATTTAGAAGCTTTACACAGCTTATGCCTATCGGATTTGGTCTGAACGGTGCGCGTGTGGCAAAGACTCCGATTTTTCTTTCTGAAAATAATGGCGGTCTGACCATTGGTTTCCAGTTAGTATTCTTGTGAAAGCAGAAGATTATCCAGATTCTTCCGAAGCCATGCAGGTCTTTAAGAGCCTGTTCAAAGTTCCGTTTTTCATTTAGATGAATAACAGCTGATGATTTACCGGCAAGTATGCCCTGTTTTGGGGCTTCGTAGCGATGTTTTATATCTGATTTTAAGATGCCTATCGGTTCAAAGGAGACTGGTTCCACTTTCTTTCCGGTTGTTAGAGAATATTCCACAGGTTTAAATTTATTAAATAAGCGGGAGATATCATAAGACAAAGCTTATCAGTCGGGAAAAGAATTTAGCTGAAGTAATTTTCCGAATCTTTCATCCCGGAACCAATAAACAAAATGCCTTAGTCTGAAACACTGATGAAGTAAAGCATGATTTCAGGTTGACATTTGATTTTTATTGAATTATTTTTCATTCAAAAATAAGCTGGAGACAGGATGAATAAGGGAAGGTTTGTGAAGTAGATATACTGTCAGCATGAAATGATCATGGTTAATCATAAGAATTACAGTTCTGAAATTTTTGTGAGTAACATGAGTTAATTCATTAAAGGCTAAAGGAGATATGATATACAGCATTATTAAGAGAATAAAGGATTATGTTAAAGTCAGGATATATCGTTTTAACAAACATGATGACGTTAATAATTCAGGGCATAATAAAAAATCAGATGATGATACTTCGAAATATGAATTAAGGAAATGGCATTATGAAAGCGGTCTAATAAAGGCTGAAACATTTTACGTGGATGGAAAACTTGATGGTATTGCAAATTATTATTATGAAAATGGCAATTTAAAGGCCCGTGAGTTTTACCACGATGACCAGCTTACCGGATTGTCTAAATGGTATTATGAATCCGGTGAAGTAAAGAGCGAACGCTATTATAAGGATGGAGTTTTAACTTCCAGAAGAGAATTCGATAAATTGGGCAGAGTAATAAGAACCAGCCTCTCAGATTAAGTAATTTGTTTTGTAGCAGTCAGGCTCTTATTTTTATCGTGCCCTGTATATATATCATCCCCATTAAAAATTAAATAACATGACATCTGTTCAGTATCAATACTCTTATATGAGATTTACTAATCTGAATTTATCCGGGCAGATAAATTCAGACTGGTATATTTTAAAATCCTTAGTCTTAGGTAGCAAATGAAAAAAACTGTACTTGACTATATACTAAAGGTTCGCCTGCCGGTTACCATCTTTGTCATATTATCTTCCATGTCTGTAACTTACTATATTTCAAGGGCTGAGAGAGATGGCGTAGGATACGCGCCGGAGCAGCCTGTTAAATTTTCGCATAAATTACATGCAGGGACTATGGCGGTTGATTGTAAGTATTGTCATACAGGCGTTGATAAATCACGTCATGCAGTAATCCCTTCTGTCAGCATTTGTATGAACTGTCATTCAATTGCCAGAAAGGACAGGCCGGAAATTATCAAACTTACGAAATATTATGAAACCGGTAAGCCCCTCGAATGGAAGAGGATTCACAAGGTGCCGGATTTTGTTTATTTCAATCATAGCATACATGTTAACCGCAATATTAAATGCCAGACGTGCCATGGCGAGATTCAGAATATGGATGTTGCAGAACAGATGAATACCTTTGTAATGTCGGCTTGCTTAAACTGCCACAGGAATGCGTCAGTGATGCTTCCATATATAAAAAATGTTAAAAATGGTCCTGATAATTGCTGGGCTTGTCACAGATAGGAGAAGAATATTAATGCAAATCAATCCGGGTATATCAAATAAGATTGAACGCAGGAGTTTTTTTTACAAATTGAGTAAAGGCTTCGCCGGGCTGTTATTGCTCAATATTTTCCCGTTCAGGTTCATAACCGGGAAAAATAAAAATGCGTCCGGTGAATCTATAAAAGTAACAGTTAATCCTTTAGCAGTAAAATATGGAACAAGAAAGGTAAAGTCTGATGAATAATACTCAGGACGAAAGAAACCGGAAAGATCCCGGCTACCCGGGTAATAACCCTGAAGTAAATGAAACTGATACGGACGGAGTAACCGGTAGTTTTGATATTACTGAATTATCCGGTATTTCAAGGCGTAAATTCCTTGCTCTGTTAAGTGCTTCGACAGCCTTTGCCGTTGCTTCCTGTTCTAATTACAGGGATAAAGGGGAGATAGTTTCTTATAATAAAAAACCTGAAGAGGTTATCCCCGGTGTTGCAAATTTTTATGCTTCAACTTGTACAGGCTGTCATAATACCTGTGGCATATTAATTAAGACAAGGGAGGGTCGCCCTGTAAAAGTTGACGGTAATCCTGAGCATCCGGTAAACAAAGGAAAGATTTGTGCGACCGGTCAGGCGGGCGTATTAAATTTATATGATCCAAACAGGCTTAAAAATCCGGTCAGAATTTCAGACGGGATATCTTCCAAAGCTGCATGGAGCAAAGCTGATGATGTTATTATCTCAGCCATGAACAGTACTCAGAATTCCGGGAAGCATATCGCTGTTCTTACGCACAGCATTCAGTCGCCTGGTACGCTAAAAGTTTATAACGAATTTAAGACAAAATATCCAAATGCCAGGTTCTATAGTTATGAAGTTTTTAATGAAGCTAATAGAAACAGTGCCTGGAAAAAGTCTTATGACAGCAGTATTGTTCCTCTGATTAAATGGGACGAAGCAGAGATAATTCTTTCCTTTGAAGGCGATTTCCTTTCCGGCGAAGGCCACTCGATAGAAACAATAAGAATGTTCGCTTCAAAGCGTGATGCGTTTAATAAAGTTGAATTCAGCAGGTTCTATCAGGCTGAAGGCTCCATGAGCGCAACAGGTATTAATTCCGACTACCGTTTCAGACTAAGGCCGGATCAACAGCAGGAATTTGCTTTGGCTTTACTTTCAGAATTAAATAAAAAACTGAATAATTCTTTAAGTGTCAGCAACGGTATAAGCCTTGCTCAGGCAGTTAAGAAATATAACCTTTCAGAAAAGAATGTTAATCGGTTAGTCACGGACTTATATGAGAAACGCGGCAGGGCGATTGTTTATGCCGGCAGCAGGCTTCCCGAAAGTATGCACCTTATCGTAAATGCGCTTAATGAAGTACTTGGAAACACAAAGCTTTATAACCAGGAGCAGTTTCCGGTCAGCTCCGCTCAGTTATCGACCCCGCAGGAAATTGATGAGCTTGTTAAAAATATGCGGGATGGCAATGTCGGGGTTCTTATTCATGTTGATACTAATCCGGTTTATCATTTCCCGCCTGAATATAATTATGCTGAAGCTCTAAAGAAAGTGCCGCTGGCTTTGAGTCTTACGGAACAGGAAAATGAAACATCATCTGTATGCGCGTACTCTCTGCCATTAAATCATAATCTTGAAAGCTGGGGAGATTATAATACAAGAACCGGGGTTTACAGTCTTCAGCAGCCGGTTATTAATCCGCTTTATAAGACAAGACAAAAAGAAGCTGTATTTCTTGTCTGGTCCTCCGGAAATAAGAATGCCTGGAAAGAGACTGTTTACCATGAATATTTATTAAACAGTTGGGAAAAAGATATATTCCCGAAATTAAACTCGCCACTTGAATTCAAAACTTTCTGGTTTACAGCCCTTGAAAACGGAGTTGTTCTGACATCGGCAGATAATCAGGCTGCTCTGCCGCGGTTTAAGAAAGAATCACTGGCTTCATTAGCCAAGCTGAATGCACCGGATGGTTTTGTTATGTTGTTTAAGCAGAATCATTATCTTGGTGATGGACGGTTTGCCAATAACGGATGGCTTCAGGAACTGCCGCATCCGGTATCTAAAGTTGTCTGGGATAATTATGCCGCAGTTTCGCCCGCTACCGGTAAGGAATTAGGAGTTAAGAATAATGATAAAATTGAAGTAACTATTAATGGACGCAGACAGCAGTTGCCTGTCTTTCTGCAGCCGGGTATGGCTGATAAAATGATTGCAGTTGAATTGGGTTACGGCAGATCAAAGGCGGGAGATGTCGGAACTGATGTTGGCGTAAATGTAAATACTCTCTTAGGGAAGTTTTCTGATATGGGAATTTATCTTTACTCCGACGTAAAAGTGCAGAAGGTTAAAGGTTCTTATAAATTAGTTTCCACGCAGGAGCAGCATTCGCTTGATGAATTGCTGGTAAAAGATCTTCACCTTACGCGTGGCATTATCCGGCAGGGGACTTACAATGAATTTAAGAAGAATCCTGATTTCCTTGAGAAAGATAAACGTGAACAGCCTACTATCATAAAAGAGATTGAGTATAAAGGCGTTAAGTGGGGAATGGGGATTGATTTAAATAAATGTATTGGCTGTAATGTATGCGTAGCTGGCTGTGATGTTGAAAATAATATTCCGGTTGTAGGGAAAGATCAGGTTGACGCGGGTCGTGTAATGCAGTGGGTCAGAGTTGACCGTTATTATTCAGGCACGCCGGAAGAGCCTGTCGTATATACTCAGCCGATGCTTTGCCAGCACTGTGATACAGCTCCATGCGAGAATGTTTGTCCGGTTGCGGCAACATCGCACAGTCCCGATGGTCTAAACCAGATGACATATAACCGCTGCGTTGGTACAAGATATTGTTCAAACAACTGTCCTTACAAAGTCAGACGTTTTAACTTCTTTAATTTCAGAGATCATTTTGCAGACGGTTATTATCAGCAGGAACCGGTTGAACTTGCATTTAATCCTGAGGTTACAGTCCGTTCGCGCGGTGTTATGGAAAAGTGTACGTTTTGTATTCAGAGGATTATGGAATCCAGGGCAGTGGCTATTAAGGAAAACAGACCTCTTAAAGGGAGTGATGTTCAGACTGCCTGTCAGCAGGCTTGTCCTTCAAAAGCTATTGAATTTGGCGATGTAAACGATCCTGAATCGGTTGTATCAAAATATAGAACTCACGAGCTTGGTTATCACGTTCTGGCTGATATTAATACCAGACCGAACGTAACTTACCTTGCTAAATTAAGGAATACATTCCCGGAGGATAAAGAGTGATCGTTGATTATACAAAAGAGATTTCGGTAATAGACGGCAAACCATCTTTTGCAGATATTGAGAATGTAATTGCTGCTCCTTTAGATGTTAAGCCTGATAAAAAATATTTTATAGCTTTGTCCATTACATTAACAATGCTTGCAATTGGCGGGATTAGTCTTGGACTGACCTTTTATTATGGTATTGGTATGTGGGGCAATAACCAGCCCGTGGGCTGGGCTTTTGATATTACTAACTTTGTTTTTTGGATTGGCATCGGTCATGCGGGAACGTTAATCTCAGCAATTTTATTTTTGCTCAGACAAAAATGGAGAAACGGTATATCCAGATTTGCTGAAGGCATGACAATCTTTGCAGTATTAACGGCGGGTATTTTTCCGCTTATTCATGTGGGACGTTCCTGGCTTGCCGGTTATTTATTTCCTTATCCAAATGAACACGGCATCTGGGTAAATTTTATCTCACCTCTTGTATGGGATGTATTTGCTGTCAGCACTTATTTAACTGTTTCTTTAGTTTTTTGGTATATTGGACTTATTCCTGATCTTGCTACTTTAAGAGACAGGACGACTAACAAAATTAAAAAACTTTTATATTCAGTCTTTAGTCTTGGCTGGCGTCATTCGAGCAGGCACTGGCATCATTACGAAATGGTTTATCTTGTTCTGGCCGGCTTTGCTACTCCGCTTGTGTTGTCTGTACATACAATCGTAAGTTTTGACTTTGCAACATCAGTACTGCCCGGCTGGCATACGACAATCTTCCCTCCTTATTTTGTAGCGGGCGCGGTATTTTCCGGTTTTGCAATGGTTCAGAACGTATTAATTATTGTCAGAAAGATATTTAACTTTGAACATATAATTACCGTAAAAACTCTTGAAAGAATGAATAAAGTTATGTTGCTTACCGGCTCGATGGTAGGTTATGCTTACGGAATGGAATTTTTTATCGCATGGTACAGCGGCAATCCTTCAGAACAATTTGTTTTTATTAACAGAGCTATGGGACCTTATGCCTGGGCATACTGGACAATGGTTTCATGCAATGTAATATCTCCGCAACTTTTCTGGTTTAAGAAGATAAGGACTACTATTCCGGTTATGTTTGTAATTGGCGTGTTTGTAAACGTTGGCATGTGGTTCGAGCGTTTTGTAATTATTGTAACATCGCTGTCAAGAGATTTTCTGCCGTCAAGCTGGAGAATGTTTACGCCTACGCTTGTTGATTTTGGGATATTAATCGGCAGTTTTGGAATGTTCTTTACTTTTTTATTACTCTTTATAAAAACAATGCCGGTTGTTTCTATCTCGGAAGTTAAGGCTGTTATTTTTGGAGCGCAGCCTAAACATCATCATGACCATGGTTCAAAAGAAGAACCTGAAACAATCCGCTCAGGAGTAAATCATGTCTGATAAAATTCTTTACTCTGTTACGGGAGTGTTTGATACTCCGGATGAAATTATTAAAGCGGCCGAGGCAGCAGCAGACGCCGGTTATACAAAGTATGATATAAACACCTCATACCCTGTGCATGGAATGTCAAACGCCATGAGGATTAAGCCGTCTTCGTTAAGTTATATTGCTTTAGTCTTTGGCTTAAGCGGTGCTGCGCTTGCTTTACTGGCGATGTGGTATATTTCTTCTTCAAGCTATCCGCTTATCATCGGGGGCAAACCATATTTCTCGCTGCCGGCTTTTATACCGATTATTTTTGAGATTACGGTATTGCTGGCTTCAGTAATGACTGTCGTTTCAATGCTTGCTATATTCTTTAAATTCCCGAATAACTCGCATCCTCTGCATGATACCCGTTATATGAAAATGGTTTCATCGGATAAATTCGGTATAAGCATTCAGGCATCCGATCCGCTCTTTGATGAGAAAAAAGTAAACAGATTTTTAGTCATACTTGGAGCGCAGTTAATTACTAAAATTTATTTTGATGAGGATGAATTAAACGTAAAGAACAATGTTTTTGAACCAAAGTTTATTGGATTTCTTGCAATGGTATTCCTCGCGGTAGCCGGACTTACTTATTTTACATTAAATTATCTTATGTTCATGCCGCCGTTTAACTGGATGGCAAATCAGCCTAAGCTAAACCCTCAGCATAAAACAGTACTGTTTGCCGATGGCTTTGGAATGAGGCTGCCCGTAGAAGGTTCCGTTGCAAGAGGATTTGAGCCTTATCTGTATAAAGGGAATCAGGCATCGGCTTCAAAAAATCTTATTAATCCGCTGCTTCCTGTTAAGGAAAATCTAAGCATGGGCAGGATGAAATTTGATATATTCTGCAGTCCCTGCCATGGCTATTTTGCAAAAGGAGACAGCAGGCTTCGCGGTCAGTTTCCAAATCCTCCAAGCCTGCATTCTGAGAAGGTCCGGAATTTCAGGGATGGAGATATTTATCATATAATCACCGAAGGTCAGAATGTTATGCCGTCTTACGCTAAACAGATTTCAAGGGAGGAGAGATGGGCAGTTATTTTGTATGTGAGGGCTTTACAGAGATCTCAAAACGCGAAGGAGACTGACATAAAATGAGTTTAACTGATAACACAATCAACACATCAGAAAAAGGATTGCCTGAGAATAAAAAACAGTTGTCTCCTAAACTTAGTAAGCTTGGCTGGGGATTGTCTCTGACCGGGGCAGTACTGATGGTCGTTGCTTTTTCAGTCGATAAGACGCGTGCTTCTTTTAACCTTCTTATACTTTTAATGTTTTTAATGAGTATCGGGCTGGGTTCGCTTTTTCTGGTAGCGCTTGAGTATGCCGCGGGGGCCGTATGGAGTGTTCCCTTCAGAAGAATAAGTGAATTTTTATCAGGAGTTTTGTTCATTCTGCCGGTTATCGTGGCTGTCTTAATATTTAATATGCATGACCTTTACCACTGGACTCATCTCGATGCGGTTAAGTCCGATGTAATTCTGACGAAGAAAAGCCCATATCTCAATACAACCTTTTTCATTATCAGAACGGCGGTCTTTATGGGTCTTTGGCTTATATTCCGCTTCTTTTTGATTCGTAATTCAAAAAAACAGGATAAGTCAAAAGACCCGCGGCGGACAACCAAAAACATAAAATTATCAGCCGTATTTATTCCTGTCTTTGCTATATCGCTTACATTTTCTGCAATTGACTGGATGATGTCGCTTGAGCCTCATTGGTACTCTACAATTTATGGTGTTTATTATTTCGCGGGAACTATACTCACAGCTCTTTCAGCTGCAACGATTATTATTGTTCTCCTTAGTAACAGAAACTACTTCCCCTTTAAGTTAATAAAAGATCATTATTACAGTTTTGGCGCGCTGATGTTCGCTTTTGTCAATTTCTGGGCATATATAGCCTTCAGTCAGTATATGCTTATCTGGTATTCCAATATCCCGGAAGAAACTACCTGGCTGTTTGCCCGTTGGGCGGGAAGCTGGAAATATGTATCGCTCGGACTTATATTCATTCATTTCGTAATTCCATATTTCGCACTTTTATCGCAGACTTCAAAGATGAACCCAAAGCGGCTGTTGATTATGTCGGTCTGGCTACTGGCTGCTCATTATTATGATCTTTACTGGCTGATAATGCCGAGTTACAGCAGGGCGGGTGCGGTCTTCGGCTGGATGGAAATTGCTTTTCCTGTAGCGGCTATAGGAATTGTTATAGTGTTATTTATATTAAAAGCTAAAAATAATAATCTTATTCCTGTTGGCGATCCCAAGCTTCAAAGCGGGATTGATTTCCGTCTCTAAATTAAGGGTCTTAAAATGGATAATAAACTATATAATGAAAATAAACCGCAAATTGAAGAAGAAATTAACTTTCTTAATGTTATAAAAACCCCGTCAAGATGGTTTGGACTTATTTATCCATATTTCCTTGCAGTAATTTTTATCGCGGGCTATTATTATGTTATTAATATAAATCAGGCTCAGATAAATACATCGCCGTATGTTATTGCCGATTCAGCCAACATTTTTAAAGATGTAAAGGCTACAAAAGGGAGTATCTCAAAAGGAATTGATATTAAGGAAATCGCAAAGCCTTCCGAAGTATCAATAAATAAGGGTAAGGCTCTGTTCCTGACAAATTGTATCTCCTGCCACGGCGTCGCCGGAATGGGCGATGGTCCTGCGGGCGCCATGCTTAATCCTAAACCACGAAACTTCCATGCTCTTGAAGGATGGAAAAATGGACGAAAGTTCTCCGATATGTTCAGGACGGTTCAAAAAGGAATTCCAGGCAGCGCAATGCCTGCCTTTGAATATATACCTAATGAAGACAAAGTTGCTTTGATTGGGTTTGTTCGTACATTCAGGACTGATTTTCCTCAGACAAACGAGCAGGAACTTGCTGAGATGGATAAAGCCTATAATCTTTCCAAAGGGACTGTTACTCCGGCTCAAATTCCGGTTTCGCAGGCAGTTGAGCTTCAGTCATCCGATATTTCGTCTGAAGTTAAATTAGTGAATAATGCATTTATTTTTACAAAACTTAATGAAAATGATCCTGGTGGAAAGATTTTTGAGGCGGTTGCAGGTGATAAATTAAAAGCGTTGACGTTTTTGAGTAAATCAAATGCCTGGCAGGAAAGTCCTTCGGAGCTGATAAAAACAGTTTCAGTCTCCCTTATTGTTAATGGTTTCAAACCCGATGTTATTAATCTTAGTCAAAGCCGGTTAAATGACCTGTTTAGCTTTCTTAAAAGGGCAAAAATCTCTAAAGGCTGATAAAATAATAGATTACAGTTTGGCTCACTTAAAATCGCAGGTGAAAATTTCACTTTTGTTCCTATAAAAGTTAAATCTATAGGAATAAAAGTAATATTTATAGGAACAAAAGTTAAATCTATAGGAACAAAAATAACATTTATAGGAATAAAAGTTAAATCTGTAGGAACAGAAGTAACATTTATAGGAACGAAAGTTAAATCTGTAAGAACAAAAGTAATATCCGGACCTGTAAAAATAAAATCTGAGTCTTAGTATATTCCAAATTGAACCTGATAATTTACGGCGGTCTGTATGGAC
>Ga0194060_10002173_pt1 | contig 14006 bp, 14 predicted proteins | sample SepL225m_MetaG_FD_163427 | JGI IMG/M metagenome (GOLD analysis project Ga0194060, IMG submission 163427) | Anoxic zone freshwater microbial communities from boreal shield lake in IISD Experimental Lakes Area, Ontario, Canada - Sep2016-L222-5m | ecosystem: Environmental > Aquatic > Freshwater >... | reverse complement strand
CGAAGGTCTGTTTGACCACCGGCAGATAGTCTTCTGGCAGCGCACGCGAATCGGTACGCGGATAGGTCAGTGCCTTGTGGCGTTCGTACAGGCTTTGTGCGATCGACAGCGTGGTCTTGGCGGAGTAACCAAACCTGCCATTGGCTTCGCGCTGCAAACTGGTCAGGTCAAACAGCAAGGCGGATGCTTGCGTTGACGGCTTGCTTTCTTCCGTGACACTGGCCTTCTGGCCGCGCACGGCATCGGCAATGGCGCGCGCCTCGCGCTCGCTCCAAAGGCGATCGGCCCTGAGTTCGGCATCCGGCTCATCCGAATTGCCGGCGGCCAGATTGGCAGCGGCTTTCTTCCAGGAAGGGTCGAACCATTTGCCGTTGTAATCGCCGGCGCTGGCGCCAAAAGTGGCATGCACTTCAAAGTAGTCGCGGCTGATGAACTTTCGGATTTGTTCCTCGCGCTCCACCACCACGCTCAGGGTTGGCGTCTGTACACGACCGACCGTGGTCAGAAAGAAGCCGCCGTCACGCGAATTGAAGGCTGTCATGGCACGCGTGCCGTTGATGCCCACCAGCCAGTCGGCCTCGCTGCGGCAGCGCGCCGCGTCGGCCAGGGGCAGCATCTGTTGGTCACTGCGCAGCGAATCGAAGCCGTCGCGTATGGCTTGCGGCGTCATCGACTGCAGCCAAAGGCGCTGCACCGGCAACTTGACCTTGCTGTATTGCTGGATCAAGCGGAAGATCAGTTCGCCTTCGCGCCCGGCATCGCAGGCATTGATCAAGGCCCCGACGTCCTTGCGCTTGGCCTGCCTGACGATGGCATTGAGCCGTGTCTTGGTCTTGTCCATAGGTTTAACGTCGAAGTGCGGCGGGATCACCGGCAAGTGGGCAAAGCTCCATTTGCCGCGCTTGACGTCGAATTCCTCAGGAGCCTGGATTTCAAGCAAATGCCCGACGGCGCTGGTAACGACGTACTTCTCGTTTTCGAAATGCTCCTCGTGCTTCTCGAATTTACCGGATGCCGTGGTGAGGGCCCGCACAATGTCCTGGGCGACAGAAGGCTTTTCGGCAATGACCAAGGTCTTGGTGAACGCTGCGTTTTTCATCTGACTACAATCCCTTTTCTCGCGGGCGCACGAGCGCACGCACCTACACGTGAGCGCGCACCCACGCGCCCATACGAGTTCACCATACCAAATTTTTCTGTTGTGTCCAAAAAAACCACCAGCGTAACCGGCCGTCGCATCCAGGTTCGCCACTCCAGCGTACACGGCAAGGGGGTGTTCGCCCTGCAGGATATCGCCGAAGGTGAGGTGCTGATTGAGTACGTCGGCGAGATCATCAACTGGAGCGAAGCGCAGGAGCGTCATCCGCACGATCCGAGTGATCCGAACCACACGTTTTATTTTCACATCACCGAGAGCCACGTCATCGATGCGCGGGTCGGTGGCAACTCTTCACGCTGGATCAACCACGCCTGTGACGCCAACTGCGAAGCCGACGAAAAGGACGGACGCGTTTTTATCAGGGCCGTGCGCAACATAGCTGCTGGTGAAGAGCTCAACTACGACTACGGCCTGATCCTCCATGAGCGCCACACACCCAAAATTAAGGCCGAGTACGCGTGCCGGTGTGGCTCCAAGGACTGTCGCGGCACACTGCTTGCGCCCAAGCGCAGACGCGGCTAGACGATGCGATGAACAGCGCATCGGACTGGCCGGCACAGCAGATCGAGCAGGCCCTGGCAGCCGATCTGCCTGGTTGTCGCTTCGAGGTTCTGGCGCAGATTGACTCCAGCAACAGCGAGTTGATGCGCCGCGCCCGCGATGGGCAGATGCGCCCGGTGCTGCTCCTGGCTGAGCATCAGAGCGCTGGCCGCGGCCGCCTGGGACGCCAGTGGTCCAGTGACCTAACTTTTTCCCTTGGCCTGGTGTTGGCACCAGGCGATTGGTCAGGACTGTCGCTGGCAGTGGGTCTGAGCATTGTTCAGAGCCTGCACCCCGATTTGCGCTTGAAATGGCCAAACGATGTCTGGTGGCAGGGACGCAAACTGGCTGGCATTCTGATCGAAACCGCCTGTATCGGAAGCAAGCGCTATGTCGTGGTTGGCGTCGGCATCAACATCGCTCCGCGCGACGGTGCCGGCCTTGCAACACCGCCGGCCTGCATGCAGGAGTTGTTACCGGACCTGGATCGACCCAATGTCCTGATAAAAATCGCGTCGCCCCTGGTTCAGACCATTCAACAGTTTGAGCGGCTCGGTTTTGCTCCCTTTCAGGCCGAGTTCAATCGTCGTGACGCCCTGCGCAACGTCCCGGTAGCGCTCAGTGACGGGACGACCGGCATCGCCCTGGGGGTTGACCACTGCGGCGCGCTGCAGCTTGAGACAGCGCAGGGTTTGACCAGCGTGACCAGTGCCGAGGTCAGCCTGCGCCCGCTTGGTGCATCGTTCAAAATGCCGTCTTGAGTTTTGCATGCTGCGCCTTCTGGCCCTTTCCCTGCTGCTGGCCAATGGCCTTTATTTCGCCTGGACAGCAGGCGTTTTCCCCGGTCTGAGCCCTGAGCAGCAAACCGAACCGCAGCGTCTGCAGCGTCAACTCAAGCCCAACGCCCTGCGTCTGCTTGGCAGCCAGGAATTGCTTCAGCCGGAGACGCCAGCGGCGGCCGGCAAATCAAGCGTCTGCCTGCAGGCAGGTCCTTTTGACGAAGTCCAGGCGGCCTCCCTGCGCGCGGCCCTGGTAGCCGTCCTGCCAGCTGGGTCATGGACGCTGAGCAATGCGACCGAGCCGGCACGCTGGATTGTCTACATGGGCAAATATGCGAGCCCCGAAGTCCTGGCGAAGAAGCGATCTGAACTGGCCTCCTTGAATCTGCGCTTTGAGCCGCTGACCGACCCGGCCCTGCAGTGGGGTTTGTCGCTCGGTGGCTTTGAGACACGGGCAGCGGCCGATACAGCACTAGCCGGTCTGGCTCGGCGTGGCATACGCACTGCCCGCGTGCTGCAGGAGCGCGCGCCAGCGAGCACCGCCATGCTGCGACTGCCTGCCGCGGATGACGCCATGCAGGATCGTCTGAGCGAATTGACATCGGCCATGAGCGGCAAGGCCCTGTCTGCCTGCCAGTGATTACGCAACAGTACCAGCGGCGCCCGGCTCGGCTACAAAGCGCACATTGAAACGCGCCCCTGGCGGCGATTGGCCTGGCCGCGTGTCTTCCATTGCGACGGTCGCGTTGTGCAGATAGGCAATTTCCATCACGATGCGCAAGCCCAGACCCGAGCCATCGACTTCGGTACCCAAAGCGCGGTAAAAAGGTCGAAAAATCAGTTCGCGTTCCGCCAACGGAACGCCGGGCCCGGAATCTTCAACCTGCAATACCAGGGTCCTGCCAAAAGGATCGGTCAGCACGCGAGCCGTAATGACCCCGGGCCGATCGGCGCTGGAAGGTGTGTAGTTGATGGCGTTGTCCAGCAGATTGCGGATCAGTTCCTTAAGCAGGGTCGGGTTGCCCTCAAGTTGACCCCCGTCGGCGCCTGGCTGCGTTCCCTCAAAACCGAGGTCAATGTATTTCTCCATGGCGCGCGGTACACAGTCGCGGACTACCTCCATCGTCAGTTCGGCCAGATCGCAACTGCTGCGGGGCATTGCCGAGCCGCTGCTCTCGGCCCGGGCCAGCGCCAGCAACTGATTGACCGTGTGCGTTGCACGGATGCTGGAGCGCCCTATCTGACGGAGAGACTGTTTGAGTTCTTCGGTATTGGCCCCTTCGCGCTGCGCCAGATCCGCCTGCATGCGCAAACCAGCCAGTGGCGTCTTCAATTGGTGGGCAGCATCGGCCAGAAAGCGCTTTTGTGTGGCGATCGAGTCTTTCAGCCGCATCAACAAATCGTTGACCGAGGATACCAGGGGGGCGACTTCCAGCGGTACCGCCCGTGCATCGATCGGGCTCAAGTCATCGGGCTTGCGTGCACGTATCCGCTCTTCAAGCTGATTGAGCGGTTTGATGGCCTGCACCAGAGCCAGCCAGACCAGCAGCACGGCCATCGGCAGGATGACAAATTGCGGCAGCATGACGCCTTTCACGATTTCGGTCGCCAGCACGGATCTCTTCTCAAGCGTCTCGGCCACCTGCACCAGGGCCGCTCTGGCACCTGGCAATGGCAGCTTGACCCAGGTGTAGGCAATCTTGACATCCACACCGTGGACTTCAGCGTCGCGGATCCGGACTTCGCCAAAAAAGACCTTCTCGTCCTCTGCAGGCAAGGGCAGATCGCGCTCGCCGCTCAGGAATTCGCCGCGCCCACCCAGCACCTGGTAGTAAACCGTGTCGGAGTCATCGGCGCGAAGCAACTCGCGCGCCGGTAACGGCAGGTTGAACTGCACCTGGTTGTTGCTGACATTAACAAGTTGCGCGAGCGCACTGGCGTTGTACTCCAGCGCTCTGTCAAATGGTTTGCCAGCAATGCTTTGCGCTACCAGCCAGGTCAGCACCAGACTGATAGGCCACAGCAGGAGCATGGGCGTAAGCATCCAGTCCAGAATCTCCCCGAACAGCGAGCGCTGCTCCTGATGAAAGATGTTCAAGGTGCAGTCGGCAACGAAATCGCTGGTTGATCAGTTCGGAATCTTTTCGAGGCAATACCCCAGCCCGCGAACGGTGGCAATTCGGATCGGGCCCTTTTCGATCTTCTTGCGCAACCGATGGATGTACACCTCGATCGCGTTATTGCTGACTTCTTCGCCCCACTCGCAAAGTCGTTCGACCAACTGGTCCTTGCTGACCAGGCGACCCGCGCGTTGCAGCAGCACTTCGAGCAAGCCGAGTTCCCGGGCTGACAGCTCTACCATGGCACCATCAATCGTGGCAACCCGGCCTGACTGGTCGTAGATCAACGGGCCGTGCTTGATCATGCTGCTGGCCGTACCCATGCCGCGCCGACCCAAGGCGCGCACTCTTGCCTCCAGTTCCTGCAGACTGAATGGTTTTGCCATGTAGTCGTCGGCGCCATAGTCCAGGCCCTTGACGCGCTCTTCGACACTGTCGGCTGCGGTCAGAATCAGCACTGGCAAGGATGAGCCACGAGCTCGCAGTTTCTTCAAGACCTCCAGTCCGTGCATCTTGGGTATACCCAGATCCAGAATCAGCAGGTCGAATTCGGTGTTGGTCATCAGTGCTGCATCGGCTTCGCTACCACTGGCCACGTGATCGACAGCGGCACCTGAACTGCGCAGTGTCCGCAGCAGACCATCAGCCAGCACCTGGTCGTCTTCTGCAATAAGAATTCGCATGTCTGTCTCCTATGTAGGTGAAAACCGGAGGTCGGCATCTTTTTGTGCAGCCAATTCTAGGCTTCCGCTCCTCTTCCAGTAATTTTCGCGAAAGATTTGAGAAATTTACGCTGCATAGGCCTCCAGACCGATCGCCATCACCATTGCAATCTCCGCCCCAACGGCTGCCTTGAGTTCGTCCTGCGCCTGCGCGACGGCTTCACCAAAAGCCTGCAGCCAGGCCAGTCCAACCGGAGTGAACACAATGCGTTGCGCGCGCGCATCACGGGGATCGGGCATTCTGCCAACCAGGCCCCAGGCTTCGCACTGCTCCACCAGTTTTCCCATCGCCTGCTTGCTCACACCGGCACGCTGGGCCAGTTCCGTCAGGCGCGACCCCTCCAGCGCCAAATGGCGCGTAATGTGGACGTGGGACGCGCTCAGGCCACCCCGGGCCGCCAAGTTTGACAGCGCCAGAGGAACGCCCTCGTTGCGCGACATCAGGAAAAGGACTCGAGCGTCGAAGCGTTGCAGAGCCAGGCTCATCCAGTGCCCCAGATGGGCCTGGCGCCAGCCTGGCTTGCGGATAATTTCGCTTGGTTCCAGCATCGTCCATATAGTAAATCAAATTGACTAAAATTATCGCTTGCCGTTTTCAATAATTGGATTAGACTACTGTTCAAGCATCCAGCCTGTTGTTAAAAACAGAAGGTGCTCTGATCCGAGCCAAAATCAACCCGTTGCCATTCAAGGAGTACTTTATGGACGCATCCGTCAAAGCCCCAAGCCCCGCCAACAGCGAAAAAGCAAAAGCCCTGCAGGTGGCGCTGGCCCAAATCGAAAAACAGTTTGGCAAGGGCACCATCATGCGCCTGGGTGAGGGTGAGGTGATTGAAGACATCCAGGTGGTTTCGACCGGCTCACTCGGCCTGGACATCGCTTTGGGGGTCGGTGGCCTGCCACGCGGTCGGGTGGTCGAAATCTACGGCCCGGAATCCTCCGGCAAGACGACGCTGACCCTGCAAGTCATTGCGGAGATGCAAAAAGTCGGTGGTCAGTGCGCATTCATTGACGCCGAGCACGCGCTGGACATCCAGTACGCGCAAAACCTTGGTGTCAATCTGCAAGACCTGCTGATCAGTCAGCCCGATACCGGCGAGCAGGCGCTGGAAATCGTGGACAGCCTGGTGCGCTCCGGTGCTGTGGACCTGATTGTGGTGGATTCGGTCGCAGCGCTGACTCCAAAAGCCGAGCTTGAAGGCGAAATGGGTGACTCCTTGCCCGGTCTGCAGGCCAGGTTGATGAGCCAGGCCCTGCGCAAGCTCACAGCCCACATCAAAAAGACCAACTGCATGGTGATCTTCATCAACCAGATCCGCATGAAAATCGGCGTCATGTTTGGTTCTCCGGAAACCACTACCGGCGGCAATGCGCTCAAGTTCTACGCATCTGTGCGTCTGGACATCCGGCGCACCGGGACCATCAAGAAGGGCGACGATGCAATCGGCAATGAAACCAAGGTCAAGGTCGTCAAGAACAAGGTGGCGCCACCGTTCAAGACGGCCGAATTCGATATTTTGTTTGGCGAAGGCATCAGCCGCCACGGCGAAATCATCGACATGGGTGTGAACGCCAACATTCTGGACAAGTCCGGCGCCTGGTACGCCTACAACGGTGAAAAGATCGGCCAGGGACGCGACAACGCCAGAGAGTTTCTGCGCGAAAACCCGGAGCTGTCGCAGGAAATTGAAAACAAGGTGCGCCTGTCGCTCGGCATCCCCTTGTTGCCCTCGTTGACAGAGCCAGATGCAAAAGTCAAAGGGCCAGGCAAGAAGGCCGAGGCAATCAGCAAGGCATAAGGCCTATGTCGCAGGTCCAGCTCTCACTGAAAGGCCGCGCCCTGCGGCTGCTCAGTGCTCGCGAGCACTCCCGCGCGGAACTCGAGCGCAAGCTTGCAGGATTCGAAGAGGAACCCGGCACGCTCAAACGCATCCTGGACGAACTGCAGGCCAAGGGCTTCATCAGCGAGCAGAGGGTGATCGAATCCGTGCTGCATCGTCGCGCAGCCAAGCTCGGCACGGCACGCGTCAAACATGAGTTGCAAGGCAAGGGACTGGATCCGCAGGCAGTTGCCCAGGCGATGTCGCAACTGCAACTCAGTGAGCACGAACGAGCCCTGGCGGTCTGGCAAAAAAAGTTCGGCTCGCCGCCAAACAGCCATCTGGAAACTGCGCGGCAAATTCGCTTTTTGGCGGCGCGCGGCTTCAGCGCCGAGGCAATCCGCAAAATTGTCAAAGGCCCAGCATCAGCTTGAGATTCTGCACCGCGGCACCGCTGGCTCCCTTACCCAGATTATCAAGCCGGGCCACCAGCACAGCGTGGCTGAACCCATCGTCGGCACCCTGATTGGCAAAGACCTGAAGTTCCATCCTGTTGCTGCCGGCCAAGGCAACCGCGTCGAGTTTGCCGTCAGGCGTCACCGCTTTGACGCTCACCCATTCGCTCCCGGCATAATGTCGACTCAGCACGTCGCGCAGATCCTGCGCGCTCGGTTGCCCCGGCAGCAGGTCCAGATGCAAGGGCACCTGCACCAGCATGCCCTGTCTGAAATTGGCGACACTCGGCACAAAGACAGGCCGCCGCAGCAAGCCGCTGTACTTCACTATTTCCGGCAGGTGCTTGTGTTTCAAGCCCAGTGCGTACAACTCGAACGCCGGTGCCTCGTTTCTTTCGTAGGCCTCGATCATGCTGCGTCCACCCCCCGAATAGCCACTCACCGCAGGCAAGATCAAAGGGAAATCCCTGGGAATCAGACCGGCGTCCACCAGCGGACGAAGCAGCGCGATGGCGCCGGTCGCGTAGCAACCGGGGTTGGAAACGCGCTGCGCCTGCACCACCTGCTGATCATGTCCCGCAGTCAGTTCGGCAAAACCGTAGACCCAGCCAGGCGCGGTGCGGTGAGCCGTCGATGCATCGATGATCTTCGGACCCGGCTGGCCACTGGAGCGTGCTGTCTCATCGATCATCGCAACCGACTCAACAGCAGCCTGGTCATGCAGACAAAGCACCACCAAATCCATCTGAGCCATCAAGTCGCGCTTGGCAAGCGGGTCCTTTCGCAGCGCCGGAGCGATGCTGACCACTTCAATGCCGGGCATATCCCGCAGACGATCCCGTATTTGAAGTCCGGTGGTGCCAGCTTCACCATCGATAAATATCTTTTGCATTGCCTTGCTTCCGATCAATATGTCTGGTGATACCGTGTAAGACTGACTAAAGTTTGGTGCATTGCAGCATGATACAGTCTGGCACTGCGTTGTCCAGCGCCCGCTGCAGAGCATCCAAGTTTTGTCGTGGGGAAAGACCTTCAGTTCTGTCCCCAACTGATTAGGAAATTTTATGAAGATTCACGAATACCAAGGCAAGGAAATCTTGCGCCAATTTGGTGTGCCGGTGCCGCGCGGCATTGCTGCATTCACGGTCCAGGAAGCGGTAGAAGCCGCGCAGAAACTGGGCGGCCCGGTCTGGGTCGTCAAGGCGCAGATCCACGCCGGGGGCCGCGGCAAGGGCGGCGGCGTCAAGCTGGCGCGCTCCATTGACGAGGTCAGGAAACTGGCGGGCGAAATTCTGGGCATGCAACTGGTGACGCACCAAACCGGAGCGCAGGGTCAGAAAGTGCGACGCCTGCTGATTGAAGACGGCGCTGACATCAAGAAAGAATATTACGTTTCGGCAGTTACTGACCGCGCCAGCCAGCGTGTTGCCTTGATGGCGTCCTCCGAAGGCGGCATGAACATTGAGGAAGTGGCGCACGCCACGCCCGAGAAGATCATCAAGGCTTTCGTCGATCCAGCCACCGGTCTGACCACCGCGCAGGCCACAGAATTGGCCAACGGCATGGGTGTTCCAGCGGCTTCCACGGCCCAGTGTGTGGACGTGCTGCAGAAGCTCTACAAGGTGTACATGGACACCGACGCTTCACTGGTTGAAATCAATCCTCTGATTCTTGAAGGCAACGGCAACATCAAGGCGCTGGACGCCAAGTTCAACTTTGATTCCAACGCGCTGTACCGGCATCCTGAAATCGTCGCCTACCGGGACCTCGACGAAGAGGATCCAGCCGAAGTCGAAGCCAGCAAGTTTGATCTGGCCTACATCAGTCTGGACGGCAACATCGGCTGCCTGGTCAACGGCGCAGGCCTGGCGATGGCGGCCATGGACACCATCAAGTTGTTTGGCGGGGAACCGGCCAACTTCCTCGACGTGGGTGGCGGCGCTACACCCGAGAAAGTCACCGAAGCTTTCAAGATCATGCTCAAGAACGACAAGGTCAAGGCGATTTTGGTCAACATTTTCGGCGGCATCATGAAATGCGACACCATCGCCACCGGCGTGGTTGCCGCATGCAAGGCAACCAATCTGAATGTGCCTCTGGTGGTGCGCATGAAGGGAACCAACGAGGAACTGGGCAAGAAAATCCTGGCCGATTCCGGTCTGCCCATCATCAGCGCCGACACCATGGCCGATGCGGCGCAAAAAGTGATTGCCGCTCTTCAGTCATAAACCTTGGAAGTCAATCATGTCCATCCTCATCAATAAAGACACCAAAGTCATCACCCAGGGCATCACTGGAAAGACCGGCCAATTCCACACCGAGAAGTGCCAGGAATACGCCAACGGGAAGAATTGTTTTGTTGCCGGCGTCAACCCCAAAAAGGCCGGCGAATCGATTTTCAACATACCGATTTACGCATCGGTCAGAGAAGCAGCGCAAGCAACTGGCGCCACCGTATCGGTGATCTATGTGCCACCCGCTGGCGCCGCGGCAGCGATCTGGGAAGCGGTCGAAGCCAATCTGGATCTGGCGATCTGCATCACCGAAGGCATTCCGGTGCGTGACATGCTTGAAGTCTGCAACAAGATGCGGGCCAGAGAAGCCGCTGGTGGCAAAAAGACACTGCTGCTGGGACCCAACTGCCCGGGAATCATCACGCCAGATGAAATCAAAATCGGCATCATGCCGGGTCACATTCACCGCAAAGGCCGGATCGGTGTAGTCAGCCGTTCAGGCACTTTGACCTATGAAGCCGTAGCGCAATTGACCGAAATTGGTCTGGGTCAGTCCACCGCCGTCGGCATTGGCGGCGACCCCATCAATGGCCTCAAACACATTGACATCATGCGGGCCTTCAATGACGATCCTGATACCGATGCCGTCATCATGATTGGCGAAATCGGTGGTCCGGACGAAGCCGACGCAGCGCGCTGGTGCAAGGCGAACATGAAGAAACCCATCGTCGGCTTTATCGCTGGCGTCACGGCACCTGCGGGCAAACGCATGGGACACGCCGGCGCCCTGATTTCCGGCGGCGCCGATACGGCCGAAGCCAAGCTGGCGGTGATGGAAGAGTGTGGCTTCAAGGTCACGCGAGATCCTTCCGAAATGGCAAAATTGCTGAAAGCTCTGCTGTAGGTTCCTCGGGGGAACGATGGGCGGTCAAGAGACCGTTACACTTCCGATCAACAAGAAGCGCTCCAGACACCGTGTTTTGGGCGCTTCTTCCATTAGCAACACAGGAGAACCCAGATGGAATGGCTGCAAAGCGTTGACTTCTGGATTGGTCTGCTCAAGATTGTCTGGATCAATATCATTCTGTCGGGCGACAACGCGGTCGTGATTGCCCTGGCGGCTCGGTCCTTGCCGCCTGCTCAGCAGCGAAAGGCCGTTTTTTGGGGTTCCAGTGCCGCTGTAGTTTTGCGCATTGCGCTGACGGTGGTAGCAGCCAAGCTGCTGGAATTGTCGTTCTTGCAAATCGTCGGCGGTCTGTTGTTGCTCTGGATTGGCATTCAATTGCTCAGCGAAGAGGAAGACGAGGATGGTCGTGTCAAAGAACACGGCAGTCTCATGGCGGCGGTCCGTACCATCCTGATTGCGGACCTGGTAATGAGTCTGGACAACGTCATTGGCGTAGCAGCAGCGGCTAAAGGTAGCATGTTGTTACTGATACTGGGTCTGGCCATCAGCATCCCGCTGGTGGTTTTTGGCAGCACCCTGATGATCAAACTGATGGAGCGCTTTCCCATCATCGTGACGCTCGGCGCGGCACTGATCGGTTGGGTCGGTGGGGAAACCATCGTAAGTGACGTGGCTCTGAAGAGTTTTTTGGTGGGTTACCCTTGGGCGCACTACCTTGCTGCAGCTGCCGGTGCCGGCTTGGTGCTGGGCCTGGGGCACTTGCTCCAAAAGCGCCATGGCATGGAGTCGACATCGAACAACTGATGAACGCATCCGCCAACACCTTGCAAGCCACCCGGAAATAGCGTTGGACACACAATGAATTACATGTTCTGTTCGCTCACCCATCCCGGTCGCTCCCGTAGCAACAATGAAGATTCAGTAACTTTTGATGAGGCCACGGGTCTGGGCGTTCTGGCTGATGGCATGGGGGGCTATAACGCCGGTGAAGTTGCCAGCAGCATGGCAACCTCGCACATCAAGACTGAATTGACGCACTGGCTGTCGAAGGCGGGCGAGCACGCCAGCAGCCGCGAAGTCAGGCATGCCCTGGAGACTTCTGTTGATAATGCCAATCGTTCGATCTACAAGGCAGCACGAGCAAATCCGGAATATTCCGGGATGGGGACCACGCTCGTAGTAGGTGTCTTCCACCGGGGGAAGCTGTTCTTGGGGCACGTCGGAGATTCCCGCTGCTATCGATTGCGCGGCGACCAGCTACTGCAGGTCACCAAAGATCATTCCCTGCTGCAGGAGCAAATGGATGCTGGCATGCTGACACCAGCGCAAGCGGCGCTGTCGCCGTTGCGAAATCTGGTAACCAGAGCGATGGGGGTAGAAGATGAAGTGCTGCTGGAGGTCAATGAGCTGCACGTCGAGATGGGTGATATCTATTTGATGTGCACGGATGGTTTGTCCGACATGATCGACGATGCTGCTATCGCCGGAATTTTGAAAAGTGCCTCGCATTTGACGCAAATAGCGGATGAATTGGTTGCGTTGGCAAACAAGAATGGTGGACGCGATAACATCACTGTGCTGCTGATGCAAGCAGTCAGTGGGCGTGAAAAGAGCGGCTTGATGTCAAGATGGCTGGGAAAACATTGAATTCATGAGAGCATCCACAGTCAGGTTAAATAACAGGAGTCAGTCATGCCGAAAATGATTGTTTCGATCGACGGCGTTGTGATCAAGGAAGTTCAGTTGACCAAGGAGCGGACAAGCCTGGGTCGGCGACCCTATAACGATATCGTGATTGACAATCTCGCCATCAGTGGCGAGCACGCCGTGCTGCAGCTCTCCGGAAGCGAGGTCTATCTGGAAGACCTTAACAGCACCAACGGCACCTATGTCAACGGCAAAGCTGCCAAGAAGCAATTGCTGCGAAACGGCGACACGGTGGAGGTTGGCAAGTACAAGATCAAATTCATCGGCGATGCTGTCGACGACGCGGCACCGAAGTCTGCTCCCGCTGGCCTGGCCGACGACGCGAGCAATGTTCCGCAAGCCGCCATCAAGGTGCTCTCGGGAGCGGCTGCCGGCCGGCAGGTGCCGCTGACCAAGGCAGTCACCACTATCGGCAAACCTGGTATTGCGGTCGCCGTCATCACGCGTCAACAACGCGGTTTCGTGATCCACGTGGAGGGCGGTGGCAGCCCCGCGCTCAATGGCAGGCCGTTCGGCTCCGAACCCGTCGCACTGAAGAATGGTGACCTGATTGAATTGGCAGGGACGCAGATGCAGTTTGTTGAAACCTGACTGACCTTCTACACAACATTGGCCAATTGCACTTGCGTCAGGAGTTCACCTTATGAATGAAGTGACACAACCGGCAGCCCTTGCAAGCGTGTCCGAGCGCAGTGGCATCCAGTTTGAGGCGCTTTTCTACAAGCAGCTTCAGCAGGTGACAGCGCGCATTCACGAGACCGAAAATCTCGAACAGATCATGTTGGAGGCGAGCCAGGATATATGCCGGCTGTTCAATGCTGATCGACTCACGCTCTACGCCGTCAACGAAGACCGCAGTGCCATTGTCTCGAAAATCAAGACCGGTCTGAAAAGCAGCCGCGAACTCAAGCTGCCGATCACACCGCAGAGCATCGCCGGTTACGCAGCCGTCAGCAAGCAACTGATCAATCTTGCCGACGTTTATGACGACCAGGCACTCAAGAGAATCCACCCGGCGCTGACCTTTCTGAAGGAGGTTGACAAACGCTCGGGCTATAGAACGCGCCAGATGCTGGCAGCCCCGATTCTTGAAGGCGACACGCTGCATGGTGTGTTGCAGATCATCAACAACAAGAGCAATCAGTCCTTCAGCGAGCTTGAAGTCGAGGGGGTTTCCCAGCTCTGCAAGACACTTGCCATCGCGATCCGGCAACGCGTGCAAAAGGCCGCCGAAACTTTGCGGCGAAAGGCCACCAAATTCGATGGTCTGGTGTCCGACGGCATTATGACTTCGGACGAATTGACGCAGTGCCTGCAAGCCGCGCGCAACGAAGGCCAGCCGGTCGAGCAGATGCTGATAGAGCATTACAAGGTTCAACCAGCCCAAATCGGGCCTTCACTGGCGAAGTTTTTCGGCGTTCCGTACGAAGCGCTGAACGCCACACGCATTCGCTCCGAAGCACTGCACGGCTCCCTGAAACGGGAGTTTCTGGAAGAACAGGGCTGGATTCCTCTGGAGGAATCTCCCGAGGGCCTGGTCATCATGTGCACCGACCCCGAGGC
>Ga0194060_10002172_pt1 | contig 14015 bp, 9 predicted proteins | sample SepL225m_MetaG_FD_163427 | JGI IMG/M metagenome (GOLD analysis project Ga0194060, IMG submission 163427) | Anoxic zone freshwater microbial communities from boreal shield lake in IISD Experimental Lakes Area, Ontario, Canada - Sep2016-L222-5m | ecosystem: Environmental > Aquatic > Freshwater >... | reverse complement strand
GCCGCAGCCTCTGGATCTCGATGCACGGCGGCGGCGGCGCGCCCGCCCAGGTCAATGACCAGCAATGGCAGAACCAAATCCGCCTCTATCAACCCGCGGAAGGCCTCTACGTCGCTCCCCGCGCCCCCACTAACAATTGGAATTTGTGGCACGAGGGTCACATCGACGATCTCTTCGACCGCCTTATCGAGGACTGCGTGATGCTGGCCGGTGTGAACCCGGACAAGATCTATCTGATGGGTTACTCGGCCGGCGGCGACGGTGTCTATCAACTCGCGCCGCGCCTGGCCGATCGCTTGGCAGCGGCCTCGATGATGGCCGGGCATCCGGGCAATGCCTCGCCGCTGGGTCTGCGCAACCTGCCGTTTGCGATTTTCTCGGGCGCGGAGGATGGCGCCTACCGACGCAACAAAATCGCTGCCGAATGGAACGGCAAACTCGACGACCTCGCCAAACAGGATGCCGGTGGCTATCCGCACCGGCTCAACATCTACGCGGGGCTCGGCCACTGGATGAATGGCAAGGATGCCGAAGCCGTGCCATGGATGGCCAAATTCACCCGCGACCCGTGGCCGAAAAAGGTCGTCTGGTGCCAGTCCGGACGGCTCCACGACCGGTTCTACTGGCTGGCCTTGCCCGAAGGTGTGGCCAAGGCGGGTCTAACCATCCGTGCCACGGTCGAGCGCAACGTGATCACGCTCGACGCGCCCGAGGTCCCGCGTCTCATCCTGCGCCTGCACGACCGGCTGGTGGATTTGGACCAACCGCTCAAGGTGTTGTTTAACGGCAAGACCGTGTTTAACGGCAAGGTCACCCGTCAAGCCGACGCCATCCTCAAGTCTCTCCAACAACGCGCCGATCCCAGCAGCGCCGCCACCGCGCTGCTGGAAGTCAGGCCGTAACCCGCGCAGGCAATGGTTGTGGCGCAAGGAGTCGCTTGAGCTTCTGCGGCTGACTCAAGGAGCGGCGATCTCCGAATCGCTGTTGCCCATGTAGAGACAATGAATGAGATTGTACCACTGCTGATGGCTCTTCATGGGCATGGGCGGATCGGAGTCCGCCCCTCCTTGAGTTCAAGCCAGATTCACACCGCCTCGCTGCAAATCCCTTGACGGGCAGGGCTCAATCCACCAGTCTCGCCATTGCGAAGACGCGATTTGCGGGTGGCAATGCCGGGCGAATGCCGGCGACGCCCGCATGCGGTTTCCTATCCGATGGTGATTGATTCCATTGCAACTTGAACTCCCATGAACAACCGCCTTACATCGCTGTGTGTGACAGTTCTGAGTCTCGGATGCCCTCTGCTTTCATCCGCCGCTGCCAACCCGTCTGAGGCGGCGCAATCCGTCAACGCGCTCGGCCTTGACCTCATGGCCAAGGGCACCACTGCCGACGCCAATGCGCTTCTCTCGCCGTATTCGATCCAGTCGGCCCTGGCCATGACCTATGCCGGGGCGGCGGGCGACACGCGCACGGAGATGGCCAAGGTGCTGCATTATCCCGCGGATGAACCGGCCATGCACCAGTCGTTGAGCGCCCTGCAAAAGGCCCTCGAAGCGGTGGCAAAATCCACCGCGGAACGGGCGGCCAACGCCAGGAAATTCGGCGGCTCCGCGGAACCGGTTGTTCTAACAGTTGCGAACCGCCTGTTCGGCCAACAAGGTTATGAATTCCGCCAGCCATTCCTGGATTTGGTGAAGGACGGCTACGGCGCGCCCCTGCAAGCGATGGACTTTATTACCAAGGCCCCGCAGGAACGCCTCAAGATCAATGGCTGGGTCGAGGACCAGACGCACCAGCGCATCCGTGACCTCATTCCGCAAGACGGCTTGACCCGCGACACCCGTCTGGTGCTGGTCAATGCCATCTACATGAAGGCCCCGTGGGCCGAGCAGTTTGAGGTGGCCGCCACCCAGCCGCAGCCGTTTGAGGTCAAGGGCAGGGAATCCGTCAAAGTGCCCACCATGCGCCGGACCGGGCACATGGGCTATGCCAAGCGCGACGGCTATCAGGTGGTCACGGTGCCCTACACGGGAGGTGAGATCCAATGGCTCGTGTTGTTGCCGGACGCGAAGGACGGCCTGGCGGCGCTCGAAGCCAAGCTGACGCCGGAAATCCTCGGCGGTTGCGCCAAACCCGGCACCGCCGAACTGGAGTTGTATCTGCCCAAGTTCAAGCTGGAGCCGCCGTTGTTCAAGATGGGCGAGGTGCTGCGCAAACTGGGCATGCAAAGCGCCTTCGACCAACCGAAAGGCAGTGCCAACTTCGACCGCATGGCACCGCGCAAACCCGACGACTATCTGTGCATTTCAGAGGTGTTTCACAAAACCTTCATGGCACTGGACGAAAAGGGCACCGAGGCCGCCGCCGCCACCGCCGTGGCCATGATGAAGGCCACTGCCATCATGATAGACAAACCCAAGCCGATCGAAGTGCGCGTGGACCGGCCTTTCCTGTTTGCGATCCAACACGCACCCAGCGGCGCCTGCCTTTTCCTGGGCCGCGTCTCCGATCCCCGCTAGACGCGGTAGGTACGCTCGCAAGCATGAGGCGGTTTTGGACCATGCTTGCGCATTATCACGGGCAGACATGGAATGCTGCAGAAATGGCGGGCGCGCTGGGAATATCAGCCACGACCACCAAGCGCTATGTGGACCTGCTGAGTCACACACTCATCCGAGGATTGGAGCGTCTTGGGAAGGTTATGCAATTGAGGAGGCAATCCGCTTCTATCAACCTGAGCAGGAATATTTTTGGGCCACCCACAATCAAGCGGAGTTGGATCTATTGTTGTTCAAGGACGGCAGAAGGATCGGAATCGAATGCAAGAGACAGGACGCACCGAAGCTCACGGCATCGATAAAAATCGCCATGATTGTTGATTCATGGTGTCGTAAGGTTTTGGTTGAAAATCGCCCACTGCGGGGATAATCTGCGTGCCTGTTTCAGCGAGCAATCCCCCCCACCCACACCATGACCTCCCGCGAACGCTTCATCGCCACCCTCAATCACCGCCAGCCCGACCGGGTCTGCGTCGACTTCGGCGGCACCTGGATCTCCGGCATCCACACCTCCATCGTCCACCAACTCAAGCAGCGGCTCATCGGCCCCGGCGCCTCCCCGGCCCGCGTGCATGAACCCTATCAAATGTTGGCCGAGGTGGACGCGGAACTTCAGGCGGCGCTGGCGGTGGATATCGTCGGCGTCTGGCCGCGCAAGAATATTTTCGGTTACGAGGTTGGCGATTGGAAGCCGTTCACGTTGTTTGACGGGACGCCGTGCCTGGTGCCGGGCAACTTCAATGTCACGCCCGCGGAAGATGGCGGGTGGCTGACTTATCCGGAAGGCGACCTCAGCGCGCCGCCCTCGGCGCACATGCCCAAGGGCGCTTATTTCTTCGACACGCTCATCCGCCAGGAACCCATCGACGAGGACCACCTGAACCCGGAAGACAACCTTGAGGAATTCGGCTTGTTCACTGCGGAGGACATCGCCCATTACGAGCAGCAAGTGGCATGGCTGGACCAGAATGCCACCGACAAAGGTGTCGTGTTGTTAGCCCCGGGCACGGCCTTCGGCGACATCGCCCTGGTGCCGGCCCCGTTTCTCAAGCATCCGAAAGGCATCCGCGACATCGGCGAATGGTATATGACCACCGCCGCCAACCCGGAATATGTCCATGCCATCTTCGAGAAACAATGTGAGTATGCGCTGACAAACCTGCAAACGCTCATCGAAATGTTTGGTGACCGTGTCCAGGCGGTGGTGACCACCGGCACGGACTTCGGCACCCAGAACAGCCTGTTTATTTCCGTGCCTTCCTACCGTGACCTGTTCAAGCCCTATCACAAACAACTCAACGACCTCATCCACAGCAAGTCGAACTGGAAAACGTTCATACATTCCTGCGGTGCGGTGGCGCCCTTGATCCCCGATTTCATCGAGGCCGGCTTCGATATTCTCAATCCGGTCCAGTGCTCGGCCTGCGGCATGGACGCGGCCCAACTCAAACAGAAATTCGGCGGCGACATCACCTTCTGGGGCGGCGGCGTCAACACCCAGCACACCATGTATGAATCGCCGGAGGCGGTCTATCGCGAGGTGCGCGAGCGCATCGACATCTTCAACAAGGACGGTGGCTTCGTGTTCAACGCGGTTCACAACATCCAGGGCAATTCACCCATTGAAAACGTCCTCGCCATGTTCAAAGCCATCAAGGATAGCGGTTGTTAGCCTAAGGAGGAAAATGAACCGATGGTGAACGCCCACGCCGGATCTCACTCAAAGACCGGCCGGATGTCCCCAAAGGACGTCTGCGAGGGGAACTCAAAGAACAGCTTGTAGCCGTCCGGATAGACCGCGGTGTGGAAAAGCACCACGCGCCGGGTTTTATCCTGCCGCAGCCAGGCCGCCACGGCAGCGTGCTCTTCCTTGCTCTTCACCCGGATACCTAGCAATTTCGCTTTCAGCTTGGTGGCTGCATCGACCACATTCATGGCTTTGCCGTAGGCCGTGACCTCGACCGGCGTGATCTTGAGTGGCTTGCCACAATAGTCGCTGAGCGCATCAAAGTAGCGTTTGGGCGTGTCGTAATACTGCAACGGATAGCGGCTGGGTGCGGCGGATACGACGATCGGCTCATTGACGTCGATGGTGATGGGTTGGTCACCGATGACGGCTCCGTCCCCTTCTTTCTTGATCGGTGCGGTTCCCAGAATGGTGCCCTTCGTTTTCGCACCCATGAGTACCCCCATGAAGCGGTCGGTCGGGGCATAGACATTGACGCCTTTCTCGGCGAGATAATACGCCGCGTCCATCTTGCCCCGATGGTCGCCGCAACCCACCACGAGGTCGGCGTCCAGCGCGTCCCAGGCGATGGCGCTGATGCCATGGGTGTCATTGACGATCGCGGTGTGATTGTCCACCACGCAGGTGGTGGGATAGTTGTTCACCTTGTCCTCGGAGATTTCAAACCGTGGCGTGCCGGTTGCATCGGGCGCAAACCAGCGCTGGCCGACCTTGGTGGCTTTCATGCCCCATACGGGCGTGATGTTAGTTCCGGCCAGATCGACCAGCTCCCTGCATTTTTCGCCTTCGTGCCACGGCACATGGTCCTCGACGGTGAAGCCCCACGGGACTCGTTGCGGATTTTTTGCTAGCAACCAATCCCGCGTCACGCGGTCCACCTGGGTTTTGACCAGCGCGCCCCTTTTTACATGAATGGCGGAGCGGCCCAAGATGATCTTGTGAAACCCGGGAGCCGGCGCGGGCTCTTTCACATAATGGATTGGCTCGACTGCTTTGGGTTCCTCACTCGTCGCGTAGTCGTCGCTGAGCAGGCTGTCGGCATACCGCACGCCGAGTTCCGCCAAAGCCTTTTGCTTGGCATCCTTGGTCGCGCCGCGCTGCATGTCATACAAGCCGCGGGCGCGGGATATGTAGGCAGGATCATTGCGGATGATGCCAAGCGTCTGATTGGCGAGGGCCAATCCATACGCCTTGTCCGCACGCGTGCCGGCCATCGCATCAAAGTAGAGTTGATAGAATTCATCCAGCGAGTCGAACTCCGCCAGGATTGACGCCGGGGCCGAGCCGAAATCATACCCGTCCGGCGGGTACACCGCGAGTGGCGCGGGCGCAGGCACATCGGCCGGAGCATCGGCGGCGGATGCCTGCTGCGGCGGAGTAAGCACGCAGGTGATGAGCAGCAGCAGGGCCCCTCCGGATGAGGCACTTGAGCCCCGTCGTCCGGCGCGCAGGCAGGCCACGAGCAGCAGCACCAAGCGCAACCCGTGGATGCTCAGAATCACCGCGACCAGCGCCACAAACGGCACCACCGACAATCTTGGCATCACCGCATGAAGCGCCGCCATCAGCGCGCTCTGGTGGCCGGCCGCGGAGAAACGCTCGGCCATCACCGAGAGCACTCGCTCGAGCAGCCAATACTCACCGACGATGACGAGCGTGACCGATGCGGCCATGACGACCAGATTGCAGATGAGTGCCCAACGTGCGAGGGAGCTGCGCCCCGTCAGCGTGCGCGGCAACTCGCGAAACGGCAATGCCGCCGCGAGCAGCAGATAGAACAAACCATTGATACCGACACCGGGGACTCCAGCAATCATAAGGGATGGGGAAAACTTGACGGGTGAATGTTAGTGACCTTTGACGTAAGTGGTGAACGGGCGGCGCAGGATGAATTCAAACCAAACCGCCTTGACCATGAACCAACTGTTGACAATGCGCAAGGCAGGGAAGCAGGCGAGGCTGAGCAACGCACGGCCGGTTTCACCGCGCCGGATGGCGGCGGCCATGACCGGCACCGCCACCGCCGGCAGATCAATCACGTAGCCGAGCGCGAAAAACGGGCTGCCGAACACCGTCAGCAGCGGCAGCACGGTCAGATAGACCAGCGACGCCACCACACCGTCCCACAGCGCCACGGCCACCGCCTCGCGCAGGAAGGAAACCCTGAGAATGCCCCGCCAGTGGACCTTGACGTTTTGCAAAAATCCATGGGACCAGCGCTTGAGCTGGCAGGCCATGAAATGATAGTTGTTAGGTTCGATCGGATAGCACACCGCCTCAGGCACAAAGCGCACGGCATGGCCGGCCTCGTAGAAACTCCAGGTCAGGTCCATGTCCTCCGCCAAGGTCCGTTGCGGCCAGCCACCCAACTCGGTGAGCACATCCGTGCGGTAGGCTGAAAAGCACCCTGAGGCGATGAGCGGCCTGTCATATATATCCTGGATTTTCTTAAAAAACGTGAAGGCAAACAAATATTCCACATAGCGTCCGCGTTCCCAGATCGTCCGCACAAACCGCGGCAACACAAATCCGCACGCCGCCACCACGGTGCTGCCCTCGATCACCACTAACAACTTCTCAATCGCGTCGGGCGCCAGCATCGTATCGGCATCGATGGCCATGCACAGCTCGGTTTTGACATGCCGCAGCCCGAAGTTTTGTGCGCCGGCCTTGGAGCCGGTGTTGTGGGGCGGTCGCATGACCGTGACGCCGAGCGCGGAGGCGACCGCAAAGGTGTCGTCGGTGGAACAATCGTCGATGACGATAACTTCCTGCACCGCCCGTGTCTGGTCCTGGATGGAGCGGATCGTGTCGGCGAGGCTCGCCTCTTCGTTATAGGCCGGCACCAGGATGGTGAGGCCGGCACCCGCAGGCATCGGTTGGAGAACCCGGAGGGGACGCTTGGTTTCCACAGGATGGTTAGTTTCTTTGGCGGGCGCTGGCCTTGAGGCGCAGGGCGTTGAGGGCGATGAATCCGGTGGCGTCATCCTGGTTGTAGGCCGCTTCCTGACCGCCTTCCATGGTGGCAATGGCTTCCGAATAGAGGCTGTGGGGTGAGCGGCGGCCGGCATTCATCACGTTGCCCTTGTAGAGTTTGACGCGGACCTCGCCGGAGACCGTTTGCTGGGTGTGGCTGACCAGCGCCTGAATCGCCTCGCGCTCGGGGGCGAACCAGAAGCCGTTGTAGACGAGTTGCGCGTATTTCGGGATGAGGGTGTCACGGATGTGCATCGCCTCGCGGTCCACGGTGAGGGCTTCCAGATCACGGTGCGCGGCTAACAGGATGGTGCCGCCCGGCGTTTCGTAAACACCGCGGGATTTCATGCCGACAAAGCGGTTTTCCACGATATCAACGCGGCCCACGCCGTGTTTGCCGCCCAGCGCGTTGAGCACGCGCATGATGCCGTAGGGGGTGAGCAGCGTGTAGCCGGCGCGCTCGCCGAGGACTTGAAAATCCCCGAGGCTCGCAATCAGCGTGTCCAGGCCCTCCGCCTGCAAGCCGATGGCGTTGCCCTTGTCGAAAAGGATTTGGACATGCTCGGCCTGGTTCGGGGCGTCTTCGGGCGAGGTGGACAGCACATACATGTCCCGGTCGGCAGGCGTGGTGGCATCATACCACGGGTCTTCCAACATGCCGGCCTCAAATGAGATATGCAGCAGGTTGCGATCCATCGAATACGGCTTTTTCATCGACGCCTTGATCGGGATGTGATTGGCCTCGGCGAAGGCAATCATCTCGGCGCGCCCGGGGAACTGGGCGCGAAACGAGGCATCCCGCCATGGGGCGATGCACTTGATTTGCGGCGCGAGCGAGGCGGCGGAAAGCTCGAAGCGGACTTGGTCGTTGCCCTTGCCGGTGGCACCGTGGGCGATGGCGTCGGCCCCTTCGGCGAGCGCCACATCGAGCATGCCCTTGGTGATGCACGGGCGGGCGATCGAGGTCCCTAACAGATAGCGACCCTCGTAAATCGCGTTCGCCTGGAGCATCGGGAAAATGTAGTCGCGGGCGAATTCCTCCTTCAGATCGCCGAGGAAATACTTCGAGGCGCCGGTGGTCAGGGCCTTTTGTTCGAGGCCGTCAAGTTCGTCCCCTTGGCCGACGTCGGCGCAATACGCGATGATTTCCGCGGAATACTTTTGCTTGAGCCACTTGAGCAGGACGGAGGTGTCGAGACCGCCGGAATAGGCAACGAGAATTTTCATGTCGCGGCGAAGCAAGCAGGAAGCCACCCCGCAGGCAAGCGGGAAGAAGCGGATCGGCAAACCCGGGCATGCCTGGCATCCGCTCTCTTCAGGCGCGTTCGTGAGATCGCGGGTCCCTTGAGCCTTGGACAGTGGGAGTTGGATCTTGGTTATTGAGATTATCGGGGTAGGATTGGACCTCATCGACCCTCCGGCGACCACCACTCAAAGCGCAAACCTTGCGACTCAAATTTAAAAAAATCCTGATCTCGTGACACCCAGGTGCAGGCATGTTCAACGGCGATGGCCGCATGTTGAGCATCCGCAACCGCCTTCCCTGCGGCGCGGGTCGTACGGCACAAGCTGGCCAGCAACTCCCAGTGACGCCTGCCCGGAGAAATCCAGTGAGCGTTGGGTCGTTGCATCAGGCTCTCAACCACGGCCAAGGCCTGTGCGAGTGGAGTGGGACCATTGGGGAACTTGGGGTGGGTCACAATGCGCACGAAGCCGGCGGCCACCAACTGTGACATGCCATAGGAGGAATGCTGACTGACCACCGCCTCCACTTTATGCCGAAAATACGCGTGATCGACCTGATCCTCCCGGTGCGCATAAATCAGCACATTGACATCAAATAATATCATGTTAGGTAGGGCTCAAAGTCCTCGGCCACCAGGAGTTCGTCGAATTCTGCTGGCGAGCTTTGCACTGGCCGCCCAGAGGCCGGACGAAACGTGGGCATCTGGAACGGAATCGAGTTTCCTGCAGGCGGCGATGGCCGGAACGTGGCCATCAGCGCTTCATTCACGATCGCACTGACACTGGATCCCCGTTCCGCAGCCCGTTTCTTGGCTTCGATCATCAATTCATCCTTCAAGACAAGCGTGGTCCGCATACTTGTGCAGCATAATTGCACCCCAACGGGATTCAAGAGGAAATTTCAAGGAATATGATGGGCAGGAAGATTTCGGCAAAATGATGATGAGGCAAAATGATGGAAGGGTGGGGGAAGCGAAACGCGGAGAGGCAAAGACCGCGGAGGCAGGCGCCGAGACGCAGAGAGAATGTGCTCCGCCCGAAGGGGGGGGCTGGAAATTTCGCTCGCCAGTGGCGCTGGTGGCGGTAGTTTGGATTCCGCCATGCCAATTGACCTCGCCTTGATGAGCCGACTTTGTGACGCCCCCGGTGCGCCGGGAGCCTGCGCCTTCCCCGATTCCCCCGGGCACCGCTCCCCCCATTTCCATCAGTCATGAAAGCGCTGGCGATTCACTACGGGCACAATTGCACGGTGGGACTCTCGATTGATGGCGAGGTGGTTTCCCTGCTCAGTGAAGAAAGATTGTGCCGGATCAAGAATGCGACCGGCTTCCCTATCCAGACCATCAGGGAAACCGTGGACAGGTATCTTGACGGCGACATGAGCCAGTTGGATCACATCGGAATCATTGATGGCACGGGCCTGGGCGCGGTTTATTTGCGGAAAAACGGCGTCGAACCGAAACGCTATCTGGATTATTATTGGATGAAAAAAGCCAAGCTGTGGCGCTCCATCACCCACCCGGGTTGGATGCGCCTCAAACGCACCTTGCGCTCGCTCACCCGGCGGGCCCGCGGGGTCAAGGATGCATCCCACATACGCGATCTGCTGATTCACGAGTTGGGTTTGCCGCCTGACAAAGTGCAATTCTTCGACCACCATAGCTGCCATGCGGCGGCGGCGGCCTATTTCTCACCTGTGGCTGATGGCTCCGAATGGCTGATGATGTCCCTGGATGCGGAAGGCGACAATCTGTCATCAACCGTCAGTGTGTTTGATGGCAAGGATTTCAAACGGCTATCAACCAACCCCAGCTCGGTTTCGCTCGGATACTTGTATTCCGAGACCACGGCGTATCTCGGCATGAAGTCCAACGAACATGAGTTCAAGCTCATGGGCATGGCACCCTACGCCGACCCGGTGCACGTCGAGCGTCTCGCAACAGAGCTCAAACGTCTGATTTGGCTGGATCAGGACGGCGGCTTTGTGACCCAAGTGGATGCCCATCGGTTTTTGCATGAGCTGTGCCGGATCTATGCCTTTGAACGCTTTGATGTGATCTCCGGTGCCGTGCAAAAAGTCACCGAAGAACTGGCAGTGGCATGGGTGAATTTCTGGTCTGAAAAAACCCGCATCGGTAAAATCACGGTTTCCGGCGGCGTGTTCATGAACGTGAAAATGGCCAAGCTTATCTCGGAACTCGCCCAAGTGGAATACCTGTTTGTGGTTCCAAGTTGCTCGGATGAATCCCTGCCGATAGGTGCCCTGTGGTTCATGAATACGGAAAACGGCACGCCAACCGTGCCGGTCAAGTCGCTCTATCTGGGCCGCGGCTTCGCCAGGGACCATGTCCGCTCCATGATAGAGCGGGACGCCTTGTCTAACGACTTTGACATCGAGGAATTCGCCGATGATGCCGCGCTGGCCGAGCGCATCGCGTCACTCCTGGCGGACAACGAAATCGTGGCCAGATGCTGTGGACGCGAAGAGTGGGGCGCAAGGGCGCTGGGAAACCGGTCGATCCTCTGCAACCCCTCGAATTTTTCTAACATCGAAAGGCTCAACAGCAAAATCAAATGCCGTGATTTCTGGATGCCGTTCACTCCCAGTTTGCTGGCGGAAGCGTTCCCGACCTATGTGGTCAACCCGAAGAATATCTTCGCCCCCTACATGGCCATCACCTTTGATGTCACACCTCTGGCACGGCAACATTTCGCGGCAGCGGTTCATCCGCGCGATTTCACGATGCGCCCGCAAGCCGTCATCAAGGATTGGAACCCCGGCTATCATGCCATTATCAGCGAGTTCCAGCGGCTTGCCGGCATCGGTGGAATACTCAACACCTCGTTCAATCTCCATGGCGAGCCAAACGTCAGCACCCCTGAGGATGCCATCCGCACCGTGCGCAACTCCGGCTTGGATTATGTCCTGATTGAAAATTTCCTGTTTCACAAAAAACCGCAAACCGAGTCTGCAACCCGCCACCTCTGACTTATGAAATGGACCCCAATCCTCATTATCGCGGCGATCCTCATCGTCATTTTCCTGCTCAAACAATCCGGCCAGATTTCAGTCAAAGACGCCAAGGCCTATTTGAAGAACGGTGCCCTAGTCATTGATGTGCGCAGCCCGGGCGAGTTCGACTCCGGCCACCTCCCAAGCGCCATCAACATCCCGCTTGATGAAATCGCAACCGCCCTGCCGCCCCGCGTGCCGGACAAAAACCAGGTGCTGCTGCTGCATTGCCAGAGCGGCATGCGCAGCGGCATCGCAAAGCAAAAATTGAAAGCAATGGGTTACACCAACGCGTATAACCTCGGGTCATTCTCCCGCGCCCAGGATATCGTCGGCAACGCGGACGGCAATTGACGCGTATCGAGCCTTTGGTATTGAACGTTTCCAACCAAGCTTGAAAAGCCACCCTCCTGCATGAGATCCCCGAAGAATCCCTTTTCCACCACCCTGGCACGCAAACTGGTCAGGGCCGCCGTTTTCGCATGGGTCATGGCCGGCGGGATGACATGCGCCGTGGCCCTGGATGACGTGCCGCCCGCGCGTTTGGCGCGATTGACCTGCGGCATCGGGCTCTCGGACTGGGCCATGCGCCTGCCCGACATGGACAATGAGCGGCGTAGCGGCAACCTGGCCAAGGATGTGACCCTCATCAAGGCGATGGGCTTCCGCCACGTCCGCTTCCTCATGACCGAGGATACCGTGGTCAACAAGGAAACCCCCGCCATCCTCGATCCCGCAAGACTCGGCCGCTTCGATGCGGCCCTCGACATGCTGCTGGAGGGCGGCTTGGGAGTCATTGTCGATTTCAACCCGCGGGACGAACTCAAACAGGCCATCGTCAAGGACGACGCCGCGGTCGATGAGTTCGTCAACCTGTGGCGGGTCTTGGCCAAGCATCTGGCAACCCGCGACCCCGAGATGGTTTTTCTCGAAGTGATGAACGAACCGGTCATGCGCGACACCGCCCGCTGGAACGTGATCCAGAAAAAGGCGCTGGCAGCCATGCGCCAATCCGCGCCGCTGCACACCCTCATCGCCACTTCCGCGGAGTGGTCGGAAATCTATATGTTGCCACCCTTGGAGGTCGTCGCCGATAAGAATGTCGTCTATAACGTCCACTTTTATGAGCCGGTTAGATTCACCCATCAGGACGCGCCGTGGGTCGCGGGCGACTGGGTGAAGGGTCTGCGCAACGCGCCTTATCCATCCAGTCCGGAGGCGGTGGCACGGGTGCTTGACGCGCTTCCCGACGATGCGGCCCGCGCGCTCATGATCCGTTATGGCAAGGAGAATTGGGATGGCGCCAAGCTCGAGGAGATGATTGCCGAGGGCTCCGCCTGGGCCAAACAGCACGGAGTGCATCTCACGTGCAATGAGTTCGGCGTCTATCGCAAAGCCCCGGCCGCCGATCGCAACCGCTGCATCGAGGACACCCGCAAGGCCCTCGAGAAACATCACTTCGGCTGGACCATGTGGGACTACGCCACCGAGTTCGGCGTGGCCACCGGCGAGCCGGGCCAACGCGTGGCCGACAAGGATACCCTCAAGGCCCTCGGCCTGGTGCCGCAGTCATGACGGGCGGGACGCCTCTGAGGCCCGGCTTTCCTCGTAGCGCGCGTTTGGTGACAACGCGTGAGCTTGGGCAGTACGGTAGCAACTGTATGAGCGTCGATGCGCAAGAGATGTGCCGCGCCAAGCGACGGTCATAGACCGCCGCTACAATGCCTCCCGCCCCGCATTCCAACGAATGCGCCTACGGGGAGACTGCGCGTCGAAGATCCTCACAGGGGACTGTGCGGACTACCCTTGCATGCGAATGTCAAGGGCCTCGCCGGGGTTGAGGACCACCTCCTGTTGCAGGCGGATGACCAGACGGCGGCCGGTGAGTTCTTGCTTTACCTCGAGTTTTTTGCCGGCCGCCTCGACTGTTAGGGTGGGGGCCTTGCCGGCGTCGGCGAGTTCCAAAGCGACGCTCTTGAGGTGCAATTTCCCCCAGCGCAGTTCGATGCGGGCGTCGCGGCCGCCTGCGACGTCGTGCTGGCTGAAGGTCCCCCAGCCTTCCGGCGCGGTGAAGGCGCAGCGGAAGTCGTTAGGTGTGAGGCGCGGCGCGAACCCGATGTGTCCGTTAGGTCCGTGGTTCTCAAACCCGCAGGCCGCCAGATAGACGCCGTAGCTGGCCATGCTGCGCGCATAGTGGTCGCCGCATTCCACTTCGTTCCACGGGTTGCGCCGCGACGCATGGTAGCGGTCATGGACCGCACGGGTGATGGCCAGACCTTCCTGGACCATGCCTTCCCACACCATGTGGCCGGCCACCTGGTATTCGAAGCCGTTCATGCACTCGTTGAAATAGCCGGCGAAGGTATTGTCGCCGCCGCCCTGGGCCTGTTTGAAATCCCAATCCTTGCGCGGGAACGTGCACATCAGCAAGCCGGCCTCACCCGCCATCGCATACCAACGACCGGCCTTGTAG
>Ga0194060_10002170_pt1 | contig 14021 bp, 14 predicted proteins | sample SepL225m_MetaG_FD_163427 | JGI IMG/M metagenome (GOLD analysis project Ga0194060, IMG submission 163427) | Anoxic zone freshwater microbial communities from boreal shield lake in IISD Experimental Lakes Area, Ontario, Canada - Sep2016-L222-5m | ecosystem: Environmental > Aquatic > Freshwater >... | reverse complement strand
GAAATTCCCAGCGGCACGACGGGCAATGTAGCAAAGAGTTTTCACTCCTGACACAACCCCCAGGGCCTGGTGTTTTCAAATGCACTCCACGATGTATGCGAGGAGTGCAGGATGAAAACGAGAGGACCACTGAAGGAGATATTGGCGACGGCAATCCGCCCGTTTGCAGGTATCGGCGGCAGAGGCGACAGCCGCTGGCGCCAGTTCTGGTCATTTGCACGGTTGAGCGCGCAAGTGCCAGAGCTCGACTCCTCCGTGATCGTGCTCGGCATGCCGGAGCTTCACGGGACGCGTCGCATCGAATTTGGTCGCGACCTCTATCTCTATCGCGACCTGCACCTGGAGACCCGCGAGGAAGGCGTTATCCGCATCGGTGACGGCGTGGTGCTATCGCGCGGCGTGCACCTGGTCGCCTTCGAGGGCATCGAGATTGGCACCGGCAGCATGATCGGAGAGTATGCCAGCCTACGCGACGCTAACCACCGCTTCGGTCCGGGCATCGCGCCGCGCCACTCAGGCCATGACGCCAGGGCAATCCGCATCGGCTGCAACGTCTGGATCGGCCGCGGCGTCACCATCCTGCCCGGCGTCCATATCGGCGACGGCGCCGTAATCGGTGCCAATGCGGTAGTCACGCACGACGTCGCACCGGCCTGCGTGGTTGGTGGCGTACCGGCAATACCCTTGCGACGTGAGGTGCGCTCGTGAACGCGGGGGAAATCCTGTTAGTGGCCTATCAGTGCGGTCCTGGCATGGGCTCGGTATCGCAAATCGGCTGGGAGTGGTACGCCCGCCTGTGCGCCGACCATGCCGTGACGCTGGTCACCCATGTGCGCAACCGCTCCGCGCTCGAGAAGGCCGGCGCGCCGTTGGCCGGAAGCGAGATCGTCTATATCGACACCGAGTGGTTTGCCGGCCCACTGTACCGTTTGGCGCGCCGTATCTTCCCGCGCAGCGAGCACAGTGTGTTTCTGGTTTCGTCGCTCGACTATTTTGTCTTCGACTTCGTTGCCTATCGCCATCTGCGCAGTCTTATGCAAGGCGGTGCGCGTTGGAGCCTGCTGCATCGGGTAACCCCCGTCACGCTGGCTGCGCCGACTTGGCTGGGTCGGCTCGGTTTGCCGACAGTGATCGGCCCGCTCAATAGCGGTCTTACCGATCCGCGCGGCTTTGGCGCAATCATGAAGCAGGAATCGACCTGGCTGATCAAGATTCGCGCACTGGGACACCTGCTTGACGCCGCCCTCGGTTCGTCGCGCCGCGCCGCTCGCATCTTCACCGCCAGTCGCACCACGTTGCAGGGCGTCGCTACGCGTCACCACGCGCGCTGTCGCATGATGCTGGAAAACGGCGTCGAGCTGTCGCGCTTTACCGCAAAACCTTGGCCCTCGTTGCCCGCCGCCGATCAGCCCCTGAGCGTCTTGTTCGTCGGTCGCCTGGTACCGATCAAAGGGCTGGACATGCTGCTGAACGCCATAGCCCGGCTACGCGACAGCAACACCTTTGTGCGCCTCGACATCGTCGGCGATGGCCCGATGCGCGAGGCGTGGACTGCGCTGCGCGACGAGCTTGGCCTTGGCGATCGAGTCAGCTTCCACGGTTCGTTGCCACTAGATGAGGTTGCTGTCCGCATGCGCGACTGCCATGTCTTCTGCCTCCCCTCCGTTCGCGAATCCGGGGGTGCCGTGCTGCTTGAAGCCATGGCCTGCGCCCGTCCGGTGATTGCTCTTGACTTCGGCGGCCCGGGCGAAATCGTCAGCGATGAGGTCGGCGCACTTCTGCCGCTCACCAGCCCGGAGCAGGTGATCGACGACTTGGTCGTGACGCTGCGCGATGTGCTGCGCCAGCCAATGGCATGGCATCGCCGCGGGCTGGCCGGTCGGCGTCTGGTCGAGGAACGCTACAGCTGGTCGGCCAAGATTGCCGCTGCCGAAGTTACCTACCGTGAAATTCTCGTCGAAAGGGCATTGTCATGCTGTTGAGTTCCGCCACCTTGGTACCGCGCATGCCACACAGTGAGCCGGCGCCACAATCAGTTTGTAAGCCGCGGGCCGCTTCTTCGCCACCAGTCGATGGAAGACTCGATAGGCGCACCCGGCTGGCCTACCTGGTCAGCCGCTATCCGGCTGTTTCGCACACATTCATCTTGCGCGAGGTGTTGCAGTTGCGCGAGCGTGGATTCGACATTGAGGTGGCCTCGATCAATTCACCGGACCGCGATGTCGACGACATGACTTCCGACGAGCGTCAAGAGGCGGAGGCCACCTACTACGTCAAGCGTCATGGCGTTGTTGGTGCGATTGTCGCCCACCTGTGGGCGTTTGGCCGACCGACCGCCTGGCTTCGCACCCTGCTGTTCGCCCTTGGCCTGGGCGGCTGGGATTTGCGCCAGAAGGCCTACGCTGTTTTCTACTTCACCGAGGCACTGATGCTGGCTCGCTGGATGGAAAGCCACGGCATGAAGCATCTGCATGTTCACTTCGCCAGCGCCGCCGCCAACGTCGCGCTGATCCTGAAGCAGTTCGCACCGATCGGCTTATCACTAACCGTCCATGGCCCGGACGAGTTTTACGATGTGCCCGGTCAGTGGTTGCCGGAGAAGATAGCCGCTGCCGACTTCATCATCTGCATCGGTGCCTTTGCCCGCAGCCAGTTGATGCATCTGTCGCCGGCCGGCCAATGGCACAAATTCGACATCTGCCCGCTCGGGGTCGACCCTGACCGCTACAAGCCAGTGCGGCGCTCCGACGAGACCAGGCCATTCACCATCCTCTGCGTCGGGCGCCTCACTCCGGCCAAGGGGCAGCGCATCCTGATCGACGCCTGTCGGCAATTGCACCAGTCCGGCCGCAAGCTGCAGTTGGTGCTGGTGGGTGCCGGACCGGATGAAGCGGACCTCAAAGCAACGGTGGCTCGCTTCGGCTTGAACTCGATTGTCCGCTTCACCGGGGCACTGAATCAGACCGAAGTGCATGCCTGGTATTCCCGGGCCGATGCCTTCGCTCTGGCCAGCTTCGCCGAAGGCATTCCGGTGGTGCTGATGGAGGCCATGGCCAGCGGAATTCCATGTGTCAGCACGCGAATCACAGGTATCCCGGAACTCATTCGCAATGGCGACGACGGTTTGCTGGTGACACCGTCGGACGCCGATGAACTGGCGGCCGCACTGGCACGCCTGATGGACGACAGCCCGCTTCGCCAATACCTAGCCCGCAGCGGCCGCGCCCGTGTGCAAGAGAAATACAACCTGGAACGCAATGCCGAGCGACTCGGCTGCATTTTTGAAACCAGGCTTGGAGGTCACTAGCGATAGCCCATCGGCTGCGGCACTCGATCGCTAGCTCATTGAACGCATTTACGGTTCGTGTGCCGGTGTGCCAGTTTGAAATCGGTCATGTCCGGTTGCGTTATTGCCGTGTCGCCAGCGCCGACTTTCCCTGCCGCGCAACGTCATGCGCTGAATACCGCAAGTCTTCTGCACGAAGAGCCCGGCGATGTTGTTCTCCAAAAGTTTTCAATCCGGACAAAGTCGCGGGAACGGCAGGCGTCTAATCCGCACACAAATTACGAAGAAGGAGATTCCAGATGAAAGCACTCATCCTTGCCGCCGGTCGCGGAACCCGCTTGCAACCGATGACGAATGCGATTCCAAAACCGATGATCCCGATCGTGCACAAGCCCGTCATGGAAACTCTGGTGGATTTGCTGCGCAAGCATCGCTTCGACGAAATCGTGGTAAACACCAGTTATCTGGCCTCGGAGATCGAAAACTATTTTCGCGACGGCCACCGCTTCGGCGTTGAAATGTCCTACTCCTTCGAGGGCTACAAGAGCAACGGCAAGATGGTCAGCCAGCCCCTGGGATCTGCCGGCGCGATACGCAAGATCCACGAAGGTTCAGGCTTCTTTGACAGCACCTTTGCCGTCCTCTGCGGCGATGCCATGGTGGACATGGATCTGTCCGCGATGCTGGCCTTTCACCGCCAGAAAGGCGCGCTGGCCACGGTCGCCCTGAAAACGCTACCGGATGATCAACTGGAAAATTACGGAGTGGCACTGTGTGACGACGACAACCGCATCCACGGCTTTCAGGAAAAGCCGAAGCGGGGAGGAGCACTAAGCCGCCAGGCCAGTACCGGAATCTACATTTTCGAGCCGGAAATCCTCGCACACATCCCGGCTTCCGGTCCATTCGACATTGGTGGCCAACTCTTTCCCCAACTAGTGGCGGCTGGCGCGCCCGTCTACGGTGTCGAATTGCCGCTTACCCGCTGGTTCGACATTGGCCGACTGGAGGACTACCACCGCACGGTGATGCAGGTCATGGTCGGTTATGTCGATGGATTCAAGCTTCCCGGCCGCGAGGTGCGTTCCGGATTGAGGGTCGGCTCCAACGTTCGAGCCGACTTTTCGAAGATTCGCAGCAGCGGACCCGTCTATATCGGGAGTGGGGCCATGATCAGTGACGACGCGGTGCTGGTCGGCCCCGTAGTGATCGGCGCCGGATCCGTGATCGGCAGTGGCGCTCATATCGAGCGCAGCGTTGTCATGGATGACACCCGCATCGGTGGCTTCGCCTACCTGAACAACAAGGTCATCGGCAACGATTATTGTTTCGATGCGGATGGCACCGTCCTCGATGCAGGAATCACCGACAGCGACTGGCTGTTTGCCAGCGCACGCAGCCTTAACATGCCGTTAAACGACGAGCAGCGCTGGGTGATGGCCCACAACATGGAGGCCGCCACGGCCTCAGCAACGGGCTGAATTCACCATGAGCCTACCTCCCGAAGCCGGCCATGACTGACCTGCCCGAACTTTTTGCCATGGCCTTGCTGGCGTTGACCCTGCCCGGTACGCTCTACCTGGCTTTGCTGACGCTGGCCGGCAGCCTGCCGGCGCGACGTGCTGAGGCAAGAGCGTTGCCCGGCAGGTTCGCCATTTTGATTCCGGCACACAACGAGGCCGCCGGCATTGGCCGCACCCTCGACAATCTGCTGGCCGTCGCCCACACCGACGGCAACACCGATGTGGTGGTAGTCGCCGACAACTGCAGCGACGGCACCGCCGCCATTGCCCGCGCCGCCGGTGCCCGCGTGCTGGAACGCCACGACATCACGCTGCGCGGCAAGGGCTATGCGCTTCACCACGCCTTTACCACGCTGGCATCCGAAGATCACGTAGCCTACGTCGTCATCGATGCCGACAGCATCGCCGCCGACAACCTGCTGGCCAGTCTGCGGTGTCACTTCGCCAGTGGCGCGCTGGCTCTGCAGGCACGCTATACGGTGCTCAACGGCGATGCCGCGCCGCGAACGCGCTTGGCCGAGATCGCCCTGGCCGCCTTTAACGTGCTGCGCCCGCGGGGTCGCGACCGCCTTGGCCTGTCGGTGGGAATCCTCGGCAACGGCTTCGCCCTGCGGCGCGAAGTTCTTGAACAGATACCCTACACCGCCACGTCCGTGGTGGAGGATCTCGAATACCACCTCAAGCTGGTAGCTGCCGGCATCCGCGTCGAGTTTGCCGATGAAACCGAAATTCGTGGCGAGATGCCGACCGGCGAGCAAGGCAGCCGGGCGCAGCGCGCGCGCTGGGAAGGCGGCCGTCTGCGCATTCTGGCCGAACACGGCCCCGCGCTGGTTGCCGCCATCCTGCGCAGCAAGTGGCGTTTCCTCGATCCGCTGGCCGACCTTCTGCTGCCACCGCTGGCTTACCACGTCGTGCTGCTGCTCGCTGCACTGGCGTTGCTGATGCCTCTGATGACGTCGCTTGCCGGCGTTGCCGGGGTTGCAATGGCCAGCCTGCTCGTTGTCGCCCTGCATATCCTCGCCGCCATGCGCGCTGCGCACCTGCCGTGGTCGCGCCTGTGGTCACTGGCGAGCGTTCCCGGTTATCTGCTGTGGAAGCTGCGCATGCTGGCCACCACCCTCGCCGGCGCCGCCCGCAGCAGCGCCTGGATACGCACTGACCGCACCGGTTCCTGACACGGAGAAAACTTTCATGAGTTCCAGACATACCATCGAAGCTTCCGTAATCATCGTCTCGTACAACACGCGCGACATATTGCGACGCTGCCTGCAAAGCCTCTACGCCGCCATTGGTTCACGTGCAATCGAGGTCATCGTCGTTGAAAATGCCTCGCGCGATGCTTCGGCCGACATGGTCGAGCAAGAGTTCCCTCATGCGCAACTGGTGCGCAGCGTTGCCAACCTCGGCTTCGCCGCTGCCAACAACGTTGGCTTCAAGCTCGCTCAGGGACGCTACGTCATTCTGCTCAATCCGGATGCGGAAGTGGCTAGTGGCGCGCTCGACAACGCCATCCGGTGCATGGAAGCATCGCCCCGCATCGGCCTCGCCGGCGGCCGGCTGGTGGACTTCGATGGCCGGGACCAACCCTCGGCCCGGCGCTTTCCCTCCCTGCTCAATGAAGTGCTGGTGATCTCCGGGCTGGCTGCGCGCTTTCCGCAGTCGCGCCTGTTCGGCCGCTTCGACCGTACTTGGGCCGATCCCGGCCAGGCAGCCCAGGTCGATTGGGTACCCGGCGCTTTCGCCATCATTCGTCACGACGCGCTGCGCGCCGTCGGCCCCTTCGATGAACGCTTCTTTCTCTACTACGAGGAAGTCGATCTGTGCCGCCGCTTCCAGGCGGCCGGCTGGCAGGTCTGGTACCGGCCGGACATCGTCATCCGCCACCTGGGCGGAGAGTCCTCGAAAACCGTCGAGAACGCCGAAATCTCATCCTCCGGATCGCAACTGGTGCTGTGGCGCATGCGCAGCGCGCTGCTCTACTACCGCAAGCACCACGGCCGCCTTGGCGCCTGGATGCTGGCACGGCTTGAAACAGCTTGGCACGGACTACGCCGGCTGAAGGTGACGCTGACAGCCAGGTCGCCGGCAGGCACCGCCAAGGCCGCCGAGTCGGGCCGCTTGGTCGGCCTGATGCAGCGCGCCTGGCTGGAAACACACGGTGGTGCTGTCAGCCCTCCGCGCCCCTGGTAGCAGAGTAGGGAAAAGGCGCCGGTCATGTCACAACAAGTTAGCAACCCATTTCAACTTGCTTCGCAATCGGGTACCCCGGTCGCGCTTCAATACGGTCAGCAGCCCACGGAACGCGAGCGCACCATGATCAATACCCTAAAGGAAGACTGGCAGACATACGAAGGTGACATATGGCGCCAGGGGCTGTGGGTCATGTGGGTGTACCGCTTCGGCCAGTGGCGCTACGGTGTCCACCCGGGCATCCTGCGCAAGCCCTTATCCCTGCTCTACAAGATAGCGCGGACCGTCGTCCAGATGCTCACCGGCGTCGAACTGCCGTGCGAAACAAAAGTCGGGCGCCGGCTGCGCATAGAACATTTCGGCAGCATCATCATCAGCGGCGATGCCGTCATCGGCGACGACGTGATCCTGCGCAATGGCGTCACAATCGGCCTCAAGCGCACCGGCCAACGTGGTGCGCCGCGCATCGGCAACCGCGTCGACATCGGCGCCGGCGCCAAGATTCTCGGTGACATCAGCATCGGCGACGACGCCGTCATCGGCGCCAACGCCGTGGTCCTGAAAAACGTGCCGCCCGGCGCTTTTGCCGTCGGCGTTCCTGCAAGAGTCATTCAACGCGAGGTAATCTGAGATGATAAGTATCCTTTCCCGCGTCGGCGTGTCTGCCCGGCGCATGCATGCCGCGGCGAACGCGATCGCGGACGGCGACCACGAAGAAGCGCTGGCTGGCCCCCCGACCGGTTCGTCTGATCCTTCCTGGCAGATCATCGGTGATCGGCACAAGATCCAGCACGTGTTTCGCTACATCCTGGATATGAAGCATGAGGTTACCCTTACCGGGCAAAGGCAACAGCGCATGGCGCGGAGCCGGATTGCCGGCATTGATAGCACCCTTGGCGGCCATTTTCTGATCGAGCGGGTGCCAGACGACTCCGCTCACGCCTCGCTGCTCGCGGACGGCCGCGTCAACCTCGGGGGCCGCTTTCTCGGACTGCCCATCGTGTGTTCCGTGGATATTTCGCAAGCCGGCGAGGTGGAGGGGAAACTCTGTTACCGCGTGCCGCTGCCAAACTGGATGCTGTTTTCCGAGATGCGCGACTCGTGGCGCGTGCGGCCGCTGGCGGCGCAGCCGTTGCGTCTAAGCTACAGCCCGCCTGGCCAGGCCGCGATATCAGCACACGTCGTAGATATCAGCGAAGGTGGTATAGGTCTGTTGCTGTCGCAACAGCTATCGTACCAGCCGATAGCCAACGAATGCTGGCACGCGAATCTGCAGAGTGGCGAAGGGGAAACCCTTGCCCTCGAACTTGACCTGCTTCATGTCAGCCGCCACTTCAATGGTGGATATCGCATCGGCGCCAGTATCCATCCAGGAACCGCTGAGGATCATCAACGCCTGCACCATCTGATCGTGAGCCATCATCTGCTTTTCACGGAGCTGAACTAGCCATGGTCACGGTGCATTCTTGCGCAAAAGGAGAGTTCGTATGCTTGAGTTTCTGACACGTACCAACGCACTGGCAAAGCAGACCGTCTTGCCGGGGTTCCTTGCACCGCGTGAAGACATTGACCGCGGAAAAACCAGGGCCGAGCCAGAGCCCTATGTCGACTTCATCGACGGCCCCTACCAGATCATCCGCGATAAGCCTCAGATCATGAACGTGCTGCAGCAAATCCTTGATGCGAGACGCCCCGTCAGCCTGACAGGGCGACGCAATGTGCGCACGGCCGATACCAGGCTGATGTCGATAGATACTGCTCGCGGGCGCATTCTGCTGAGGGAACTGATGGACGATGCCAGTCACAGCGAGTTGCTGCTTGATGGCCGCGTAAATATCACGGCACGCCATAAGGATATACCGCTCCTCTTCACCCTTGAATTGTTGGGGTCCGGCTCTTTCGACGGCATACCGTGCTACATGGCGCCCATCCCCGAGTGGGTGCTTTTCGCCCAAATGCGGGACAGCTTTCGCGTTTGTCTGCCCCAAGCCCTGGGTGCCCGACTGAGCTTCCATGTCACAGGTGTCGGTCCCATTGAAGGGCGCGTGCTGGATATTTCCGAAAGCGGCTTAAGTGCGTTGGTTCCCGTCGGGTTGACGCGCGCTGTCACGTCCAACGATACGTTCCTCGCTGCATCCCTGCGCACCCAAGACGGCACGCTCTCTCCGCTGGGGCTCAAACTGCGTTACGTGGGCAGTGCCGTGGGTGGCCCGCAGCGGATTGGCGCAGCACTGGACTTGTCCACCGAGTCCCTGCGCCAGAACATTCGCCGCCTGATCTTGCGCCATCAACCACTCCACGCCAGAACGGACTAATTGTGGGGAGAGCCTTATCTGAAGACCGTGACGCCGGATTATCTGCGCAGCGCTACGTCAAATTTTGCGCGCTCGCCACACGGCGTGCAGAGGCCGGCCGAAATCGACCCCATGGAACAGACTGGCGCGATAGCGGTTACGGCCGGCTGTCTCAGGCGGCGCCGTTACCCGCCTTGCCTGACTTACCCCGCTTGTCGGTACCTTCGCCCGCGCCAACCTTCTCGATGCGATAACCCCAGCCATAGACCGGAATGATCTGCCAGCCTCGCTCCGGCCCGATTTCGAGCTTGCGGCGGATGCGGCTGACATGGGTATCCACGGTGCGCGTATCGACGTTGGCGTTGAGCCCCCACAACTTCTCCAGCAGATGCACGCGCGAAAGTAGCTTGCCGGGACTTTGCAGCATGTAGCAGGCAAGCTCGAATTCCTTCTGTGTCAATTCGACCGCCTTGCCGTCCACCGTGATACCGCGCCGCTCCTGATCGACCTCGTAGGCACCGAACGTGAGCACCGACGGCGGCTTGGCGCGGCGTGCCTGCGACTCGATGCGTGCCAGCAGTTCGTGGTATTTGGGCGGCTTGACAATGTAGTCATCGGCTCCGGCGCGCAGCGCGGTGACCACATCCACCTCGCTGTCGCGCGAGGTGATGAAAATGACAGGAAGTTCCCAGCCCAAATGCTCGCGCACCCACTTCAGCACGACGTCGCCGCTGCCATCGGGCAGCATCCAGTCGATCAGGAGCAGGTCGAAACGCTCCTTCTGCAGGACATCGACGAAGCCTTTTGCCGTGCCGTAGCACTGGCAACTATGCGGGGGCGTGTTGAACCAGAGCTTGTACAGTTCCTGCTGCGCGCTATCGTCTTCGAGAATGCCTATGTGCACTGTGCCTCCTGATGCAGGTCGCAAGGGTTCAGTTTCCTGTTCCGAAGAATTGTAGCGCCAAAGCCCGACATTGCGCGGCGGAGGTGTGGACGCCGTCTCGCCAGCGCCGACTATTGGGGCTTGCAGTCATCAAGCGCAAGGCCTGCATTCCGTTTCAAACAGTTTGCATTCCTGACACATCCTCCTCTAGCCAACTGGTGAAATGCGCAGCATGGAACGCAACCCAATTGTCGGAGCCCTCATGACACCCTCCACACCTCATACGGATCGGCAGCTACGGAAGCTCGAGCAGCGGTTTACACCGTCGCCGCGGCGCGAAGCGTTTGCCGCCGCCTCCCGCCTGACCTGGCGCCTGTCGCGCAGTGCCGGTGCCGTCGCCAAGCGCCTGCTGGACATCCTGATGGCGTGCGGCGTCCTGATCCCGGCATTGCCCGTCATGATTCTGGCGGCGATCCTGATCAAACTCACGGATCAGGGCCCCGTGCTGTTCTGGCAGACCCGGGTCGGCAAATGGGGCCGGGTCTTCCGCTTTCCCAAGTTTCGCTCCATGGTGATGAATGCCGAAGCGCTGCAGCAAAAGATCATGAACGCCAACCAGCACGGAGATGGCGTCACCTTCAAGATCAAGCGCGATCCGCGCATCACCTGGATCGGCCGCATCCTGCGCAAGACCAGCATCGATGAGCTGCCGCAGCTGTGGTGCGTGCTCCGTGGCGACATGTCGCTGGTCGGCCCGCGCCCTGCCCTGGAGAAGGAAGTGGCCCGCTATACCCTGGACGATCGCCGCCGCCTTGACGCCACTCCCGGCCTGACCTGCACCTGGCAGGTGTCGGGCCGCTCCGAAATTCCATTTCCGCAGCAAGTGAAGCTGGATGCCGAATACATCGAAAAGCAAAGCCTGTGTGAAGATTTCAAGCTTCTGTTACGGACCATACCTGCGGTCATCTCGGGCCGCGGCGCTTACTAAGGAGTGATCATGAACATATCCGTTCCCGCCAGCATCAGCATCCACGGCATCCGCCTGGTCAATCTTGCGATGGACGAGGCACTGGCCGCCATCGAAGCGGCTCTTGCGGCATGTCAGCCGACCCGGATCAGCTTCGTCAATGCCGATTGCGTCAACATCGCGGCCAGCAATGCGTCCTACAGGGAAGCGTTGGCTGGTACCGACTGGGTATTCATCGACGGCATCGGCATGCGCATTGCCGGCAAGATCATGGATCAACCTGTGCGCGACAACGTGAATGGCACCGACCTGTTTCCACGTCTATGCGAATCGCTGGCGCAGCAGGGCAAGAGACTGTTTCTCTATGGCGCCCAGCCGGGTGTAGCTGCAGCTGCGGCCGAGTGGGCACTGGCACGCTACCCCGGCCTGCAAATCGCCGGTACCCGGCATGGTTACCATCCTGAACAGGCTGAAGCAGAGGTTGTGGCCGGCATTCGTGCCAGCGGCGCCGACGTCGTCCTCGTCGCCCTCGGCGCCCCGCGGCAGGAAGCCTGGATCGCTCGCAACATGACGGCAACCGGTGCCACCGTGGCCTTGGGGGTCGGCGGCCTGTTTGATTATTACTCCGGCCGCATTCCGCGCGCGCCTGTCTGGATGCGCCGGTTCGGCCTCGAATGGCTGTTCCGCCTGGCCCAGGAACCTAGTCGCCTTTGGCGGCGCTACGTAGTGGGCAACGTGGTATTTCTCGGTCGCATCGGCATTGACTGGCTGCGTGCCCGCGCACTTGAAACACGGAGGGCTTCATGATGGCATCAAACGGATCATCGGCAGCATCCGACATTGGCATCCTGCTTGCCGCTCAACCTGGCGGGAAGACGCGGGATCCCGCACTGGGCATACCCGCCATTCTCCTGTCGCTGCACGAGCGATCACTGCTGCAACGTGCAGTGGAACATCTGGTACGCGGCGGCTGCCGTCAGATTCATGTCGCGCTCGGCGACGATGCCACCGCGATCAAGGATTTCCTTCGCACGGGTGAGCGCTGGGGCTGCCAGATGCGATACCACTATCTCGATCCGCAGGAGTCGCTGGGCCGCTTCGTGCGCCGCCTTGAGCTCGATCAGGAACATCGGTACTGGCTGGCAGACGCCATGCAGGTGCCTCTGGAGTCCTTGCCTGCTCTGGCTAATCCGGCTGCCGCAGCCGGCCAGCCCCTGTGCTGGAGCGACAGCGGGCAGCAGCGATGGACGGGCTGGGGTCTCTATACTGGAACCTTTCTGATGGCCTGCGACAAGGCGCCGGCCGACGAATCGATGGAAAGGCTGATGCTGAGTGCCGGCGGACTATGGCCGCACAACATCGAGCGGCCTCTGTCGGCCACCACACTGGCTGACCTGCTCGATGGCAGCCGGCGTTTGCTGGCCGCACAGGCAAATCCGGTGATCATCGGTCGTAACAGCCAGATCCACCCGGAGGCGACAATCATCGCGCCGGTGTTTATCGGAACGCGCGTCAAGGTGGCTGCCGGCGCCGTGATCGGACCGAACGTCGCGATCGAATCAGGCGCATTCATCGACCAGAACGCACATCTTCGCGACAGCGTTGTAATGTTCGACACCTACGTCGGCGAGGAACTGGATGTGCATGGCATCATTGTGCGAGGCCGTCTGCTGGCTAACATCTCATTGAACGTCGTCACCGAAATACCGGACCCCACTTTGCTGGCCGTACTCACCCCCGACCGGCAGTCCGCCACGCACCGCATGCTGGGCGGAGTGCTGCGTCTGGCCCTGGCGCCGATGTACGGGTTGAGTCTGTGGCAAACACGCATCAAGCGTGACGATCAACCGCGCGTGACAATTCCCCTCCCGCGCGGCAGCCAGCCACAGCCGGGTCAGGTCGATGTCAATCTGGCGCTGCCCGAAGCGCGCCCGGGCAACATCCCGCAAAGACTGAGCGAACACTTCTGCCGCACCTTCTATCCGGGACTGCGCGAAGTCATGCGCGGCCACCTGCAGCTCGTCGGCCCCACACCGCGCAGCGCACACGCCGTGCGCCAGATGCCGCCGGAATGGCGCGACCTGTACGACGAATACCGTTGCGGCCTGTTCAATGAGGCGCTGTTACAGGGCACGGCGGCCACCACCCCGGAAGACCAGTTTGCCGGCGACGCTCTGGCCTGCGCGAGCCAGGGCGACCTGCGCGCGACACTGAAACTGCTGCGTCGCTATCTTGGGTTACTGTTGCGCGATCTTTGGCATCCTGGCCCTTTAGGTATCACCCGTTCTGCCGCCACCGCGCCCTTCGGCGCGAACCGCGAAAACACCCGCATCACCCACCGTCCCATCTAAAAGGAGAACATCATGCAACTCGATATCGAAAAGATTCAGGATAGCCAAGGCACCATTGTCATCATCCGCAGTGAAAATCTCGACGCCGGCAACGTCAAAGCCTTCAAGGACCGGCTGCTCCCCGTGCTGGAAAACCACCAGAGCGTGCTACTTGACATGAGCGCTCTGACCTTCGTGGATAGCTCGGGGCTGGGTGCACTGTTGTCGTGCCTGCGCACCGTCAATAACAAGAAAGGGCAGCTCAAGCTGTTCGCCATGGCCAAACCGGTGCAGGCTCTTTTCGAACTGGTGCGCATGCATCGCATCTTCTCCATCTACAATACCCGTGACGAGGCACTGGCCGCGCTTTGAGGCCTCTCTGCGTAAATGGATGAATGGCCAAATAATGACAGCCGATGGAAGAATTGTTGCGGCGATGTTCGTTGAACAACTCGCGCAGAACGACTGCTCCCACACGGCCCTAGCGGGGACTTTGGAGACCACATCTTGAACACAAAACGTCTCAAGCGGACTTGCGTCATGCTGCT
>Ga0194060_10002168_pt1 | contig 14030 bp, 18 predicted proteins | sample SepL225m_MetaG_FD_163427 | JGI IMG/M metagenome (GOLD analysis project Ga0194060, IMG submission 163427) | Anoxic zone freshwater microbial communities from boreal shield lake in IISD Experimental Lakes Area, Ontario, Canada - Sep2016-L222-5m | ecosystem: Environmental > Aquatic > Freshwater >... | reverse complement strand
GTCCCATCAGGGTTCACAAAGACCAGTCCCTTAGCCTCTAGCACCGCGCAGAACTCGCTGCCGGTGAACCACTGCCCGGTGCGCCGCTGGTCGCTGATCTCCCAAAACTTGCGGTCGCGGATTTCCTCTGCGCTCATCGCTTTCAACGCCTCAAGGCCACCGCGCATGCCGACCCAGATACCGTCGCCAGCCGCCTTCGCCACAAGGTACATCTGCGGCGACCAGAAGGGCTTGCCTGTCCAAGCGATACCGTTCAAGGGCTGGTTGTCGGGGTCCATCGCCCACCGCGCCAGAGCCTGAAACTCCTTCAGTGGCAAGTATTGCCAACCGTTCGACGTGGTCGCGGTGGAGAGTCGCTCGTTGGCAAAACCAGGCTTGCGCCACGCCTGTCGCATCACACCGGCCATCCCATACTGTACGCCCACATACAGTACTTCTTCTGACTGAAGGAGGCTTGCGACACTCTGGGCTGTCGTTTCCGCCCCATTCACGATGGCCCGTGCGTAGGGGTAGCCACGAAACTCGCCGAGCGCAAAGTCGATCAGCGCCAGCAGGGTGTGCCGGATCTCCGTGCTGAGCGGGGCGATCTCACCGCGCCCCTCACGGCCCAGGATCGCGCGTACTATCTCGACGAAGGCCAGCGAATGCTCGTTGGTTGGCTGCCATGTCACGAGGGCGGCATGATCTCCCGCGTCAAGCTTGATATTCAGTTCCTCCGTGGAAGCCTGCGAGAGCGACCAACCGGCCTCACTCCGCACCGCTGGTACGAGGTAGATCATCAGCACCTTATGAGTCGTCAGGTTCTGCTTTGCCAGTACTTGACGTAGCCCCTGGTACTGCGCCGCAAGCTGGCCGACAGTCAGGGAGGTGCCAAGGATCTTGTTCTCAATGGCAATGAACCAGTCCCCGCAATGCACCACGATGTCAATGGCGCCGTAGCTATTGCCGACAGGATAGGGTAGCTCTAGCTCGACGGTGATCCCCGCTGTTGCATCCTCAAACAGGTTGTCGCGTAGCCGTGGGTCGAGGGTTGCCGCAAACGCGGTGATCTCGGGAATTTTGGCGTGTTGCCCAATCTCCCGCAGCAGGGTCGCCAGAACCATTGCGCCCAGACCATGATCCATCTTTGGCGAGAGCAGATACGCCAAAAAGGCCGAGATGTATTCTTCACGCATCGGCTGACGACCAGAGGCGAGTACCCGGAAGATGTTCATGTCTGTTCCTCACTTGCTCCATTATGACGCTGCTGCACTGTGACGTTTTCGCCAGGGCCATTGCCGACTTATTCGTGAGTAACCGCATAGTCGGCGCGCTGGGGCAGGATGTGATCGGGGGAATCGTCGGAGAACCGCTGTTGGGTATCGTGGAGTTGCGCGGCGGCGAGGGACAGCAGAATGGTCGGCATAGACGTACACCCTTGTCGCCCCAGCCAATGGAGTCCTTGCGAGGGAATCGCGCGGATGCTACAATGACGAGGCACAACCCAAACGAATATCGCATCACAGAACCCACGCAGTGCTTGGCAGCCTACAGGTGGGTTTTGTGATTCACTGGGCCAAGTATAGCATGTACTCGTGTCGTATGGGCAAAAATTTGACGATACAAACAAACCCACTGGCTGAATTCACCAGTGGCTTTTGTGTGTCGCTTGCGCAGCCGCATTGCGCGGGCGATGGTAGCCGAGTTGACGAGGCCGATCCCGCGAGACTCCGAGGCGGCGATCACCTACGAGGGGGGGGACTCTAGAAGAATGGCTGTCGGAACGCCGCGCCAGGACGTGGGAAACCGTCCGTGCCTGGGAGGTGGAAACGACACGAAAACGGCACGAAAACGACCTCAATCCGGCGGGCTATCCGACAGACCTTCCGACGTGGATACTCCGATCACCCTCTGACATAGAATACATCTTCAGGGCGATTTACACTAAGACAAGGTTTCAGGTGCCAGGTTTCAGGTTTACAGTTCGTAGTGCAGGCTTCCAGCCTGCCGACGCGCATCTGGCGGGCTGGAAGCCCGCACTACGCGCAGCCCAAACTGTAAAGCTGGATTGAACCATGTCTAAGTTGTTTAAATCGGATTGACGGTCAGGGTACCATCTTGGAGGCCAAAGCAAGCCAAACTATCATCAGGCCACGAGGCCAACCGGCTAAACCATCTTGGGAAAATGCGGTACTGCTCTATAGCGGTGAGTGTAACCATTCAGCCATCGTGATTGCATTTTTACCATTTTGGAGTGCGATCTTTGTAAATCAAGGTTACTACTCGTTGCCGTAGACACTTTCGAAAGATTAGATGACTTGCAACTGATGCTGCTGGTGCTATCTGCATGCTCAGGTTCACGCAGTTCTGTAGCGCACGGACTGCTACCCTGTTGTCCGGTACCGGACAACACAGAACCCCCCATGCTCTACGGAGCATGGGGGGTTCTGTGTGTTCTTCCTCTCACGAGATCATGCCTCCTGCACATAGCGCATGGACACAAAACCTATGCCGTTTGCGAGGTGGCCCCATCGTACATCTCCATTGATCGCCTCGGTACCCTTTGTCTTAATCACATCTACCTCAATACGCTGGCCGTAGTAGACCCTGGCGGCGATGACGGCCTGGGTGTTCGGTGCCTGCCGCACATAGAGGGTGTTCGTAATCACGCGGTATGTCTTGTTCGCCCGCGTATCGCCCTCGGCGAGCGGGGGCGCTGTCGGTGCGGTTGCCGATGTATGGACTGCGACGAAAATACGATCCAAGAGGTTGTCAACGTCCAGGCCGAGCGGATCGACCTTACGGGTGGGCGCAACCTGGTGGTGAGTCACGTGCGCGGCCCGCATGAGGGCATAGCGCACGTTGATCTGCTGGGCAAGCTCAATGGCGGCGGTCACTTGCGCGTCGGGGTAGGGGTCTTTATCGTTGTTCAGGTTCTCCAGCTCGATCCCGATAGAGATATCGTTGGGGTCTTCTCCTGGATGGCCCGGGATCTCGCCGGCCCCGGCGTGCCATGCCCGCTTCCCTTCATCCACCAGTTGGAAGATCTCACCCTTCTTGGAGATCAGGTAGTGCGCGGAGACCGCGAGGCGGGGATCGGGCTGGCCGTCCGCGTTGACCGGGGCCGGGTCGCAGAGGAGGCCGATGCTCGTGCGACCGCCGGTGGCGTGCCACACTACGGCCTTAATTGTCCCTGGCCGCTGATTGAAGTTCGGCGAGTGCCGATCATGGGTGATGTTCATGAGGGAGGTACGTCTCTGTCGGTCGAGCGCTGTAGCTCGGGGGATTGAATGCCGTTGCGGTCGAGGACCGAGCGCAGCATACGGTTCTCATCGTGGTACAGTCCCATCTTGGTGGCCAGGGCGAAGTTCTCATCGCGCATCTGACGCATCTCCTCTTGGAGCTTGATCATGTCTCGTTCCAGTCGGTGCGATTCGGACTCCGAACTCCCCGCTTCCTGGCGAAGCTTCCTGATCTCCGTATTCATGACGAGGGACTCAGAGCGCAACGTCTCAATCTGTCCGGTGAGCACCATGACTTGACCCTGGAGCTTTGCGTTCTCCACAATCAGACCCTCGTTTTGCCGGTCGATCATATCTAAGCGCGTCCTTGCCTTGTCGAGATCTTGCCGGATCTCGTTGCGTATCGCATAGTTGGTGTCGATCTGGTTTTTCTGTCGATTGAGGAAGGCATTCACCACGCTGGGTGTGATCCCGCCCACGCCGAGTGCTCCTGCCATTGCCACCCAGAACTCAAGGTCGGTCATGGACATCGGGATCTCCCTCTCGTGGTTCCCCGGAGGCGCGGTCATCGGCATCTGTGGCATCGAGGGAGACGGCGACCTTGGCCTCGGTGAGTTTGATGGTGTGGAGCAGCGTGCAGCTCGTGAAGGCGCTTAGTCCCGAGAGGATACCGTTTGTCCAGACCGCCTCGGCGAAGCTGGCTCGGTCAGCAGGTGTGGGCATATAGCCCAGGTAGATCGCCAGCCCCCAGAGGCTCAGGCTCATGACGCCGGCGAACACCGCCACCAGCATGCGCTTCTGTGCCGGTGACTGGTGGGTAAGAAAGGGGACATACTCGAAGGCGGTAAAGAGCCATGGGCCGAGGGCGAAGCCGCCGGAGAGTACCGAGATCACAAAGGCGTGAAATGTCATGCGCGGTTCTCCCCCCGAAGGGCGTTGGTATCGATCTTGTCTCCGCTCTCTGTCTCCCAGGTCGTCTCCTCCACGAATAGCCGCGCCTGCCCCTCGCGGTCAAAGACGACGCGGATCACGCCGAAGAAGAGACGATCTCCGGTCTTGCTGTCTTGGCACTGCGTGAGCTTCTGAATCAGCAGGCGCAGCGGCTCGTCAAGTTCAATGATCATCGGTGCTACCCAAGTTCCCGATCATCGAAGATCTTGGTGGGGTCCGACTCGTAGGGCCAACTGTGTGCCCCCGTGGACTCTAGCCGCACCGTGGCCGTGAGCATGTCAGCCCCCATGCTGAACGATCCCTGGACGGAGCCGAGGAGAAAGGTCTTGGTCAGATCGACGGGGTGGCGCACCCCCGCCTTGCACATCTTCTCAAGGATGGTCGCCAGTTCGTCGGCGAGTACAACGGTAACAGCCATAAACCCCTCCCCATGTGTGTGTGTCGTCCTTCCGTGCTACGGTACACAATGAGGGGCGAGTAAGGCAAAATAGACACACATTTGTTTGCACATACACGGAAACGTGGTATAATATGTAATAATCTCACAAGACGTATACCAAGGTTAAATACATGGACATCATCTACATCATGTGGCAAGAGCTTAACGCCACCGTGCCGATGCAGCAGCGCCTGGACTCGGCCATTACCGCGCATAGGGACAGGTTTGGCGGGGAGGCCACGCACTTCACCATGCCGAGGGGAGCCGCCGACCTGGGCCTCTCCTTCCCCTCGGGATCAGAGGTGCGCTACGTCGATCATGTGCAGCCCTCCCTCATCCATGCCGGCCATGTACGTCGCTATCGAGCAAACTCTGTCAGTGACAGAGAAGCATTACCTATCTCTGTCAGTGACAGAGAAGCATTACCTATCTCTGTCAGTGACAGAGAAGCATTACCTATCTCTGTCAGTGACAGAGAAGCATTACCTATCTCTGTCACTGACGGAGAATATCAGCGAATTTCGCTCGTTCCGCAGGAGGGATCGATGAAGGATTCCCGTAATGCGAGATCTTCCCTGCTCTTCTGCGGTATCATGTCCGACGACCTGGACGCCGCCTACGCCGCGCTGCGCGACGAGTATGACGCGCATGGTCGCGCACCTATCTTCTTCAACGCACTCAAAGGCGCACGCACCTACCTACGTCAGAAGGCGGCCCCCTGGCGGCTCCGCCCCGATATGTGGTTCACCGGGGATGGGGAGAACCGGGATCGTGTGCGTCGGGGTGAGCCACCCATTGGCTATGCGCTTCGTCTCGACACAAGCCGCTGTGCGTGTATGCTGCTTCACCCGTTTAAGAAGGGGAAGAACTACCCCACATGTGTGCATCTTCAGATCGTTGCGCTGTATCTGCGCACCCTATGTGACTCCGATGAAACTGCTACCGCACCGAATCTACACCGGCATCCATGACGACACGGGGTTTCGCGTTGACAACGGCGTCAATGCCCTGCGCTTTAACGCCTTCTACGTGTACGGTGACCGCTGCTGGCACACGGAGGACGGAATCCGGCAACTCGCGCTGGACATCCTCATTGATGCGCTTGATGAACCCTCGGTACCCTGGAGTGCGCTGCACACGGAGGCGGAACGCGCAGACGCGACGTGTGCCTGGGTGCCGCACCGTCATTACGTCCCGGTCATAGCGGTTCTGGCGCGTACCCGAGCATACGGGCGCTGGACGATATCTCAGCCGCAGGTGATCGCCTGGCTCCACGACTGGCAAGAGCAGAGCCACCGTCTCTCGTATGCGCGTCGCTACCCAGACGGCTCCTACCGAGGTCTCACCTACGAGGCGTGGGAGCGTATGTTTGGGGAGATCATGGGGAGGTTCGGGGTCTGTGACCTCGCCGCGTATGGGATGGGCCGACCCCGGCGCATGGCGTACTATCTTGCCGGACACATGCCCCAAGACATCGTGATCAGCTGGAGTCAGCGCCGTATCGCCCATCTCTCCACGCTCCCGCTCGTGCGGGACGAGGAGGAGCGGTACGGCTGATCGTGCGCGATGCGGCGACGATGAGGTTGTCCGATACCGGACAACTGAAAAATCTATGGATCGCGTGTCTCCGCTATCTCTGACGCCCGGAGGATCGCCTCTCTGTGGCACGGGGTAACGGTGGGCATTTCTGAAAAGAGCGTTGTATCGCATAGGTGCCAGCGTCCCCGCTCTCTTGGATACCATAGGGTTCGCGCACTTGGGTAGTACGCAACTTCTTAATTGACTTGGTACATAGTATATGCTATAATAGCATATGTTGAGTGCTTGTAGTTATGTCGTACGACGCCGCATGAAATCAACGCACATCCAGCATCACAAGCGGATAGGAGACGACGATGAGCATGACTGCGCCGCCGACGACAGCAGGCGCACAAACCTCCGCAGGGGCAAGCAATGACCTGACCGACGACGAGATCCAAGATCTGATGCGCCACTCAAAGGTGAATCAGCTTGTGCAGCTCGCCATGACACAGGGTGCGCAGGAAGCAGGTAAGGAACGAGACGCGCTGACCACGAAGCTTGCCGACGCATGCGATCAGATTGATCTCCTTCAGGAGCAACTGAACAAAGCGGAGGCAGCGGCAGGCGCGGGCAACCCCGACATCAGGCAGTACACAGACAAAATTGCACGCCTGAATCGAGAGATCCGCGATCTCAATGCGGAGATCGCATCGCTCCGCACGCAACTCCGCAGCGGCGGCGCGGCCCGAGGAGGACGGGCATCGGCGAAGGACGCGAACATCTCCGGCACGCTGAGTGGTCTCGGGAGGTGGGTGCGCGTGGTGTTTACCCATCCTCGGCTGATCATGGAACTGTTAGCCCTTTTGATGATCATTGGTGCGATGTTACGTCTGTGGGTTGTGGGTGGTGACTTCTCGCTCAATGGCCTCGCCAGTATGGGGATTATCCCTAAGAACTGGAGCAGTGCGCCCACCCTGGATCTCCTCATTCTGGGGAAGGTGACCGGATTTCACCTTTACCAAGTGGCGATCAGCCTTATCGAGACCCTGTTTACTCCCGTCTACTTCCAGTGGAATCGCGGTTTCCCGATCAAACTTCGCCGCCAGTCGTTCCATCTTACGCTCGTGTGGCTATTCTCGTTTGGCTTTCTTGATCTCGGTACCTCCTTCCGAGGAATCTCGGAGTGGATGCGGACGGGCATAACCTGGGAGTCCTACACCGATATTACGCTGCCGCAGACGGGGACCCTGCACTTTGTGGTTGGCCTGACGCTGGGCACGATCATTGCCTACGTGGTCGAGCCGGTCATCACCGACGCGATCGATCGGATCCGGCGATTGCCGAACGTCCCGGTTGTTCATACAGGTCTATAGAAAGGGGACAATGACGTGCTCCCCCCCGTTATGGTTGTCGGTCAGGCTATTACGCCGATCAATATGAATGACACCGGCGTTCAGATTATCATCATCCTCCTCTGCGTGCTCACGCTCGCGTTCCTGGCATTGCGAGACGCGGCTGTGCGTGCGTGGAACCAGAAGCGCCTTCCGCCGTTCCTGGTCACGCGTGTACGCGGGGTAGCGACGATGATCCGCGTGGCCATAACCTATCGAGGGGCACGTTCCCCGCAAAGCTCTACACCGTACCATCGCACCATGACCCTGCCGACGGCAGCGACGCCGTTGGCAGGGCGCTCCTTTCTGGCGGACACTCCAGCGGTCGGCATTCCTACGTCATCGGCCATCGCGCCGGAGAGTCCGACCGCGACCCGGATCACGTCGCTCTCTGCGCTGATTCAGACGACGACACCGGCGGTCGTCGTTCCCTGGAAGGGTGACACGTGGCAGATCATGGCGGACACCACAAGCGCATTGGCCAACCCTCCGAATGACCTGCGTGATATCATCGCGTATATGCGTAGCGAACATCTGCGCGTTTACGGCGAACACGGAAAGTTTCTCGTACCGCAAGGCTTTACGCTCGAGCAGGGCGTCCCGCATCAGTGGTTCACCCGAGCAATCCGAGGGACGAACCATCAGGGTGTTGCCGGACTGTCTGATACGGGTAAGGACTCGCGGATGCGGAACCAAGCCATCAGCCTGATGCTCCAGCATCCCCCGGAAGAGATATCGCTGTGGATCCTTGACGGCAAGGGCGACTGGATCTTGTTTGAGAACAAGGCGCATGTCCGTATGTGCGTCCGTGACCCCGACGACATTGAGGATGCGTTTAAGCTCTTGGAGGAGGAGCGACATCGCCGCCAGACGCTGATTAACGACTACACCCGCGATCATCAGGTACTCACCACCTGGGACACGCTGCCGCCTGAGTTTCGATTCGCGCATGATATGCCGCTCATGTGGGTGATTGTCTCGGAGTTAGACATGCTCATGGAATGTTTTAAAACAGAGCGGGCGTTTGAGGTTGCACTGAGTAGGCAACTGCGTGCATCACGATCCGCAGGAGGGCGCTGGACGATATCAACTCAGCGCTTTAACGGCAAGGAAACCTCCTGGCGGGGCATGATCAATCATTGGTCGTCGGGGGCGCAGACGTTTCCCACCGATGATAAGCCGAACACCTCGCTCAGCACGCCGCAACTGCGTGAGCGAGGAGCGCTGCCCCCCAGCAGCATGACTCTCCCGCTGCACGCGGGGGTCGCCACGGTTGTCGCGGGCAATCAGGCGGTCACGGTGCGTGACCCCTATCTCAGTGGGGAAGAGATAGGTCGTCTTTTGGCAACGCTTCCTGATCGCGTCCTGCCGCTCTCGCAGAAGGCGGCAACGAAGGTCGCTCAGAAGACGCCGCCGCCGGAGCGCCGCCCAAGCAGGTCGCCCGCCCCGATGCCTCGCGCCACATCTCCGGCTCCCTCTGTGGTCGCAGAGACCTACCCAGGGCCACGCATGACCCTTGATGAGATCGCGGAGTATATTGCACGGTCGCCGCAGATTCCCCAGTGGCGTATCGAGCGCAACTTGTTTGGGGTGAGCGACGAGACATCCTATCGCACGGTCTGCATGGCCGTTGAGCGACTACGAACCTCGGTCACGGTGGGGGAACCCCTCGCCGTCTCGGAGGAATGAGGAAGATGTACGATGACGGCAATCACCGTAGAACTGTCGGCTGACACGTATCGGAAGCTCCAAGAGCAAGCGCAACGGATCGGTAAAGTGCCGGAGCTTGTGGTCGGCGAGTGGCTGTCCGAGTTGTTAGCAAAAGTCCCCACGCCTCTAAGTGAGCGTGAGCGCGCCCGCGAGGCACTACGCGCCGCCGGCCTACTAGTCGAGTTCAGTGCAGAAGAACAAGCGCACGCCAAAGCGGCGGTCACGCTGACGCTGGACGAGGTACGTGCTGCACTTGACCGGGCGGGCGGAAAACCGCTGAGCGAGATTATTCTTGACATGCGTGGGCCAAAAGAATGAGCAATTTCTATCTGGACTCCAGCGCACTCGCTAAACGCTACCTCACCGAGATCGGGAGTGCATGGATCAACGGCATCACCGACCCTGCAATGGGCAACAACATTGTCATCGCGGAAATCACGCTCGTTGAGGTTGCGGCGGCACTGGCCGCCCGTCATCGCGGTGGTGGTTTGACCTTGGCCGAGCGTGATGCCGCAATCCTCCTCTTCACGCACCATTATGCGAACGAGTATACGGTTATCCACATCGAGCGGGCGATGATCAAACAGGCAGCAGATCGCACCCAGAACCATCGCTTGCGCGGATATGACGCGGTTCAGTTAGCGGTCGCGATGGCGGTCAATGACCACTACGTCGCACGTGGGTTGGACCCACTCATCTTTATCACCGCCGATACGGATCTGGCGGCGGCGGGGGCGGCGGAAGGGTTGGCAGTGGATAACCCCAATCATCACCTGTGATTCCCGATCTATCTCGTCGTATACCGGAGCGAGAGGTACATCATGACCGAGATGAGTAAAGCGATTGTCGCGATTCACAGCGCGTATACGTCCTATGTCAGTAACCGCAGGCGTTCACACGGGGCGAATCGCCTTCCGGTTGTGCCTGAGCTTCCGGCTCTGGGCCGCATTCGATGTCCATCCGAAGTACCTTACCCGTCTGCATCGGGCCGACGGATATGATTACCCAAGGAAATCTACCGATGAACACACCTCCGAACTCACGGCGCGATCATGCGAGGTGCGAGTCCTCCATGCGCCGTGCCCACGTTTCCTCTGTCGGGGTGGAAGCCTCGCAGTTCCCAGGCGGGAGGGCATTCTGATGGCATCCCACTCCCTACGCAAGCGTGCCGCGACCGCATCGCCGGAGGTGGCCTACGAGCTGTTTATCCGCTATGACGATGGCGCAGGCTTCTCCAAGATGATCGCCCGTGCGCCGGGCGTGTCGGACGAGATCCTTGAATTTAAGTACCCGGCCCTTGTTGCACTGAATACTTTCTTTGACCCCATGGGCACGGCGGGTCTTGAGCTTATGAACGTCGAGGAGTCCCATAAGAATGGGACAGGCCCGATCTTCGACGACAGTGTGGTGTACGCCGTTGGAACCATCGTGATGGCGAACGGAACCGGAAGGTTCGATACATCCCACCAGCGCTATGTCACCGAGAGCGCGATGCTGCGCTTCCACGCGGGCCTGGGCAAGGCGATGACGCACTTTGGTCTCGAGCGGGCTATCATTCACCTCACGGTAAGCGTGAACACCGAGCGCTTTACGGCGATCTCGGATCGTCTCGTTCACTTTTATAGTGGAGATCACTACTTCCGGTTTAACGGGGACGCGCTACGTGGGCATGTGGCGCGTGTTCTCGTCGTCCCCCAGGCAATCGCGGCGGCCTTCTATGTGCAGCACACTCCCCCCGATAATCTGCGCGAGATGCTGGAAGAGAACCCCCTGACGGACTCCACTATCCTCGCGATGGATGGCGGAAATTTCAATATCAACTTCTCCGTGCTTATCCCGCACCCCACGATTACGAATATGCTTCTGCCCTCGATACTGGGATCGATCGATGTGGGGACGCATAATGTCCGCGAGCGTGCAGAGGAGGAGATTACGCGGCTTGCGGGCACGCGCCCGCCGCTCTGGGTGGTGGATAACGCGATTAATCCCCGGCATCATAACTATGGTGTGGTGCCAAACCCGCGAGGCGGGAAGATCTCAATTGGTAAGCGGCTCGCGGAGATCCGTCGTGCGGTATGGGAGGAGGGGTTCTCCCAGATTCGCGACAAGACTCGGGGGGTAGGCCCGCAGTACGTCTTCTTTGTCGGAGGCTTTGGCATTGTGGCCGCTGACGAGATCGATATGACCGAGATCGGCACGATTCCCGGCGGCGGGCCTCTCATGTTCCGCGACGTGCCAGGGTTTTATAATGCGGAGTCCGAGTGGCCGGTTGTGCGCGGTCTGGATATTATGGGGACAGCCGATGTCGAGTCCACGCCGCAAAGGTAAACGCCCAAAGGCACAGGACGAGGGGTACACCCGGTCAAGCAAGGAGCTTGGCCGGGCGACCCTCGCCTTTCGCGCCCCGCTCGTTGAGGGCCAGCGAAACTATGCCTTCTACCTGTCCCTGCGCGAATATCGGGGAGCCTTCAACCATCTGATGAACCAGCTGCTGGCGAACCACCTGCAGACTATCGGATGGGAACCGACCCCTGAGCTTCTCGCGGAGGTGGCCCGCACGCTTGACGAACTAGACGAGCCGTCATTGCTTCGCGCACCGTCGCCGACACCGCCGACGGCGAGAATCCCGCGAAAGGGTGATGTCTCTGCGGATTCCTCCGAATCTGTGGAGCCGGCGGTGTTACTTGATGACCCTTCTCCGGAGCTCAGCACCTCCAAGACGACGAAAGGGAAGGCGGGAATAGCATGGAATCTCTAACACCTACGGACATACCACAGGAATCGCAGGAATTTGACGAGCCTCTTCTACCGAGTGCCGTGTCCAAACGCCGTGGGCGAAAGCCGCGTGTGTACACGGAGGAGGAACAAGAGGAGCGGCGCAGGAATACGTCAGAGGCAGAATCTCAGCGGGTACGGCTGGTCTGCTACGTGTACCCGAGTCGGAACCCGCGCTGGCAGCGACTTGTCGAGACGTATCCGCCGCAGGGTGCGCAGGCGATAAACCAGGCATCGCTGCGGTATATGCTCGTTTTTGGATCGTTGATGGCAGAGGATGTGATCGAGGCGATACGGCGGAAAGATACGCGGTGGATCATCGCGTGGCGGGATGGTCGTGCGCTGCCCACACCGGAAGGCACACCCACGTACAGCAAAATTGCCGAGATGCCGATCTATGATCTCAACCGGCTCAAGGACGACATGGTGCGCTACAGCGTGCGTCTTCGCAGAGGAAATGAGGAGAATGACCGGATCATTGCCTATTATACCCAGTTACCCACTTCGGAGCTGAAACAGCTCTATATTCGGCTGGCGATCTTGATTGCCTCCGAGACACCCGAGATCGGAGACCAGATCAAGTTGCTCTACAACTAGCAGGCACCGGACAGACGCATAGAAGACCGCAGCGGGAACCATCCGCTGCGGTCTCTTTGTGCATCCCGTACCGAGGCTCAGCACCCTCAGTATAGCATAGCCCATTTTTGCGAGTCAATCTGGGGAGAGACGTGATTCATCCCCCCTCTCTCTTGTCTGTTGGTTCTTCCTCTTCTTTTTTTGTCCCACCCCCACCACCTTCTCCCAACCTCTCTTTCTCATGGCGCAGATTCGTGTTGTGCGGCGAGGATGAGATCAGGAATCCCCGTGAGGTCGGGCAGACCCCCGCCGGGCTTCGGCGGAGGAAGGAGGGTTGCGTTCAGGGTAAGCGAGGGTCGCGAGGCGATCATTCGCATCAGTTCCATGGCCTCGCTGCGATCATCCTCTTTCTCCGTCACCTCCAGTGTATCCAGACCAATCCACTCGCCCATCGTCTTTGTCGCTTGGTAGCGCACCAGGTCGCTCTTGGCCCCGATCATCAGCCGATACATGTTTGTGATGATCTCATCGGCCAGGCCGGCGATCTGTGCGCGGGCGCTGTCTTTCTGTGAGACCTTGAACGCAATGAGCATCTGGCCGTACGCACTCGATTGCATCCAGCGGCAGATGGTTCGTCGCGATACGTGGAATTAGTCAGCAGCCTCGGCATCAGTTTGCCGAAGCGAGGTCTTCATTGTGACAAGTTGCCTAAGTTGTTCATCCGTTGCCATGGCTGCTATTGTGCGAGGGGGCCAGGCACCTAGCCAAATTTGGGAGGTATCTGATGGTCATCTTCTTTACCGGCCATCGTCCGCAGCGCCTCGGGGGGTTCGACCCCGCAAACGAGATCGCTGCATGGTCTCGCGCCGCGCTTACCCGCGCTGTCGCCCGGGCACTGGCTACCGGGGATGTGACCCAGTGGGTGAAATACCCAAGGCTAAAGCTCGTGGGCTTCCTGCTTCATCAACCCGTGCCAACCACGACGGTTGGGCTTACTGAGTCTCCACAGGCGTTTTGTGTCTCGGCGTCTCCCGCCGCGACCCTCAATTCAAACAGGCGCATGCCCTCATGGTCACTGTTTCGTGCGGCGTTCAGATCGCGGTCGTGATGCACGCCGCACGCAGGATTAAGACAGTCCCACTCGCGCATGGCGAGGGTGATGTCGTGTATCCCGCCGCACGCACCGCACATCTTCGTCGAGGCGAAGAAGCGCCCGATGGCAACCACATGGCTATCGTTCCGGTCGGCCTTGTATTCCCGCATCGATCGGAACATGCCCCATCCCGCATCCAGAACGCTCAGGGCCAGCTTGGTTTTCGCAAGGCCGCGAACGCTCAGATCCTCAATCGAAACGAGGTCGTAGTGACGAACCAGATCCGTACTCAGCTTGTGCAGGAAGTCGGCCCGCTGGTTCTTGATCTTCTGGTGCAGGCGAGCGACCACGAC
>Ga0194060_10002166_pt1 | contig 14041 bp, 9 predicted proteins | sample SepL225m_MetaG_FD_163427 | JGI IMG/M metagenome (GOLD analysis project Ga0194060, IMG submission 163427) | Anoxic zone freshwater microbial communities from boreal shield lake in IISD Experimental Lakes Area, Ontario, Canada - Sep2016-L222-5m | ecosystem: Environmental > Aquatic > Freshwater >... | reverse complement strand
ATTTAAATATTTAGACTGTGCCTTTTTGTTTTTTAATTAGCCTTGGCTTATACCATAAATAGGTTCCTGTTATTGTTAATAGTAATAAAGACAAACCCATGATGATAGAATATATTTTTTTAAATATACTAGATTTGTTTTCAATCCAAGTATCTAAAATAGCACCATCATGAATATCTTGAATGATTCCTCCAAACTTTTTTTCTATTAAAATAGGCGCGCCTGTAATGCTATTTACCTGAATACTTAATGCGTTTTTATAATAAAAAATTACAGACCCTTTAGAAACTTTTATTTCTACTTTTTCTGAATGCTTAAATTTTGTTTCAGCAAAACTGTTTAAAGCCGCTGTAGCTAGATTCTCTAAACTATCTATTGGCAAATATTGCGGTTTTGCTCCAGTAAACTTATTAGCATTATTCTCATAAATTGTTTTGCTAAATACAGATTTAAACGCCAACAATGAGCCTGTAAGGCCAATTAAAAAGAAAAATACAAACAATACAGAAGCAAATTGTTTGTGTAAATTTCTGAAGTTTTGCAATAATGATTTTGCCATAAAAAAGAATAAAAAAAGGTGTTATAAAATTATAACACCTTATTAAAAATATAACTATTTATTAGTGTTGGTTACCCCTTCCATTACTTTGGTAGCATCCAATATCTCTACCTGGAGGTGTAATTTCTGTTGCGCCATATTTTAAATCAACTGGCACATCTGCTCTAGGAGAAAATCCAGTGTAACCTGCATTAATACAAGGCGAAGTTGGTTTTAAAGAAAAATTATAATTTCCAACAACCGCAATATCAGCCAGCTTTAAACCACTTGGCAAAGGCACTGGCGCATTAATAAATTGAGGATTATTAACACCTACAGCCGAACTTGGCGCAGTGTAAACATCTCCTATTTTCCATCCTGATGGTAAATAAGTAGAAGGCTTAGGAAAATCAGTTTCTTGTGGTTTACTAATACAAGTACTTACAGATAATGATGGTATAAATTGACTTGCTACAGAAACAGAATCGGCATAATAATAATTATAGCCATATTGTAAATTAGCAGTATCAGCAATAGGCGTTCCTACTACTCTTAAACCAAACTTACAGTTCACAATTAAATTGTTATATGCCATGCCACCAGCCCCTTCTTCAAAATTTAAAGAACCACCTCTACCCGCTGCAGACCTTCTATATCCACTATTGATAATGGTATTGTTATACATTCTAACATTCGACGCAGGAAAGCCCGGTAAGATATTAATATTAGATAATTTTGGACCGTTTGTTGCCATCCCAATACATAAGTTATAAGCAAAATCACCAATGGTACCTGCTTTTGCATTCATTGCTTCACCACCTGTATAACCACACTTTTCAAAGGTGTTGCGCATCACAGAAATTTTTCCACCATTAATTCTAAATGGATCATCCACACTACCATAAATCCAAGAATCTTCAAATACAAATACACCAGCTGGATTTGCAAAATAGATTGAATAAGGACTACTACAACCTGTAAAACTTTTCATGGCAGAGCTAATTGTTGCTCCACCAAATTCAATATGTGTCCATTTAACCACAATTAATTTACAAGTAGTGGCACCAATAACACCTGTCCATTTTCCCTGTAAAGCTGGATCTGTATTTGGATTTGCACCATTTTGGTCTGTTTTGGTTACACCAGGATAAGTAAGCATAATAGGCTTGTCTTTTGAACCCAAACAAAGCAAGGTTCCTTTAACACCTAAGCCTACAGGAGCAGCAACAGTAGCTGATCCGAAATTAATGGTTACCCCTTCTTGAATAATTAAGGTGTCGCCATCATTAACAAAAATATCACCACAAATATTATAGGTTTTACCCGCTAACATAGTTCCTTTTAAAGCACCAGACAAACAACTTGCATCGCTAATAGGAGTTGCTTGTGGTAGAACCGCTTCCCATAAATTTTTGTCTTCTGTTGTTTTTTTACAAGAAGAAAAGAAAGCTGCACTCGAAATAAAACTTAGTATCAATAAATATTTTTTCATATTGTATTTGTTAAGTTGGACTATTAAAATTTATAACGTAATCCAAATAAGTAAGATGTTTTATAGAAATCTCTTTGAATAATAATTTGACTTTCCGGATTTGTTTGCAATGCAATAGGGCGGCCAGCTGCAGCCAAATAGTTATTATAAGATTGGTGTAACGATAATTCAAAAGGAGCATCCGTTAAATTATTTATCTTACCATAAACAGATAGTTTTTTAACAATGCGCTTTTCAAAAGAAAGGTCTAACTGTGTAGTTGGAGACTGCCAATAGTGCAAGCCAAAGTATGGACTAACAAATGACACCCTTTCTCCTGTGTAAACCAAAGCAGTTTGAATATCAAACCCAATTTTAGGATTTTTATAAATCAAAGAAATATTTCCAATATGATTTGACTGTCCTTGAAGAGGTCTTGTTTCTGAAACATATTTTAAAAATGCAGTTCCATTGGCATTTTTATAAGACAATAACATGCTGTCTTTTGTAATGCTAGAATTGGTATAAGTATAGTTAGCAGATATTCCAAAAGATCCAAAGTATTTGGTAAGCACAACTTCTACGCCGTAGTTTGTTGCTATAGGACTATTTACTGGTAATAAATAAAGGCTATTAATATTTTTTGGTTTTACTGCAGATATTTCAATTGGATTAGTGATGTCTTTATAAAAAGCACCAATTAAAAACTGATCGGCATTACCAGGATATAATTCATAACGTATATCTAAGTTATTAGAGGTAGTATGTTTTAAATTAACTGGATCGCCTTGTTCTTTAAAGAATTCACCATCGGGTCCATCAGGAATTAATTCTGCAAAACCAGGTCTAGCAATTGCTTGATAATAAGCTAGTCTTAGATTTTGAGTTTGGTTAAGGGCATATTTAAATTGCAAACTTGGTAGTTTGTCGGTGTATTTAATAGTGCCTGATTTTGCTGCTACGTCTGGTCCTAATTCTGTTTCGTAGTGTTGATTAGTATTTTCTATTCTTACACCGCCTATTGCTTCTAGTTTAGAAGACAACTGCCATTTAGCTTGAATATATTCAGCATTAATATCTTCTTTAAAAGTATAATTATTTCCAGTTGCTGTTATAGCACCATCAGCTGGGTTCTTGAAAATAAATATGGCACTATTAATATTTGTATACAAAGAATTCAACAATGGATTCAAACTATAATTATTATAAAAATTATCTCTGTTTTTACTTCTTACTAATACACCCGCTTTTAAATCTATTGCTCTGTTAAATAATTTTGTAGACTTGGTAAAATTTAAATACCCAGCAACATCTTTATCGGTATTATGAGACCATATATGATTGATGCCCTGAACCTTATCTAGCGCTCCAGGTGATGCTACCGTTTGGTATTGGTGTTTAAATTCTGATTGATCTGGCGTATTGTTAGAAGCTGTTGAATAGACCAAACTCCAATCTGCTTTTAAACTACTGCTTAAAGTATGAAAGCCTTGTAAGGTTGCATTGTAAATTGATTGATAATTCCAAACACTTCTTTGCCAATTATCTACTAATGAATTTAATGTAACTGTATCGTAAACAATTCTGGTTTGGTAGTCATTTAACTTAACATAAGTATTGGTTAAAGTGATTTTGTTTTTGCTATTAAACGCATAATCAAGTTTAGCATTCAAACCAGTTCTTTGACTTTGTACAGAATACTGACGTTTTTGTAAGTCTGAAAACAATGGAATATTATCGAAACCAGGTTGCGCACCGGGTTGAGAGTTAGGTAAAAAGAAATTTGAAGTAGTACCTCTATAAATATTTTGATAACTATACGAAGCAATAAATCCTAGTTTCTTTTCTTTACCAAATCGATCTCCATAAGTAAGGCCAAAAGTTGAATTGATAGGAGAAGTTTTATCGGTATAATTTAAATGCGCAACAGAAAAATCCTTAGGCGTTGAAACATACGTTTTTCCATTTATTTCTGATGGCGATAATTTACTAATGGTAGAATGATCAAATTGTTGAAAGGTTTGGCTACCAAAAATATTACTATAACCCGATGAATAGTTTGCCTGAATTACTTTTTTTGTTGGCGCATCTTTCATTACAAGGTTAACAGTTCCACCAATTGCATCGCCTTCCATAGATGGCGTTAAACTCTTACTAACTTCTAAACGCTCTAACAATTCAGAGGGAAATATGTCTAATGGAATATAACGACTCTTATTGTCTGGACTAGGAATTTTAATACCATTAACCAAGGTGTTGATATACCTTTTTTCCATCCCTCTAATAATTGGGTAACGCGCTTCACCACTTCCACTTTTTTCTATTGTTACACCACTTACTCTTTGTAAAGCATTGGCAACCGTAATATCTGGTAATAATTGAATGGTTTTTGCAGACAAAACATTAATGATTGGATCTGCTATTTTTTCAAGCCTGCGGGTAGCATTGTCTGAACCACTATTGGTAGAACTCACTGTTACTGAAGACAATGCATTGCTTGTTGCTTCTAACAAAAAGCTTACCGTTTTTGTATCGTTATCAGTATCAATTTGAACTGCTTTATCTGCAGTTTTATAGCCAGTAAAACTTACTGTTAATTCAATTTTTCCTTTTGGCGTATTTTTAAAAACAAAGGTTCCATCTAATTTAACCAATGCTACTAAATTGGTGTTTTTAATTTTTACTGTTGCCCCTACAAGTGGCTCTCCTGTTGAATTGTCAACCACTTTACCTTAAGCGTAGCTGCAAAAGAATTAATGGAAAAGAATAAAAACAAACACAGCATTAAACTGTAATTTATTTTTTTTGATGTTAATTTAAGACTCATAGGAATTTTTCTAGTTGAAATGCGAAAGTATCAATACAGAGCCTTGTATTTTGGTATTATGCATTAAGTTACTGTCATTAAATTGTTAAGCAAATGTTGCGGAATTGTTACGGAATTGTTACGCGTTTTATGTATTTTACTAGTATAGAATTACTTAAGAAAATTTTTTATCCGTTAATTTGAATTTATTAAAGCATATTTAAATACTTATTATATAATTATATGACCAGAATTAGTTTTGATGAAATGAAAGCGACGGTTAAAAAAGCTTTCATTCTTGCTGGAATGCCAGAAGATCGTGCAGAAATTTGTGCAAGGATTCATACAGAATCTAGCCGAGATGGCGTTTACTCTCACGGCTTAAATAGAGTAGAACGTTTTGTAGATTATATTCATAAAGGGTGGATAGATGTACATGCTACCCCAACACTTGATTCAAACCTTGGTGCATTAGAAATATACAATGGCCATATGGCGCCGGGTATATTAAATGCAATATTTGCCATGAACCGTGCTACTGAAATTGCCGAAAAAAATGGGGTAGGATTAGTTAGTTTAAACAATACAACCCATTGGATGCGCGGAGGTGCTTATGGATGGTTAGCTGCCGAAAAAGGATATATTGGTATTTGTTGGACCAATACAGAGTCTTGTATGCCTGCTTGGGGTGCAACATCTGGAGGCATTGGAAATAACCCTTTTATTATGGCTGTTCCAAGAAAAGAAGGGCACCTTGTTTTAGACATGGCAATGTCATTATATTCTTATGGAAAATTACAAGTAACGCGTTTAAAAAATCAAAAATTACCTTACCCGGGCGGATTCGATATTAATGGAGCACTAACCGATGACCCTGGTGCTATTGAAGAAAGCCGACGTATTTTACCCATGGGATTTTGGAAAGGATCGGGGTTTGCTATTTTATTAGATGTACTAGCTTCATTGCTTTCTGGAGGATTATCTACCGCTGCCATTGATAAATTCGATAATGGTAGTTGTGGAAGTTGTTGCCAAGTTTTTATTGCCATCAACCCCTTAAAAATAAATACCCAAGAATTGATAGATAAAGTATTGTCAGAAACAATCACTCAAATAAAAACGTCTGTTCCTGTAACAAAAAATAGCGAAATTTTTTATCCAGGCGAACAGTCTTTAAAAACACGCCACGAGAATTTAGCAATGGGCATTCCTGTTGATGATGGTGTGTGGGCTAAGGTTAAAGAATTGGCAGATATGAAGGGATAAAAAAAGTATTTATTACGGATATGAATAAGCCGCCTTAGAAAATTTTTAATCCCCCGATTAAAAACACATCTTTGGCGGCTTAGTTATTTTTAGATACGATGCTTCACTAATACTCAGTAAAAATAAACTAGTAAGCAATTGTAATTAACTCAAATACAATATGTTTGTAATTAAATTACAAACTATGACCCAATTAGAAAGGGTGTATACCATCTATAAATTACTTGAGCAAAATCCGCAAACAGTTAATGAAATTCATAGTAGTCTTTTAAAATTAAAAGTTGATATTGGATTGCGTCAAATTTATATAGACATCAAACAAATCAGTCAATTCATTTTAAGAGAAGGAGAAGAAATATTAATTAGCACCTCGCAATTTAATCGTAAAACTTTTAGACTCGTTAAACCATCTGTTGATTTAAATTTAAACCAACGAGATATTAGCACCTTTCAATTAACCAGATCTGCCTCTCCTAGAATTTTACAGATTAGCAGAAAGGAATCCATGAATAAATTTAGAAACGTTTATAAAGATTTTATTAAAATCAATAGAGCATTTTATGCTTTTATGAGTGAAGAACAAAACCAACATTCTTATTTTTATGAATCATTGTACGACGAAAATTATAATACAAAAATAGACGATATCATTTGGTCGATAGCCAATTACAAACTTATTACAATCAATTCCATAGAGGGAGACGCCACATCTATTCCCAAAAAAATTAAATTCCCATTACTACTAAAGCCTATTTTATTAGTATACCATAGAGGCAATCATTTTTTAGCAGGGTATCAAAATGGAACAGATGAATTTATTACTATAGACATTGCACAGATTAATGATTATGTATTAACAGAAAAAACTTTTGCCTTTAAAAAATTAGTGGCCAGTTCAAAAGTTGAAATCTTAAAACGCTTTGGTGTTACCAATAATATTGATAATAAAACTTATTCTATTGAACTTGAATTCACCGACGTAACCGGCAATTTTATAAAAAATTATTATTGGCATGCTAACCAATCATTTACAAAAAACAACAATGGAAACTGGTTAATGAAATTTGAAGCTGGTATTAACCGTGAACTTATCGGTTGGCTTTTTCAATGGATGGGTAATGTTAGAATTATTAGTCCTAAAAAATTGATTGTTTTATACAAAGAACAACTAGTTATTATGAATAATAACTACACCAACAAAATGCCTATTAATTATACCAATCAATTGGTTCAAAAATAGTCTTGCATTTCTAAGCGCAATATTCCCTACTTTTTCCTTGAATTGTTGGGCAATTTTTAGCAAGAAAATGCCTTTTAACCTGAAACTGTATTTTATCCCCCAATTTTTACTTAAATTGAATCAAACTAATTAATATGAAAAAAACTTTCGGATTTATGTTGCTAGTTACGCTAGCTAGTAGTATTGGATTGTTTGCACAAGAAAAGATAGACAATGCCACTATTGAAAAAATTAAGTCTGAGGGCCTGAAACACTCTCAAATAATGGATATTATCTTTCATTTAACCGATGAAAGTGGTAATAGACTAACCAATTCTCCTGGCTATTTTAGAGCAGCCAACTATGCAAAAGATAAATTAAATAGTTGGGGTATTACCAATGCAAGCATTGATCCTTGGGGTGAATTTGGTAAAGGCTGGGAATTACAAAAAAGTTATTTGGCCATTACTGCGCCTTATTATAAATCTTTAGAAGCCTATCCAAAAGCATGGTGTGGCGGAACAAAGGGTTTAAAAAATGCAGAGATTATTGCTGTTAGTGTAACTGATTCCTTGTCTTTAGATGCTTATAGAGGCAAACTAAAAGGCAAAATTATTGTGCTTGATAAATTAGACACCTATAATCAAAGTTTTAAAGCAGATGCTACACGTTACAATAGCGATGAACTGGCTAAAATGGCTAGTGCAGCACCTGCAGCTCCAAGAACTGGTGGTGGTCAGATGCAGTTTCGTGGAGGCGGTGGTGCCATGAACACATTAGCACTTTTAAAAACAATGGCAGTTAACGAAGGTGCAGTAGCTATTTTAAGCACAAGTACCCGTAATCATGATGGCACATTGTATACACAAGGAGGAGGAGCATACAAAGGAACTGATCCAGAAAATTTCTTAGATATTGTAATTGGAATTGAAGACTATAATACCATTCTTAGACTTGCAAAAGCGGGTACAGCTGTAAAATTAGACGCCGATGTGAAAGTGAAGTTTCAAACAAAAGATTTACAAGGATATAATATGATTGGAGAAATTCCAGGAACAGATCCTATTTTAAAAAATGAAATTGTAATGATTGGTGCACACCTTGATTCTTGGCATACAGGAACAGGTGCTACAGACAATGCTGCTGGTAGTGCAGTAATGCTTGAAGCCTTACGTATTTTAAAAGCACTCAATATTCAAAACAAAAGAACCATTAGAATTGGTTTATGGAGTGGTGAAGAACAAGGCCTTTTGGGTTCTAGGGGATATGTGAAAAAAACATTTGCAGATCCAGCCACTATGCAATTGCTACCTGATCACGAAAAATTATCTACTTATTTTAATATAGACAATGGTACTGGAAAAATTAGGGGAATCTATTTACAAGGAAATGAAGCTTGTAAAGACATCTTCGCCCAATGGTTTGCTCCTCTAAAAGATATTACTGAAGGAACTATCACTATTAGTAATACTGGCGGAACAGACCATCAGTCCTTTGATGGCGTTGGTTTACCAGGGTTCCAGTTTATTCAAGATCCTATTGAATACGATACCCGTACCCACCATAGTAATATGGATGTATACGATCATTTAATTGAGGCAGACTTACAACAAATGGCTACTGTTGTGGCAAGTTTTGTTTTTGATGCTTCTCAAAGAGATAAAAAATTACCGCGTAAAGAATTGCCAAAACCAAGACCTGCAGGACAAAGAGGATTTTAAAGAATAGATGTTTAAATAACTAAAAGCTATTAGGTGTTACTTTTAATAAGTATTGCCTAATAGCTTTTGTTATTTAAAATAATGATGCTATTTAAGTATTTGAAGCATCCTTTTTTCAAACATGTTTTTAAAAAATCGATTATTCTATCAGTTAGGTATATCTTTGTATAATAATTTTTGTTTATTTGTATATGACTATTGATACCCCTAAATCAGCTTTTGAAAAAGTCAGTTTATTAATTACACACTATAATAGAAGTGGCTCCCTCGCTAACTTGCTTGAACGGTTTAGTCAATTACAAGTTCATTTTGCAGAAATAATTGTGTCGGATGATGGAAGTAAAGAAGATCAACAAGTACAACTACAACTGTTGCAGCAGCAATATAATTTCCGTTTAATTACTACACCCGTCAATAAAGGATTAGCAAATAATATTAATAAGGGCCAAGACGCTGTAACAACACCTTATACCTTATATATTCAAGAAGATTTTATTCCTTCCGATATTTTTCCGACAAAACTAGCCGAATCTTTAGCCATATTAGAAGAGCGACCAGAATTTGATATAGCAAGGTATTGGGCCTATTGGAAATATCCTTACCTAGAATCCATTCGTAATGGTTTTTCTGAAATGAAATTCCATATTTTAAAAGCTGGCTATGCTAAATTTTATGTGTATAGCGATGCCTGCCATTTACGCCGAAGTAATTTTCTTGAAAAATTTGGACGCTATCCCGAAGGCGGTATAAAAAGCGATAAGGCTGAATATTTAATGATGATGTCGTTTTTGCACAAGAAAGGAAGGGCTATTTATTTCGATAAATTCAATGAATTATTTACACACCAAAATAGTTCAGACGAGCCTAGTACAGTAAGTAGAAATTATCTTTCTTCTACAGAAAATATATTGGTAGCAAATGTTCGCAACCTGTACCGCCACCTAAAATTTAATTTTAATTACTTATTTCCGAGAAATTAATTTGATCTAAACTAATAAATTGGTACCCTAAGTTTTTTAGCGTTGGAACCATAATTTTAATAGCATCAAGCGTTCTATTATTATGCCTTCTTATAATTGCCTTGATTAAATTTCTATCGGCATTGGAATCGTGCATTAATACAATTCCCCCCTTGTTTTCTGTAATCATTTTTAAGTATGCATCAGCACATTTTTTAGCGCTATCCTTATTAAAATTGCTCCAATACATCCAGTCGCCAGCGTCAATAGTCCAACCGATTGGACCAATATGATTATCAGCAGATTTTAAATGATTGTTTAGTTGCTCACTTATTGCTGCATTCCAATAACCATGTGGTGGACGAAAATAGATTGGCTGATTCTTGGTGTATGGAAGCAATAGCTTTTCGGTTGTAGACATTTCAGCTACCAAATCTTTACCATTAATAAATGCCTTAACCATATTTGGATGGCTATAAGTATGTGCTCCAATAATATGACCTAAGTCTTTTACTGCTTGAACTATTTTAGGAAATTTTTTTACGAATTGACCTACCATAAAAAAACTAGCAACAATCCCTTCTCTATGAAGATATTGAGCTAGCGCTAAAGTATTTGGTCCTTTATTTTTAAAAAAAGAGCTGCCGGGTCCGTCATCAAAACTTAAACAAATTGTTTTATTGGCAAGATCTGGTCCTGTTAACATTTTTTCTGAAAACATAATTATTTAGGGGTAATAAAATTGCAGTAATGTTTATCAGTAGTAAAATTAATGCTTTTTAGTATACCTCCTTTAGGTTAAGTTAAACTAAAAGAGGTATTGAACCATGCTAATATTATTGTAAGAACAACTAATATTAATATGCAAGTGCCTAATATTATTTATTTATACTGAAAAAGGTTACTCCAGTTTTTTTACTACCACTAAAGTAATATCATCTGGTGTTTGCTTACCTGCTAACCAGGTTTGACCCAGTTCAACTAATGCATTCTTAATGCCATCGGCACTTAAATGTTGGTTGGCTAAAATACAATCCTCTACTGCTTGATAGCCAATTTGCTCTCCTTGTAAATTTGGTGCTTCTGGTAATCCATCAGATACCAAAACAAGAACATCCCCTACTTCAAAAGTTCTTTCTACTTGATCGAAAGTAGCCCCGTATAAGCCACCTAATGGCAATCCAGATAATTGAATTTCTTCTATTTTTTTAGTAGCTGCTTTGTACAAATAACAAGGTGGCATAGCTGCAGAACTAAAGCGAATTATTTTATCATCTATATAGGCAATATTTAAACTCATTCTTAATAGACCTAGGTCTACTTTTTTTACAATTTGATTTAGTTCTTTTAAAATCAAATTAGGATCCATTGTAGGAATACCAATTAATCCGGCTTTGGTAATAGAAACCAACATACCAGCAGGTGTTCCATGGCCGGTTGCATCGCCACATACTACATAAATATTTTTATCTGCTTGAATAAAGAAATCATAATAATCGCCACCCACTTCAGAAGAAGTTTGTAAATGAGATGCAAATTCATACTGCGGTAAATTAGGCAATCCTTTTGGTAACATTCTATTTTGTAAATCTTTGGCCGCTTCTAATTCTGCCGACTTTCTTTCTTGCTCGGCTTTTAATAAAGATTTTTTGGCTTGGTATTTACCAAATAATACAAACCCAATTACTAATAAAATCAAATACACCAAGAAAGCAACAATAGATCGATACCAAGGTGGAGAGATTCTAAACTTCACACTGGCTTCTTTACTCAATTGACCATTGGAACTTTTTGCAATAACGTGCAGTGTGTACTTGCCTTCCGATAAATTATTGTACTCTTTTTTTATATCCGAAATAAATTCAGAGGCTTTGCTGTCTTGGCCTTCTAACCAATAACTAAAAGTTGTGTTTTGTTCATTACCAAAAAATGGATACGCAACCTCAAATAGTAAACTGTTTTGACTATAAGGAATTTTAATAGGATCTAGTGGCAACCGCTCTCCGTGCGAAGAAATAGTTCGAATTAAAGCAGCATATTGCGTTGTGGAATCATTAATGGCTAGTTCAGGAAGGTAGCGATACAATTTACTGTCTTGGTCTCCTATCCAAATAACTTCATTTTTACCCGCGCCTTCGGAGAAAATAGAGAAAGAAAGTTCAGCAATATTTAATTTATCAAGTGGGTATTTTTTAAATGAAAACCCGGTTTTAAAATTAAAGGTTGTTTTAAATAATCCTAACTGACAAATAAACCATAGATTTTTTGATTCGGGATTGTAGTGAAAATTGTATTGATTGGTTGCACCAATCATAGAGTCTAAATTAAACCCAGTGTATTTTATCAGATTTTTTTTGGTGTCAATGGTGTATAGATGATTCGAGGAATCAATGGCAACTACCAGTGTATCGTTTAAAGAAACTAAGCCAAAATAATCTCTGATACTAAAAATAGTATCTGGTTTTAACATTCTAAAATTTCCTTGGCCACTTAAAAGATAGTCAAATACAAGTATGCCATGGGCAGCAGAAATAAGTAATTCCCCAGGGATTTTTTCTTTTATTCTATTTGCGCCAAATTCAGGTTTGTTTTTTATTTCAATCTCTTTCCAACCGCTGTTTGTGTATTGATTTAAAGTTAGTCCATACCCGCCGCCAGTCGTAAATAGAAATGATTTATTCAGCTTAGATTGCAAAGGAATGACACCTCTTCTACCAATAGGACTAAAAATTCCATTATTAAATGATTGCGTAGAACTATTCCCTGTTAAAATGATTTGATCGTTGAATAAACCAATATTCATGCCCCAGGTTCCAATATCAAATGCTTTAAAACTAACAGAACTTGCATTGGATTTTTTAGGTTGGAATTCATATAAAGTTCCACCAGTTCTTACATATAATTTTTTGCCAATTCGGCGAATGTCTTGTACCCATCCAGATAAACCATTGCTTTTAGAATAATAGGTAATGGTTGAATCAAAACTAAGTCGAGATATTCCATTACTAGTAGTCCAAATATCGCCGGCCCTATCTTGTAAATAAGACATTGAGAAACTACTTTTATTGCCAGCGCTAGAGTCGAATTTATTTATAATATGTAAGTTTTGGTCTAGAAATAAAACCCCGTTTTTAGTTAGCAAAGGGATTAAGCCATTTTTTAAGAGATAATTACTTTTGCCAATTCCCCCTTTTTTTAAAATAGCATCTATACTAGGGTTTTTTACTTTTTCGAATTTTCCATTGGTATGATATAAATATGCTCCAACCTTATCGCCTACTAACAAATGATCTCCATTGTCTAATTGATACATGGCATCTAGCATATTAGTTTTAAAATTCTTTTCTGACCCTGCAATCTGTTTAAATGCATTGTCTTGAAATTTAAATAGGCCTTCATTTTCTACTTCTAAATAAACCCCGTCTGTGTTTTCTCTCAATCTACCAACTAGATTTTTAAATGTGACTACTTTTAATAACTGTTTATTTTTGTATAAATAAACAGAATGGAATGAACTAAAGAAGGCTGTATCATTATGTAAAACGGCAGAGCGTACATTTGAATTTAGTTGATTTTTTTTACTGAGCGCTATTGATAAAGATGTGTATACAAGGTCTCCAAATTTGTTTTTTTCTAGATACCCAAAAGAAAATTGTGCACTGACATACATTAGTTTTTTACTATCCTGTAAAATTGACCAAATTCTTAAATTTAACTTATTGCCTTTTTCATCAATAGCACGCGTTACGCGTTGTCCATCATATTGTAAAATACCATCCCCTAAATTTGCAACATAAATGACTCCGTCATCATCTTGAAACAAATCAGTGTTTCCAAGGGTTGCTTTTAAAATACTTCTATCGTAATAAGACGAAAAATAATTGCCCATTTCTGCGGAAGTTCCTTTGGTTCTGAGTGGAACGAGTTGGGCAAAAGAACTTATGGCTATCAGCAAACTGATAACAAATTGAAATAACTGTTTATTCATTTAAAAATAGATAAGGTGGGTATATAATTTAACTTACTTTAATAAAGTAATGTAACTTAAATTAATGAAACAC
>Ga0194060_10002165_pt1 | contig 14043 bp, 14 predicted proteins | sample SepL225m_MetaG_FD_163427 | JGI IMG/M metagenome (GOLD analysis project Ga0194060, IMG submission 163427) | Anoxic zone freshwater microbial communities from boreal shield lake in IISD Experimental Lakes Area, Ontario, Canada - Sep2016-L222-5m | ecosystem: Environmental > Aquatic > Freshwater >... | reverse complement strand
ATTCTGGCAGGCGGAGTTTTCACGCTGTATCAAGTGCTATGCCTGCCGTCAGGCCTGCCCCATGTGCTACTGCCGGAGGTGTATTGTTGACAGCAATCAGCCGCAATGGGTCAACACCTCCTCTCATACGCTCGGTAACCTTGAGTGGAATGTGGTGCGTGCTTTCCATCTTTCCGGCCGTTGTGTCGGGTGCGGCAACTGCGACAGGGCTTGCCCGGTCAATATTCCGCTTCGCCTGATCAATGCTAAAATGGCAGGAGAGGTACTTGGTGCATTCGATCATTTTGCCGGCATGAGCGAGACGCAGGAACCGGTGCTTGCAAGTTTCAAAAAGGACGATTCCGAGACATTCATTCTCTAAGTAACCAACGCCCATGACAAGAATTCTTTTAAGCGATAAACTGGACAATTGTGTTGCGCGATGGCGTAAGGCTGGTCTTACGGTAATCGGGCCAGTCAAGAAGGAGACCTCTTCGAGTTATGCCACGGTAGAGAAAGCTGCGGATTTTGACTTCGGAATTGTTCTGCCTGACCGTTCCATCAAGGAGCTCTTTTTTCCCCAGACAGAACCCATGATGGGTTACACCATCAAGAAGCAGGATATTGCTACCAATGACTTTGCTCCACCGACAGAAGAGAGGATCATTTTTGGTGCACGACCTTGTGATGCCTCAGGTTTGGCCATTGACGATCCCCTTTTTGGATGGGACTACAAGGATGACTTCTGGTTTCAGCGTCGCAACGAAACCGTTATTGTCACCATTGCCTGTACCAAAGCCGATGATTTCTGTATGTGTACCTCACTGAAACTGGCACCTGACAGCACCAAAGGTTCCGATGTACTGCTTCGTCCTTTGCAGAACAACAAGGGATGGCTGGTTGAGGAGCTTACTGACCGTGGTCGAGAGGCATTCAAGGAGATTTCGGAGTTTCTGCAGGAGGGTTCAGAACAGGCTGCTCCTTTGGCCGTGGTTCCTGAAAAGTTCAATCTTGACTCCTGTATTGCATGGTTGAAAAATCCTGAAAACTTCGACAGCACCTTCTGGAAAGAGATCTCCATGCGCTGTATCGGATGCGGCTCATGCACCTTTCTCTGCCCCACCTGTCACTGCTTTGACTTTCAGGATGAGGGCGACACCTACAGTGGCATCAGGAGAAAAAACTGGGACAGTTGCTCCTTTTCTCTCTTTACCATGCACACTTCGGGTCACAACCCGCGATCCACCCAGTCGGCTCGCTGGCGTCAGCGCATTATGCACAAGTTCAACTATTTCCCGGGCAAGTTCAGCGTCAACAGTTGCAGTGGATGTGGCCGATGCACGCGCCAATGCCCGGTTGACATGGGTATTACCGAGACTTTACAAGCGATATCAACCTTAAAGCCGTGACAGAAAACATCCAGGGCGTGCACAAGAACATCTACAAGCCGGCCATCATGAAAATCGTCGACCGCCACGACGAGGCCCCCGGTGTCAGGACTCTGAAACTTGAGTTTCAGAATCCGGCCGACCATGAGCATTTTAAACAGACCTTCCGTACAGGCATGTTCGGGCTCTACGGCGTTTACGGTGAAGGTGAGAGCACCTTCTGCGTTGCAAGTCCAGAAACCCGAAAGGATTACATTGAGTGTACCTTCCGGCAGTCCGGCAGGGTAACATCAGTCCTTGCAAGTGCAGATATCGGTGATCTGATTACCTACCGTGGACCTTACGGAAACCGCTTTCCGATCGAAAATTTTTATGGCAAAAACCTCATCTTTGTCTCGGGCGGCATTGCTTTGCCCCCGACACGGAGCGTTATCTGGTCGTGTCTTGACCAGCGGGAAAAATTCGGCAAGGTGACGATTGTCTACGGTGCCCGTACTGTCGCGGATCTGGTCTACAAGCATGAGCTCGAAGAGTGGGAAAAGCGGGATGACGTTGATCTCGTGCTCACCGTCGACCCAGGTGGAGAGTCACCGGACTGGAAACACCGAGTCGGCTTTGTGCCGACCGTTTTGGAGCAGGCCGCGCCATCTCCAGACAACTGTATTGCGGTCATCTGCGGTCCCCCGATCATGATCAAGTTTACCCTGATCTCGCTCAAAAAACTTGGCTTTGAGGAGAGCAACGTCTATACCACCCTTGAGAATCGCATGAAGTGCGGTGTTGGAAAGTGCGGACGCTGCAACGTTGGATCCGTCTATGTTTGCAAAGAGGGGCCGGTCTTCACTGCAGCAGAGGTCTCCCGTATGCCGCAGGCTGATCTCTGACACTCTTTTTCTTCACCGAAGCGCGACCCTGAAAAACTGATCCGGCTGATGAAAGTCAGCCGGAGATGAGGGTAAGTTCCACCTGGGAAACAAACCATACTCCCCTTTTCCTGATGAGGCACAGCACTGCACCGTCAAGTTCCTGCTGAATGGTTCCAGCAACGCCCAGGAAAGCTCCATACCAAAAAAGCCCTCCCCTGCAATCAAGTGCACCAACCCGCACCACCTCTCCGGTGAAAGCCGCTCATACCCTTCAGCCCGTCTCCTTGGTGCAGCAAAACGGAGCGCAACCCAGTGCCCCGCAGGAGTCATCTCAAATTCAAGATAGCTGCCATCCGCAGCCCCCCCTATAAAGAGTTCTGAAACACTGTATCTCCATAACTCATCGGTAAAAGCGGCTGGAGAGATTGGCTGGAGCGAAAAAAGATCAGGATTGATATTCTCAGTTGTCCAGCGAAGAAAAGGTGCCCCGGGAGCCATTCTGGCCTCCTCCATTGAGATCAACTGCTCTACCTTAACCTGAACACCCGCCGGAAACTCCCGGTCAAGTCCGAAATAACCGACAAGTGGACCCTGCATGAGAAGCCAGGGAGAGAGCGCAGGGAGAGCTTCCTTCTGTTCGGGAGAGCACAAGAGTCCGCTCCACCCTTTTGAAGCATCCTGACGATCGGGTATCGAACTGACACCTGTTGATACAAGAAGTTCATCATCAAACAACCCGATACACTGCACTTCAAGCTCCAGCGCCACCCCTGTCCGCTCCAGAGCGGCCGCTCTCATCCGGGCAGCAAGCCTGAGCACATCTTCGGCGGATGCTGTGCCTTTGTTATAAATAAAATTGGCATGGTGCTCACTGACCATGGCCCCCCCTTCCCGAACTCCCTTGAAACCAAGCTCCTCAAAAATATGGCCGCTTGAACGCCCCAAGGTATAATTGTTCTTGAAGGTTGAGCCACAACTTGGAAAACCAAAATGGTGCCTCCTTGATCGCTCTGCCTCATGCCCCTCCATCATCAGCCTGATCTCCTCCGCCGTTCGCCTTTGAGGAAAGCGCAAGAGCACGGCAACCACAATTTCCGGCGTTTCCATCAGCGAAGTGTGCTTGTAGCCATGAAAAACCTCCTCAGGAGAGCGCCATTGCAACTGGCCATCAACCGAAAGCGTCTGAATTCCAGCCGTTATTTGCGACACTTCGCCTCCAAAACAGCGGGCGTTCATTTTTACCGTTGCCCCAATCTGTCCGGGAAGCCTATAGAGCCACTCCCCTCCCCCTTTTTCAGCAGAAAGGAGCTCCTGGGCAATCGCGGTATTGTCAACTCCAGCCTCACAGAAAAGTTCATCATCCGAGAGCCAGCAGAGGTGCTGCATTTTTTCAAATGAAATAACGATACCCGGAAAAGCCGCATCTGAAAAGAGCGTGTTGCTCCCGCTGCCCATCAGCGCAAGTGGAAAACGACGGGGACGATTCCAGAGCAGCAGCGTTGAGAGCTCTGCAACCGATTGCGGCATCGCAAAAAAACGGGCCGTGCCACCAATCCCGTAATATGCCCTGGAAGCAAGTGAGACCTCAGTTTCAAAGGGACAAGGCAGAATCAAGTCAGCAGACATGGGAAAGGCTCATGGTTTTATCGTTGTATCGCAATCTCAGTCGCAATCTCAGCGGAAAAGGTACTGCTTCGACTTCATCACTCCCCATCGACAGAGGCGGTAGACAAGAGAGACTTTCAGCACACCAAATCCATAAATGGTACTGCGATATAAATTAATGGACGATGCCTCCTCAAAATACTTGGTGGGGCAGGTTACTTCACCAATTTCGTATCCGGCATAAAAGATCTGCGCCAGCATCTCATTGTCAAAAATGAAATCATCCGAATTGATGTTATAGTTGATTTTGCGAAGAACCTCGGCAGAAAATGCCCGATAGCCTGAATGGTACTCGGAGAGCTTTTGGCTCAACAGAATATTTTGCACCAGCGTAAGAAAACGGTTTGCCACATACTTGATCAACGGCATCCCCCCTTTGAGTGCACCCTTGCCCAAAATACGCGAAGCAAGCACCACGGGATACAAGTCGTTGGCAATGATAGACGACATAGCGTGAATAAGCTTCGGAGAGTATTGATAATCAGGATGGAGCATAATCACAATATCGGCACCCAGTTCGAGTGCCCGATTGTAGCAGGTCTTCTGATTCCCTCCATACCCCATGTTCTGCTGATGAATCTGAATCTCTTTGATACCAAGCTCCTTAGCCTTTTGAATGGTCTGATCTTTACTGAAATCATCAGTCAGAATAACCTCATCAACAATATCAAATGGAATTTCAGCATAGGTCTGCTCCAGTGTTTTTTCTGCATTGTAGGCAGGCATCACCACCACAATCTTTTTTCCGTTGATCATTCTCTCTTTTCTTGAATTAGCTCACTCTGTTACAATCAGTTAACGCACTGGAGAGCGACTGAAAAAAATAAAGCCATTTTTCTGGTACATCAACCTGGCATCCGGCACGTTACCTCTGAATTCCAGAACATCATCCCGATAATTTTTAAGCACAAAATAGGCTGGTTTATCAAGTGCTCCATGCATTAAAAACTTCTCGTCAGCACAGTTGTTTGCTGGTAAGCGGTCAGAGTAAAAATAGTGAGCATAACTTTTGCTTGTCGGGTAAATATAACAATCCTCCCCTCTCCTGCTTTTATAAAACTCAACGGCCGCAGCCTGACTGTATTTTTCAACTTGCGGCACGACAAGAATGAGAGTGACCGAGATAAAAAAAAGGGCACCTGCGAGCAGAAGCAGCAAGGTGTTGATCGTGGTCGTTTTTTGAATCTTCACACAAAAAAGGAGAGTAAGCAGAAAGAGTATCACTCCGACAACTGGTTCAAAGCCAATCCAGTGAGCGGTAGCCTGCATACATCCCAGCGAAAATTCATCGGTGATGTAGGGGAAGAGTAAAGGCTTTATGGTGTCGAAGAGGGTAATAAAGGTGAGTGCTGATGCCAAAATAAGAGCGACGACAATCAGCGCAATTTTGACATACCGGTGAAACATCATGCGTCGTTCCAGCACTTTGTCGATATACCATGCTGCCAGAAAGGTAATCGGGAAGTAGCAGAACGAAGAGTAATGGACAATTTTGGTAGAGACAATGGTGAACAGGAGCAGCACCACCCAGAGGGAGATCATCATCCAGCGGAAAAAATGAGCCACCCTTGCATCACTCTCCTGCTGGAGCACCGATTTTTTCAAGGTTGGCAAGGCCAAAAGAGAGGCTGGAAAAACACCAATCATGAGCACAACAAAATGGTAGAGTAAAAAACCCCCGTGTCCGGCATCTTTGGTTTTGAAAAGCCGGATCTGGTAGATAATAAAATCTTCAAGAATTCGATAATTCCCGTTCAGCAGTTGAAGAGTGAACCAGAATGAGCCAACAAAGAGCAGAACAGCCATAAACAGGAGAAGCTCTTTCCAGGTGAAGAGCAACCGAAACCTTTTGAGCAGCAGATACACGGCAAAGGTCAGGAGGAATATCAGCAGGCCAACAGGCCCTTTGGCAAGCACTGCCAGTCCCAGAAAAAGGGCGGACAAGGTGAGCTGATTATAGGTATTGCCTCTGTTTTCCGGAGAAGTATATTCGGCAAAGGAGCAGATACCCAGAAAAATAAAGAGGTTGAACCAGGGGTCGATAATGCCGGTTCGAAAATATAAAAATGGCAAAACGGAGCTGAGATACAAGAGCATCCAGAGCAGCCCGAACCGAATATTTTTTAACCTTCTTCCTGCGTTAAACAAAACCAGCAGGGTGGTTATTCCACAAAGGGCATTGGGCAGACGAGCAGCAAACTCATTAACTCCAAACAGCTTCATCGAGAGTGCCTGCATCCAGATAAAGAGTGGTGGCTTCTCCCAAAAGGGCTCAAAATTTATCTGAACGGTAAAGTAGTTGCCCGAAACAAGCATCTCCCGTGCCGATTCGGCGAAGTTCAGCTCATCCCAGTCAAAGAGATGGACAATCCCCAACCCGGGAATAAAGAGTAATGAGGCAAAAAACACAATGCCAAACTGTAGGAACAACAGTTGCCTGTTTTTTAGAGATTCCGGTATCAGCATCGCTCCTCAGTCACGGTTACAAATGTCTGTAAGTTACAGATTTATTCATTTCTCTCACTATACCGACTCCGTCGTTAAGAGGCAATAAGCTTGCCTGACCATGCCTTTTCAGATGCAACCAAGGAATTCAAGGAATCTCGAAACATTCTCTCAGATGATACCGGATGGCAAAGGATATTGCGTTTATTTTATTTTTTTGCTATACTCCGTTATGTATGTTAAGATATAGCGGTTCATTACCGATCGACACCGGGGCATCATCTTCTTCATAAGTAAAGAGAGAGCCAAATATCCCGGTAATCTACAAGTATAAGTGTGCTTTTTCAAGAACACCATCAAAACCACCAATGATGAACACCATAAAGAGGATCTTTACTCTCTGGGTTGCCCTGCTTGCCATGACTGCATCTGCACGAGCTGGCGAACTGAATCTCTCCGTCGCAGCCAGCCTTAAAGAGGTCATCAACGAACTGAGCGTAAGTTACACCGCAAAACATCCTGGCACAGTTATTCTGAAAAACTTTGGCGCATCAGGCACACTTGCCGGACAAATTGAAAATGGGGCGCCAGCCGACCTTTTTATTGCTGCAAACAGTGAATGGATGGATTACCTGAACAACAAAAAGCTTGTTGATGGCAGCAGCATCAAGAGCTTTGCCTGGAACTCGCTTGTTTTTGTTGGAACCACCAGTAAAAAAGTGGCCTCTGTCAAAGATCTGCCAATTCTTGAAAAAATTGCCATTGGAAGTCCGAAGAGCGTTCCCGCCGGGGAGTACGCCATGGCGGCCATGACAAAATCAGGAGTTGTGACCAAGCTTGCCGAGAAGTTTGTGATGGCCAAAGATGTCCGTGAGTGCCTGATGTACGCCGAACTCGGTGAGGTCGATGGTGCATTTGTCTATAAGACTGATGCGTTGCTGGCAAAAAAATCAAAATTGCTTTTTGCTGTGCCTCAGGAACTTTATCCAAGAGTGGTTTATCCGATGGTGCTGACCATCAAAGCTGCACAAAACCCTGAAGCAAAAGCATTCCTTGCTTATCTTCAGGGTAAAGAGGCAAAATCTGTGCTCACCAAGTTTGGCTTTATCCTGAAATAATTCTTCTTTAATCTTTCAGGCTTGCATTTCCCAACGATTGCGGAGAAGTTTGTCAAGCCTCTTCTTAAGCAGGATACCGTGCAGCTTACTGCGGGAAGCTGCACTTATGAAAGAGAGAACACACAATGAAGGTTTTTTGACAATATGCTGCTGACACCGGAAGATATCACTGCTATATGGCTCTCGTTGAAAGTTGCACTGACGGCAACGCTTCTCTCTTTGCCTTTCGGTTTTGCTACTGCCTGGTTGCTGGTTTTCAAAACATTGAGGGGAAAAGTGGTTCTGGAAGTTCTTGTCAACCTCCCCCTCACACTGCCACCGGTGGTGATCGGCTATTTTTTGTTGCTGCTGCTCGGTAAAAACGGATGGTTGGGCAAGGCGCTCGCTGAAACTGGTATTCAACTGATATTCACCTGGAAAGCTGCCGTTATCGCCTCGGCAGTTGTCGGTTTTCCTCTGCTGGTACGATCGATTCGTCTTGGCATGGAGTCGATAGACAAGCAGCTTATCGCGGCTTCACGAACCCTTGGAGCCTCCTGGTATGACAGCCTCTTTACCATTATTCTGCCTCTTTCGCTGCGCGGTATTGTCGCTGGTTCATCGCTGATGTTTGCCAGAAGCCTCGGGGAGTTCGGAGCCACCATCATTGTTGCCGGAAATATGCCAGGAAGAACACAAACCATCCCTCTCGCAATTTACGATTACACAAGCTCACCCTCAAGTACGGCAATGGCCCTTTCGCTCTGCATGGTCTCTGTTGTCATCTCGGTTGCGGTGCTTCTTCTTCATGAAATGCTCGGAAGAAAGCTTGACAGGAGTAGTGCATCATGAGGCTTCAACTCAATTTAAAAAAACAATTTGGGTCTTTTTTCCTGAAGATGGATGCTGACATTTCAGGTGAACGCATCGGCATTTTTGGCGACTCCGGCAGTGGCAAATCATCCATTGTCAACCTTGTAGCTGGACTTTTACAACCGGACAAAGGTGAAATTTTTCTGGATGGAGAGGCTCTTTTCAGCAGCAGAGATCATCTCAATATCTCTCCTGAAAAAAGGCGGATTGCCATCGTGCTTCAGCAGGCAATGCTTTTCCCCCATTTGAGCGTTAAAAACAATCTTCTTTATGGCTACAGGCGATGTGCCGAGCAACACCGAAAAATCAAACCTGACGCATTGATTGATCTGCTCAAGCTTGAACCACTTCTGCATCGTGGAGTAAATTATCTTTCCGGAGGAGAAAAACAGCGGGTTGCTCTCGGCAGGGCTGTTCTGGCAAATCCTCGCCTTCTTTTGATGGACGAACCACTTTCGGCCCTGGATGACCAACTCCGTTACCAGATTATCCCCTACCTGAGAAGCGTCAGCGAAGAGTTCAGGATTCCCTATCTCTTTATATCGCATTCTGTGAACGAGATGCAGTTAATGACAGAACAGATTCTTGTCGTGAATGGTGGTGCACTGATCGAAGTGACGACTCCCGAACGACTTGCACGAAACAGAATGGCACAGAGTCAGGGCGGTTATCTCAATCTTCTGCATCTTGCCGATCCGGTCAATCAGCATGGTTTATTTGCCTGTCGATGGGGAAAGAATACCCTGCTTGTTTCAACCGGAGCGAACTGCTCTGAAAAATCGCTGTTTGAACTCTCGTCACGCGAAATTATCCTCTTCAAAAAGCATCCTGAGGCAATCAGCGCCCGTAACCTGCTGGAGTGTACCGTCGAAGAGATGTTCAATTCCGGGGGAAGAATCGGTGTCGTCCTCTCTGCTGATGGCGAAAAGCTTATTGCAGAAATTGTGCAATCGGCGGCTGATGAATTGAATATTACGCCAGGCTCTCCCCTTTTTGCCGCAATCAAGGCTTCGTCGTTCAGACGGCTTGGCTGAATGGTTGATTTCGACACTGTATTAACGCGGCGTTTGAATCACGCAGAAAACATTTATCTTCCAAGCAGAGAGTTTTTATATATATCCAAAGCTGAACCAACGGTATGACAGGCAAAAAAGAGGCAATCGGCCTTGAAGGCTCTCTCTGGTTTCAGAAGGCGGAGAACAGGTTTCTCGGTGGCGACAGGATTGCCCTGCTGGAGAGCATTGATGCACTTGGCTCCATCAGCAGCGCTGCAAAAGCCGTCGGCATCAGCTACAAAACAGCATGGCATCTGGTCAACATGATGAATAACCTCTCCGAAAAGCCTCTGGTTGAAAGGATGACCGGGGGAAAAGGTGGCGGTGGAACCACGCTGACCAGTGAGGGCAAAAATATTATCGAACAGTTCCGGGTTGTTCAGGAGGAGCACCGGAAATTTCTCTACAATCTTGAAGAGCGTCTCGGAGAGAGTACTAATCTTTATCAATTTCTTAACAGGATATCAATGAAAATCAGTGCACGTAATGTTTTTTCAGGTACGGTGGAAAAGATCACCATTGGCTCGGTGAACGCCGAGGTGATCCTGCGACTTAAAGGAGAGAGCAGCATGGCAGCAACCATCACCAACGGAGCCGTTACCAACCTCGGCCTGAAAGAGGGGATGAATGCTTATGCCATCATCAAATCAAGCTCTATCATTATTGCCCAGGAGCTGCACGATGCTAAACTGAGTGCCCGCAACGTTCTGCCCGGCACGATCAGCAAGCTTATCGAAGGCCCCGTCAGCACAGAGGTTGATGTTGCCATTGGAGATGGTAATGTCATCTCTGCCATCATTACGCATGGTAGTTCAGAAAAGCTTTCGCTGAAAGAGGGCGATACGGCCTGTGCGCTCTTCAAGGCATCAAGTGTTATCATCGGGGTGAACTGAAACAGAGCGGCTCTTGTGTTACCACCTGCGTAAAAGAGTCTGCTTCATGGCAGCATTGTCGAGCTGAACCGCGTTACGTTTGCTGCGGGTAGCACGGACAATGCTGGCAACATCCTCAGGAAAGAGCAGGATATCGAACGGATTATAAACACTGTCACCCAAAAAGTTATAGCCATTGTACACCCTTTTACCTGCTCCATATCCACCCCTTCAAGATATGAGGCAAAAGATACCGGTCGTTCTCCTTGATCTTCGTGTAAAAGTTCCGCATTCCATTCCGAAGGAGCAGGGCCTCGGGGATATTCTCAATATTATCCAGAATCGGCTTGTCATACTCATCAATCAGGATGACCACCTTCTGGTGATACTTTTGAGAGGCCTTTTTGATGAGTTCTGCGAAACACTGGTTGGGATCCTCTTTCTCCACGCAAGTAATATCAAGCCGCACCTGATTGTCATTCATGATATAGAATAGATTTTTGCGAAGAGTTTCCCGACTCTCAATCCCGCCACCAAAACTAATCTGGATGACCGGATATTTAACCCGAAGTTCCATTGCTCCTCAATCAGCAGCCCCCGGAACAGCTCCCGATTTCCCTCAAACCTTTCCGGCGGCTCCACTGTACTGCCTGTCAACACCAACAGAGTCGTCGCCTTTTTTGATAAATCCACTTTCATCAAAAATCAAGGCACCATCAGGATGACCGAGATCATCATTGACGAGACTATGATATTTAGCAATCATTTTTTCAGTTTCCCAAGTGGTATCACTGACAAAACGCTGCATGGCTCTGACATTCCCGTCTTGAATGGCTAACGCTATTTTCTCAATAGACTTACGCTCCAATGGACAGAACTGGCCAACCATGTACTTGAGTCATCTTTGCAATCCAATATTCTACAAATAGGTGAATAAGTGAGTTCGCCGTGCAAGTTCACGAAGCTCATGATCGGCATCTCAATGCCTCGATGGCGTTCCAATGCCAAGCATGCGGCGAAGGTCGGGCAACGCCTCTTCAGCGGCCTGCACTCCGGCCTCGTAGACGGCCTGAGCCTCTGAGAAGTCCCAGTACGATGCCCGTGCGATATCGGGCGTAATAACGAGGTCGGCCTCCTGTGGGTGACAAGCCGCCGAGTGCACTGCGACGTTCATACTCAGCAGAAGCATGTCAAGCAGATCCTTGGGCTCGGAGGCGCCGTTGGGCAGGGGCATGACATCGACCGCGACGACCAGCGTTGCTCCAAGGTCACGCGCTGCGTCGACAGGGAGATTGTCGGTGAGCGCACCATCGACCAGCAAATGCCCTTGCCACCTGATCGGCTCGAAAAGTCCTGGAATGGCCGACGAAGCGACCAGTGCCTCGCGCAGCGGCCCTTCAGTAAAGACAAATGAGGAGCCATTGAGGAGATCGGTGGCGACGGCCGCGAATGGAAGATCGAGCTCTTTGAAGCTCTGCACGGCGACAATGCGCTCAAGGAGCGCACCCAGCGGTTGGGTGTCGAACAAGCTAAGTCGGGAGCCCCACGACGGTGTAGCCAGGTGCCTCCACCGTGCAGCCTTGAAAAGCTCATACATCTCGGATGAAGGAACCCCTGCAGCTACACCCGCGCCGACGAGGGCTCCGACACTCGTGCCAGCGACAACGTTGGGGCGGATTCCCTCTCGTTCGAGGACAGAGATCACACCGATGTGCGCCGCGCCCCGTACGGAGCCGCCTCCAAGCACAAGCCCCAGGCACAATGGCTTTGTCTCAGTCCCGCCCGCCATGGGGGAGGCCTGGCGAGAGGGCCTGTTACGCTTCATACTTGCATTGGTTCTGGATTGCTACCGTCAAAAGGATACCGTCTGGAAAAGAGCTACGTCGCAAGTGCCTTACACTGCGTGAAGAAATCGCGCAGGCGGTGGGTGCCATAAAGCGGGGCGACAAAATCTACCCGGCTGAGCGTGGTGGCAAAGAGCGCAACATCGTGCACATCGCGATTGAAGAGGCCAACTGCCGCAACCAGGGTGTCAGCCGCCCAGAGTGGCAAGGGGAAAACAACCGGCTTCGTCTGGGCAATTTCAATCGCCAGATCAACCATTTCGAGGTAGGTGAAGACCTCAGGGCCACCAACCTCAACCTCTTTTGCCGCTCCATCAACGGCATCAACGCACACCCTGGCAAGGTCAGCGCCATGAACGGGATTTGAGCGCTGATAACCATCTCCAACCATCAGCATGAATCCCTTGCGAGCCCTGGCAACAAACTGCCCTATCTCCGAATAATAGCCTGTCGGACGGATAATGGCCGACTCAATCTTCGCCGCTTTCAGCTCTCTGACAAACTTCTCATGCGCCTGGACGTTCGGGATATTCATCATCCGGTGAGCGTCGAAGACCGAGACGTAAACAAATTTCTTGACCTTTGCCTTCAGTGCCACCTCAAGGAGATTCATGTTTGCCTGATAATCCACCTCAAAAATAGTATGGACAAAATCAGGCTTGATCATACCGAGCGATGAAAAAACAACATCGATACCATCACATGCCGCAGCTATGGTTTCAGAGATGGTTGCATCACCAACCACAACCTCATCAACCAGGTTTTCAAGAGAAGGCGCAAAGTAGGGGCCGGGTTGCTTGACCTTGTCGGGGTTACGCACCAGGGCGCGGACCCAATAGCCGCGATTTTTGAACTCCTGCACGGCATAGCGACCGAGATAACCGGTTGAACCGGCCACAAGTACTCTCTTCATTGTTTGGCTGATAAGGTTAAAAAATATTTTGAGGCTGCTTCCATAATTTTCAGTGGCCCCCCGTCATGAAATTCATGTTCTTCAATATACAAGAGAGCCAACCCTTTTCTCCAAGGTATTATAAGGGGCTCCGCATAGTTTTTACGCGATAACACTCAGCCGTGTTGTGACTGACGAATAATTCGGGGTAGAGCCATGAGTATCCTGAAAAACATCGTTGCAAGCGGTTCATACCTCAAGCGACTGTTCGTCCCCGTGACTGCACGTATTTTTGGTACAAGCGCAGCCGCAACGATTTCAGGCTGTTCTGCGACACCGGTTAAAAAGCGTCGCGCCCCGGCTGTTGCATCCCGAAGCAGGAGCTCGGTCAGCACAAGGCCCGGGCTCAGCTCATGAACGCCAATGCTCTTTATTCCGGCAGCCTTCAACTCCCGCGAAAGAAAATGGGTCACCTCCGCCACTCCCCTTTTCGAGGCCTTGTGCGGCACGGCTGAACGGGAAAAAGATGCTCCAACCATCGAAAAACCCATGTTGAAAATATGGTAGCATGGCTTCCCTGAGGATGGCTGCAGCACCATCACCTTCACCGCTTCGGCGCATAATAAGAGAGAGCCAGCAAGATTTGTGGTGCATGTCTCAATAATATCGGCAGCATCAAGCTCCCATAACGGTCGCTTCAACATGCCGGCAGTACCCGCGTTATTAATCCAGCGATCCACTCTTCCCAGCCTGGCCACAGCAAAATCCGCCAGTAATCTTCCGGCAGTTGGTTCGCCCACATCGCAGACAATGCCAGAAACCTCCCCTTCCGGCACCGCACTCCGAAGAGAGAGTAACGCTGCATCCAACCCCTCGGGATTTCTGCCACAGATAACCACACGATCACCTGCAGAAAGAAACTCCAATGCAAGCGCATACCGTCGGGTAGCAACGGCGCATTACTGCGCCGCCGCCCCCTAAAAACCGGACTTGAAAGTTTCCCTTCATCCGGCTTAAGCCTCTTCTAAGGCACCTTGCGGCACCCGGTTTCACCCTGAGATAATTTG